>Ga0255768_10000455_pt1 | contig 42083 bp, 45 predicted proteins | sample 071ome_33_FD_179983 | JGI IMG/M metagenome (GOLD analysis project Ga0255768, IMG submission 179983) | Coastal salt marsh microbial communities from the Groves Creek Marsh, Skidaway Island, Georgia - 071412AT metaG (version 2) | ecosystem: Environmental > Aquatic > Marine > Intertidal zone >... | reverse complement strand
CCTGCGCTTCGTGCATGCCCTAGGCACACGGACCCGAGTAGCGTCACCGGCACCGCCTTCGACTAGGCGACTGCTCCGCCAGCGTGTGAACAAACCAGCGAAACCGTGTGAACACACCCATCGGGAAAGCGCTGAGTTCCGCACCACAACAGGCCAAACGGATTTCTACTAATCCCCCACTACGGGCCATGCTGCGCTGGCGAATCACAATCCCGCGAACAGGATCGCAGGGTACGCGGCGAGCAGCACGATGCCGTCGGGGCGAGAGAAGTGCTCCTTGTGGGCGCCTGTCACCAGCGCGAGCAGCGTGACCACCACCATGATCTGGACGCTCAAGCTGGGCGAGTCGTGGAGCCGGCCGGTTCCGACCACAGCTGCGACGCCGGCAACCGCCAGGCTGTTGAAGATGTTCGAACCGAACAGGTTTCCGACGATGGGGAGGAAGAGAGGTACCCGCATCCCCATCACCTTGCCGTCGAGCGTGTCGAGGTCGACGGTCAAAGCGAACGAAACGAACAGCTCCGCCTTGACCACGATGTTCGCCCACCGGGCCCACACCGCGGCGTCGAGACGCAGTACCGCCATGTCGTTATGTGGGTCCAGTACGAGCGTCTCATTCACCCGCTGTTGCCCAGTTCTTGTTGGTGGCCACTCACCGAGCAGCCGAGGCCACCTCCAACGCCGTAGCCGCAGAGTTCGTGAACTCTTCAGTCGACACTGCAGCCGATTCGCACGGTTGAACTGCCGGACCGTTGTGCATTACCCGAACCCTTGCTCAGGTTCGTGCCGACTCGGGACTCCGCCCCATCGAGCCGAGGAAAGCGCTTCGATCAGGCCACCGAGCAGGTCATGTCCGCGCCACAACACATCGGTGACTTGATCTTGCCGTGGTCGTTGGGGCACTGCGAGACCTGCACCGTGGAACCGTCGTCACGCGTAAGGACAGCGTTCTCTAGTGGGGCATCGCACTGACCGCACGTTGCATTCACGGACATTCCACAGCTCGGGCACGAATACGTAGGCATGACGCTCCTATCTGGACCAACGGACCGGCAGGCTAGCGCACGCCGACTCGGGCAGGCGCACTAGCGTCACCACATGACAGCTCGACGATTTCTGATCACCGGCGCGTCCCGTGGGATCGGCCACGCAACCGCCGTTCGTCTGGCGGCCAATGGCCACACCCCGGTGGGTCTGGCCCGCACGGCACCCGACGATTTCCCCGGGGACTTCTTCACCGTCGATCTCGCCGACCGCAGCGCCACCAGCGATGCCCTCCACGACGTGCTGGCGAGCGGCCCAATCGACGGCGTGCTCAACAACGTCGGCATCGTCAACCCCCAAGAACTCGGTGACATCACCCTCGACCAGTGGGATGCCGTCCAGGACATCACCGTCCGCACTGCGATCCAAGCGGTACAGCGTGCGCTGCCAGGAATGAAAGACCGCGGCTGGGGACGCATCGTCAACATCTCGAGCCTCGTATCACTCGGTGGGGTGGCTGGGCGCTCGGCGTATGGCGCGGCCAAAGCATCACTCGAGCACCTGACCCGCACATGGGCGTTCGAGCTCGCCCCATCCGGGATCACCGTCAACGATGTCGCCCCCGGGCCGGTCAGCACCGAGCTGTTCCGTCAGAACAATCCGCCCGGGTCGACAGGCGAAGCTCGCTATCTCGCAATGATCCCGATGGGCACGCTCGGCACGGTGGACGACATCTCGGCGGCGGTGTGCTTTCTGATGTCTGACGATGCTGGCTGGATCACGGGCCAGACGCTCCGGGTCGATGGTGGAGCATCGATCGGCAGTTCGAGTCTTCTCTAGATCAACGCCAGCGCACAGGGAGCTCAGTGCGGCGATGGGTGGTGCGCTTCTCGATCTCAGGCCAACGCATGGTCGAGAGCTGCGCCGGCGATCTCGCGAATGTCGACGTCGTAGTTGTTGAACGGAGGGAGGTCGAGCGGGTCGACACCGTAGATCGCATGAAGCCAGACAAGCGTTCCCGCGTCTTTCGCAAGCGTGCCAGCGTGTCCTTTCTCGTCGGTGAAGACCGAGTCGGATCGGGGGCCGATCAGATTGGTCACGTCGCTGAGAAGACCTTGCTCGAAGAGCGCACGGACCTCGAACACGGCTGCACCGTGATAGAACGCGAACACCTCGGCTCCGAGTTCGCTGCTGACGCGTCCCGCCAACTGCTGGTAGAGCGGCCAGACTGCGTCGATGACGGCACGATGGTCATCGACTGACGCATAGCTGCTGGGAAAGTCGAGCCAGGGCATGGCCAGGCCGATTCGGGTATCCGGGTTCTGTTCGAGCGCGTACGCCGAAATGTCGAAGATCGCGTGATCACTCTGGCCCGCCGAGTCCTTGAACTCTTGCGAGCAACAGATCATGACCACCACGTCGACAGTGCCCGTATCGAGACGCTCCATGATCAGGGCCTGCTGTTCGGGTGCTTCCCACATCGCCTGCGGAGCGCCGCCTTCACCGCCTTTGAAAATGATGTGCTGCTCGTGCCCATCGATACCGGCGAGTCCGGTAATGGACTCGAGATTCGCTGCGAACGGCCGCCCAAAGCTGTGACCGATGTACAACACTTCGAGACCTTCGATTCCACCCACTTCGGCCTCGACTGGGATCGTGGTGGTCGTCGACACCGGGATTGTGGTGGTCGACACGTCCGTTGCGGTGGTGGTCGGCGCTGGGACGGTGGTCGTTGCCAGTGCTTCTGTCGACGTTGTCGTCCGAGCGCACGACGTCAGCACCACGGCTACGGTCACAACGGCTAGCACGGTTCTGGGTGTCATCTGCTCCGGTGACCCTTCGTTCGTGGCCGGTCTTGGCCCTGGCGCCCTGCTACGCAGCCTTGCCACGTGATGTGAGGAGACCATGAAGAAGTCGTTACGGGTGTTCCGACACCGGATTGGCGATCGCGCGCCGCAAGAACCGGTCGATCACCACCGACCGGACATCCCAGTTCGTTTGCGTTTACGGCGTCGCCACTCGGCGACGGGGGCTCAGAACAGACGCCGAGTCATCATTCGGCCAAGAACCGTGGTGTTCGTGGCTGCCATCCGTTCCTGAACCGCAGGGTCTGCGAAGTTCGCTGCAGAGGCGGCGAGCAGCGCATCCATCGAGTCTGCCCAGGTGACGACGACACCGCTGAACGGTGACGGCCCTCCGGCAATGACCTGCATCGCCGCCATGCCGGCTGCCCCCGCTTCGAGGTGACCCCAACTGAGGGCCATGTTCGACTCGGTGTTCTCGTCGCTTTGGGGTGGCCCGGCCAGGTACAGGATCGTGCCATGGCTCGCGTCACGAGACCCGAACTCTGCCTGCCGGCGCATCAAAGTCCGGCGCTCGACCTGCACCCCGGTGTCCGCCAGCAGCTTCAAGAGATCGCCGTCGGCGTAGATGGCTGCATTCAGTGCCATTGCTGCGTCGGCGGAATCAGTCTCGAACGCAACCAAGACCTGACCGGCCATTTCGCCACCCATCACGACCTGATTCGCCATCACAGACATGGCACCGAGCGACCGGAGGCGTTCACCGGCCCATCCTGCGCCGGCCTCGGCAAAGTGATCCGGATCCGCCATCGTGGTGGCGACTGAATAGATGAATGACATGTTGTCCCCCAGTTGTATGTGCTTTGTCGGCATTGATGCCTGCTTGAACCAAACCACGTTTTCTGGTTCAGCGCTAGGGGCCGTCATCGGCAGGATCGCCAGTCCGGGCACATTCGTGTCGCTCGTGAGGACGCCACCACAACAGCCACTCCAGCGGCGAGGGTGGTTTGCGTGGCGACCTAGTCTTGGGCCGTGAGCAACGACGCATCGTTTCCCGACTTCGTGTGGTCGATCGGTGAAGAGGGGTCCGACCCGATCGTCATGCGCCAAGGCGAGCGGTACCGCCAGGATCAGTTCGCAGCATCCGGGCACGACCGCCACATGGCCGATGATCTTGCCGCAATCGCCGACCTCGGTGTTCAGATCGTCCGATACGGCACGCCATGGCGAGTCGCTGAACCGCACCCTGGCATCTACGACTGGTCTCGGTGGGATCAGGCGTTCGCCGCCTGTCAGGACGCCGGGCTCGAGCCGATCGTCGAATTTCTTCACTTCGGGCTGCCCGACCACTGCAACGGCTTTGTCGAACGGGCGTGGGTCGATCGTTTCGTCGACTACGTCGGTGCCTTTCTCGAGCGGTACGACTCACCCCGGTGGTTCACGCCGGTCAACGAGCCCGGTATCACAGCCCGGTTGTCCGCCCGGTTCGGTGTCTGGAACGACATGGTCGCCACGGTCGAGGATCATGCGCAGGCGCTGGCCAACGTCGTGCAGGCCAATCTCGAAGCCGTCGAACTGATCCGATCCGACCGGGAAGGATGGTGGATCGGATCCGAAGGGTTCGACGTACCTGTCGGCGTGGCGACCTCACCGGGAAGCGAAGCAGAAGCTCAACGCCAGCGAGCGCTCGGGTGGCTTGTGTGGGATCTCCACTTCGGGATCGAGCCGGGGATTCCCGGCTACTTCGATCATGTCGAACCCGGCCAGCTCGACCGCATCCGGGCACTCACCCCCACCGATCGACTGGTCGCAGGCCTCGACATCTACCCGATCTCGATCACGGCGATCGGGGGTGAACGTCCCGACTGGACACCAGCCGATCTGGTCCGGCTCGCCACCGACGAGATCGAACGGTGGCACGACCGCTACGCCCACCCCTTCTGGATCGCAGAGACCTCCAACCTGACCCTTCCCGTCGATGAGCAGATTTCGTGGCTCGACGAGTTCGCACAGGCGCTCGGGCGACTCCGAGCGGAAGGGCGGCCCGCCCGCGGGTTGTGCTGGTACAGCCGAGGTGACCAGTTCGACTGGCAGACCGCGTTGATCGAGCCAGTCGGGGCAGTCACCGAAGTTGGACTGTTCGACACGGACCGGCATGCACGACCGGTCGCGGCCCGCTTCCAAGAACTCGCAGCTGCCGGTCCACCGCAGTAAGTCTGCGATCGGGATCGACGGTTGCTTGTCGAGTTTGATCGATCGTTCCGACCCCCGTGCTCGAGGTCAGGTCGATGCAAGCTCGTTCATCGTTGTTGCCAAGTCGAAGTCGAGTTGGCTGATGCCCCCGACGTCGTGCGTCTCCAACGCCACCGCCACCGTGTTGTAGAGGTTCGACCACTCGGGATGGTGGTTGATCCGTTCGACGTGGATCGCCGCACGGATCATGAAACCGATCGCCTCGACAAAATTCGGAAAGACGAACTCCCGGCGCAACATCCCGTCCCGGTACTCCCACCCGTCGAGGTGCTGGAGGAGTGAGCTGATTTCAGCTGCATCGAGCGCTCGCAGGTTCTCGGCCATCAGGGCCTCCTTCGTGCTGAGGGCCGACGACGTTCGTCGACGGCAGGAGCCTTGGTTCCGACACTACTGCCGGTGTCCACGCCGACTGAACGAGAGCCGACGATTCGCCCATGGCCTTTCGCAGTAGTGGAAATCACCCGCCACACTGGTCACGTGGGCGAGCTTCCGATTCTCGATATGACTTCCTTCCGGCACGATCCGGACGGCCCGGCGGCTGCTCGGTTCGTCTCCGACATCCTCGCTGCTGCACACGGACCAGGGTTCGCCTACCTGTCCGGGCATGGTGTCGACCCCGCCCTCGACGACAGAATCTTTGCCTCAGCACGCGCCTTCTTCGCACTACCGGCCAACGACCGAGAGGCGATTGCGATCGACCGATCTGCCGCCTTTCGCGGCTACACCATGCTCGGCGCCGAGATCACCAACGGGCGAGCCGACTGGCGTGAGCAGATCGACTTTGGCCCAGAGCAGGACGCGCCACCCGCCGATGCGTTGCCTGCGTGGCGCCGCCTCCGCGGACCGAACCAGTGGCCTGCCTCGCTGCCGTCGATGCGCCCGACTGTGCTCGACTGGATGGAGGCGCTGACCGGCGTCGGTCTGACTGCGCTACGGGCACTCGCCGTCGGGCTCGGGCTCGACCCTCACCATTGGGACATCGACTTCGTCCCCGACGCCGATGTACACCTCAAGATCATCCGCTACCCGGCACCCGCACCCGGCACGACAGATCAAGGCGTTGGTCTGCACACCGACAGCGGGCTGCTCACGTTCATCCTCCAAGACCAGGCCGGAGGCCTGCAGGTGCAACTCGGCGACCGTTTGGTCGATGCGCCTCACGTCGCGGGGGCCTACCTGATGAATCTCGGTGAGACCCTCGAGACCGCCACCGACGGGTACTTGAGAGCAACCCCGCATCGAGTCGTGAGCCCACCGACCGATCAGGACCGGGTCTCGATCGCCTACTTCTTCAACCCTCGATTCGACGCACCCTTCGAGGCAATCGACCTTCCCCCTGCACTCGCCGCAGCGGCGCCCGGCGCCGACCATGGTGGCGTCGGCCTGTCGGCGTATGGCGAGAACAACCTCAGGATCCGGCTCCGAAGCCACCCAGACGTAGCACGACGTCACTACGCCGACTGCACCTGAACCCGGGGTAGATCCGTGCTCAGACGATGATCTCCGCGGCGGCAGCGAGCGTCCACGCCCAACCGGCTATTGCAGCCACAACAAGCACCGCGGCGAAGACCTGATCCTTGGGCGTGGCATCAATCCGCTGGCGCTCGGGCCGCGCCGTTCGACCGGCGATCAGGACCGGGACGATCACAGCTACGAGACCAGACAGGATCAGCGGGAGGAACGGGAGGAGGCCGCAGATTCCTCGAACCGAGCATGTTGGCTTTGGCTACTGCTGCACCCACCGATCGGCCAAAACACACGTGGCCGTTCCCAGCAGCATGATCAGGCCCACTGCGAAACCGACTGCAAGCCAGAGGGGACCGAGGATCTCGAAATCGATACTCTCGGGGGCGAGGAGATCGAGTGGTCTGGCCAACGAGTCGGCACCGACCACTCGCATGAAAAAGCGACCACCGACACCGGCGATCAGCAACCCGGCCACGAATCCGGCGGCGAGTGTCGCCGACAGGCGTCGAGTCGCTTCGGCAATCCTGGTTGGGGGGGCCTCGCCTGAAGCACCTGATGGAATCCACTCGAGCGTCGAGTGCCGCACCACGATGGTGGCGCACAGCCCCAGCGCCCCAACCCCCAACACGCCGATCACGAGCGAGGCAGGCGACATGAGACCTCCTTGTCACGTTTTGCTCGTGCGAGCAACGAACGCCGCGACAGACCCTTCACTGCGAATCTTGCAGGTCCGACCAGCATCTGGGCAAGAGTGGGGACCATGAGAATTGGCGTGCAGCTTCCAGAAGTCGAGTGGGAGGTTCCGTTTCCCGAGTATCTGGCGATGGCCCAGACCGCAGAGGCGGTGGGGTTCGACTCGCTCTGGGTCGGGGATCACCTGCTCTACGACCTCCCTGCAGGCCCACGGGGTCCGTGGGAGGCCTGGACGACACTCGCAGCGATCGCAGCTGTCACCGACCGGGTCGAGATCGGGCCACTCGTCGCCAGCACCAGCTTTCACGCGCCCCCGATGCTCGCCAAACAAGCTGCGACCGTCGACGCCATCTCGCAGGGTCGACTCATCCTTGGCCTTGGCGCAGGCTGGAACCGCCGGGAATACGACGCATTCGGGTTCGCCTTCGACCGGAGGGTCAGCAGATTCGAGGAGGCATTCACCATCATTCGCTCACTGCTTCGAGACGGGGAGATCGACTTCCATGGCACGTACTACGACGCAGAGCGATGTGTACTGCATCCCCGATCGCCTCGCTCTGCAGGCCCACCGTTGATGGTTGGCTCGATCGGGCCCCGGATGCTCGGCATCACCCTCCCCCATGTCGATGCGTGGAATGTCTGGTGGTCCGACTACGGCAACACACCTGAGGGGTTCGCCGCCCAGAAAGGCGTGGTCGACGACATCGCCTCGTCGGTCGGTCGCAATCCGGCCACCGTCGATGCCACGTGTGCAGTGCTCGTGCAACTCGACGGCGGTGGCGGCCGTCAGATGGGAGATTACGGGGCGGGCGAAGCCGTCGAGCCACTCACCGGATCGCCCGCAGCAATCGCCGAACAGCTGGCAAGGTTCGGTGATGCTGGCGCCAGCCACGTTCAACTCGTCGTCGACCCGATCACCCGCAGCTCAATCGAATGGCTCGGCGACGTGCTCCCATTGGTTCGCCGTTGAGTATCCCCCTACGGCCAGCCCTCTCCGCTGTCCGACCGACTGAACAGCCGACGATGACGGCCCGTCACTTCTGCTGTACCCCTGCCTTCCACACATGGGTCACCCGGTCGGCATCCCCCCACACCGATCGATCATTCAGCGGGTTCGTATCGAGCGCGATCACGTCGGCGTCATAGCCTGCGACAAGCTGGCCACTGTTGGGAGCCTGCGGACCAAGGGTCTCCGGGGCGGTGGCCGTCATCGCCTCGATCGCCTCGAGATCGGTCATACCCGCATTGATCAGATGGACGATCTCCATGCTGTTGGAGCCGTACATCTGACCCGACACGAAGATGTCGCACCCTGCTGCGATCTTGACTCCGGCGGCGATCGCAATCTTCATCGCCTGCTCGTGTGCCCCTGCGATCATCAAGCCCTTCTCATAGGCGTACCGAGGCAGCATGTCGGCCTGGCTGAGCAGCGCGTCGATGACGTAGCGAGTCGGCACAAACATCGTCCCAGCCGCAACCATCGCCGCCGCCGCTTCTTCGTCGATGAAGCTGCCGTGTTCGATCGTGTGACAGCCGTTGCGGATGGCAGCCATGATTCCTGGCTTGCCGTGACAGTGCGCCGCCACGACGCGTTCGGCGCGACCCGCTTCGTCGACGATGGCCCGCATTTCCTCGTCGGAGAACTGCTGGTGGATCGGGTGATCGATCTCGCTCATCACGCCGCCCGACGCACAGATTTTGATCAAACGGGCGTTCATTCGCAGGTTGGTTCGGACCGCCTTGAGTACCTCGGGTACACCATCACAGAGGATCGAGAACGTGTGGTTGCACGTGATCTCGTGAACGAAGTCGAGCGGCAGGCTGTGAATGTCACCGTGGCCCCCGGTCGTGGACAGAATCCGGCCGGCGCCGTAGATGTTCGGGCCAGTGACCCGGCCCTCGTCGATCGCCTGGGCGAGTCGGATGCCGATCCCACCCACTTCACGCACACTCGTGACGCCGGCATTGATGCACTGCCGGGCATCGTCAACCGCTCGTGCCGACGCAGCGACGATGTCGGCCGCTGCCATCGCTTCGAGATCGGCCGCCGGGAGACCGACGAAGTGCGCGTGGCAGTCCCACAGCCCTGGCATGACGGTGGCAACTTCCACCACCTCCTCCTCATCGGCGGAGTGCCCGGGAGCGTCGGCCGTTGGTCCGGCGTAGACGATCTCGCCAAACGCCATGATGACGGTGCCACCTTCGACCGGATCACCCCGTCCGGGAAGAAGCGTGTCGGCGACGATTCGAATGCTCATGGCGCAAGTCTCGTGCCGTCGACCCGACATCGCCAGTCTCGGTGGCTAGCCAACCGCACCCCACCCGCCGCCACCCGGCGTATGGAGTTCGATACGGTCGCCAGCTTCGACAGTGGTTCGGTCGACTCCACCCAGTTCATCGATCGAACCGTCGGCCCGAAGCACTCGGTTGATACCGATCGCACCCGGTTCACCGCCGGCCATTCCGTAGGGCGGGACGCGACGGTGGCTCGACAGGAGGTTGACTTCCATCGACTCCTCGAAGCGCAGACGACGCACCACGCCGTCTCCACCCCGGTGAACACCGGCCCCACCCGAACCGCTGCGCAGATGGAACGTCTCCAGATGAACAGGAAGTCGCCACTCGAGAATTTCGGGATCGGTGAGTCGTGAGTTCGTCATGTGCGTGTGCACCCCGCCGCAACCGTCACGGTTGGGGGTGGCCCCCGCACCACCACAGATCGTCTCGTAGTACTGGTGTCGATCGTTGCCGAAAATGAAGTTGTTCATCGTTCCCTGCGCCGCACCCATGACCCCGAGCGCGCCGAACAAGGCGTCGACCACGAGTTGGCTCGTTTCCACGTTCCCAGCGATCACCGCAGCGGGGTACGACGGGTTGATCATCGACTCGTCGGGAAGCACCACCTCGAGCGGTTCCATGCACCCGGCATTGAGCGGGATGTCGTCGTCGACAAGGCAACGAAAGACGTACAGAACGGCGGCGTGGGCGATGGCCGACGGAGCATTGAAGTTGCCCGGATGCGTCGGACTCGTTCCGGTGAAATCGATGCAGGCCGACCGGTCGTCGTGATCGACGGTGATGGCAACGCTGACCTGGTGGCCGTCGTCTGTTTCGTAGGTGAACGACGAATCGCTCAGCGCATCGATCACCCGCCGGACCGACTCTTCGGCGTTGTCTTTCACATGACCCATATAGGCATGGACCACATCGAGGCCGAAGTGATCGATGACCCGACGCAGTTCGGTGGTTCCCTTCTCGCATGCAGCCACCTGCGCCTCGAGATCGGCGATGTTCTGGGCAGGGTTGCGCGCCGGGTATGCGCCGCTGGTGAGCAATGCTTCGATTTCGGAACGGAGGAAGCGATCGTTGCGAACCAGGACGACGTTGTCGAGCAAGACACCTTCCTGTTCGACCGACGTCGAGTCGGCCGGCGCCGATCCGGGGACCGTGCCACCGATGTCGGCATGATGGCCCCGAGAAGCGACGAAGAAGATCACCCGCGGTCCGACTTCGCCATCGCTCGTCGTGTCGAACACCGGTTTGATGACGGTGATGTCGGGGAGATGTGTACCGCCGTTGTACGGCGCGTTCATGACGTAGACGGTTCCGGGCTCCATCACCGGGTTCTGCCGAATGATCGACCGGATCGATTCACTCATCGAACCGAGGTGCACCGGCATGTGTGGCGCGTTTGCGATGAGGTCACCGTCGGGATCGAAGACCGCACACGAAAAATCCAGTCGTTCCTTGATGTTGACCGACGCCGCCGTGTTCTCCAGCACCACACCCATCTGCTCTGCGATGTTCATGAACAGATTGTTGAAGATCTCGAGCTGGACGGGATCGACCGATGTCCCGATGGCAGTCGTGGTCGGCAGCGGCACCACCCGCTCGAGCACGAGGTCCCCGGTGACCGTGGCACGCGCCGCCCAACCCGGTTCCACCACCGTGGTCGCTGTCGCTTCGATGATCACTGCTGGCCCATCGACCACGGCACCAGCGCCCAGCGATTCACGTTCGACGAACATGGCGGGTCCGGTGACGCCGGCCATCGTTGCGTCATGTTCGAACCTCGGGTGACTCGGGTCGACCCGCACGAGCTCGTGATCGATGTTCACATCGGATGCACCAACGGTCTCGACCTGCAACGCCTCGATGACGAGATCTTTGTCGGGCGACGTGAAGCCGAACCGGCCACGATGGACCTCCTCGAAGCGAGCCACGACCTCAGGAAGCGTCCCTGCGTCGACTGTGAGTGCGGTATCGGACCCGTGGTAGCGAAGCGACAGTCGCCGGTATGACGAGATGAGATCGGGGCCGACCCCCTGGGCTGCAACGGCGGCAGCCCCCTCGGACTCGAGTCGCCGCCAGTGGTCGGCGAGTCCGGCGAGGCTGCTGTCGTCGAGCACTGCCTCGACCGCTGCATCGGTCACGTGGCGAATATCGGCCAGGCCGATCCCCAGTGCCGAGAGCACACCGGCGTGAGGATGGATGTGCACGCGCTCGACCCCGAGTTGATCGGCGACCAGACAGGCATGCTGGCCGCCGGCGCCGCCGAAACACACCAGCGTGTACGACGTGACGTCGTAGCCGCGTTGCACCGAAATCTTCTTGATGGCGTTGGCCATGTTGTCCACCGCAATCGCCAAAAAGCCTTCAGCCGCCGCCACCATCGACGTCTCCCGCCCCGAGGCAGCCGAAATCTCCGCCGCCATCGCCTCGAACCGGGTCTCGACCGCTCCGACATCGAGCGGTTGGTCACCGTCAGGACCAAAGACGTGGGGGAAATACTCGGGCCGGAGTTTGCCGAGCACGACATTGCAATCGGTGATCGTGAGCGGGCCACCGTTGCCGTAGGCCGCAGGACCCGGATCGGCACCGGCCGAATCGGGCCCGACCCGCATCCGGGCACCGTCGAAGTGCAGGATCGAGCCGCCACCTGCGGCGACGGTGTGGATGTCGATCATCGGCGCTCGGACCCGCACGCCGGCGATCTGCGTTTCGTGGGTCCGTTCCAACCCACCGGCGTGGTGAGAGACATCGGTCGACGTGCCACCCATGTCGAACCCGAGCAGCCGATCGAATCCTGCTGCCTCGGCGGTTCGGACCATGCCGACAACCCCACCCGCCGGGCCCGACAGCAGCGCGTCTTTGCCTTGGAAACGATGCGCGTCGGTGAGGCCACCGTTGGATTGCATGAACATGAGGCGGGGTCCAACCCCATCGGCCCGCAGTCTGCTGTCGACCTGGTCGACGTAGCGACGCAGGATCGGCGACAGGTACGCATCGACCACCGTCGTGTCGCCTCGGCTGACGAGTTTCATCAGCGGGCTGACTTCGTGGCTGACCGACACCTGCCCGAACCCCAACTCCCCTGCTATCGCTGCGACCCGGGCTTCGTGATCGGTGTGGCGATACCCGTGCATCAGGCAGATCGCCACCGCATCGAACCCGGCCGATCGGGCCTCGGCGAGGTCGGCCCGTACCGCGTCGACGTCCAGTGGTGTGATCACGGTGCCGTGGGCGTCGATGCGTTCGTCGATCTCGATCACCCGCTCGTACAGCATCTCGGGCAACACGATGTCGAGCGCAAAGAGGTCGGGGCGAGCCTGGTAGCCCAGACGAAGCGAGTCGGCGAAACCACGCGTGGTCACGAAGACCGTCGGCTCACCTTCGCGCTCGAGCAGCGCATTGGTAGCGACGGTGGTCCCCATCTTCACCGAGTCGATCTGACCCGTCGGAAGAGGAGCGTCGGCGTCGATACCGAGCAGATCGCGGATCGCTTGAATCGCTGCGTCGTCGTAGCGGCGCGGATGTTCCGACAGCAGCTTGTGGGTGACCGTTCGGCCGTCGGGTCGGCGTGCGACCACGTCGGTGAACGTGCCGCCCCGATCGATCCAGAACTGCCAGCCTGGCGCAGACGGCTCCCGCGTGGGTCGACCTTGCAGCTCAGTGCTCACGGGTGAGCCGTCCCATTCCGTCGAGTCGATCGTCGATACCGGCAAGGCGCAGGCAGTGCCACAGCATCGCTTGGTTGCTGGTGACGACCGGTTTGTCGACCACCGCCTCGATCTCGTCGATCACTTCCACCGATCGCAACGCGCCGCAACTCACGAAGACAGCCTCGGCGTCGGGGGTGTCGACACTGATGGCGAAGTTGCGGAGATAGTTCGGTGTGACTCGCACCATCTCGGAATCGAGGGTGAGATTGAGCCCTTCGAGTCGAACGATGTCGAAGCCTCTGGCCGCGAAGTAGTCGGCTTCGATGCGATTCACCTCGTCGAGGTACGGCGTCGCCACCGCCACCCGCCGGACACCGAGCGCTTCGAACGCAGCGAAGACGCCCGACACGAGTGTGGTGGCGTGCCGGGCGTTGGAACCGCGTCGGAGTTCGGCGACCACAGCGTCCTCCCCCATCACGACCGATCCCGACGTACAGGCGTAGCAAATGACGTCGAGGTCGGCGTTCGGCGCCAAGACCTCGGCCGCCGGTGCCAACGAATCGTGCATCGCAGCCAGCGTGTCGGCGGTGATCTCGTCGGGATTGTTCGCCCGACTGAAATGGACACCCACCCCCTCGGGCACCAGACGCATCATCTCGGACTCGATGGTCTGCTCACTCGCCAACAGCACGAAGCCCAGTTTCGCCCGGTCGAACCGACCGAGATCGAACTCGATACCCGCCCGTGGACTCACCGCACCACCAACTCGAGTGACGATCGACTGAGCCGCTCCACGCCGGTGTCGGTGACAAGGATCGAGTGGCCGAGCGTCATCGCGTGATGAGCTTCGGTGTCGAGGACGATCATGTGCAGGAAGTAGACCTGATTCGGTCCGAAGGTCAGCGGATTGCCGTGATAGAGCATCGGCCAGTCGACCCAGATCGGGGCATAGACCGCACCCATGCCATAGCCGCAGGCGTTCAAGCGAACATTGCTGTACCCGGCTGCGTCGAGCACCTCGGCGTGGGCATCGAACACCGCCCCCATGGTGACTCCCGGCTCGATGGCCGCTTCGCAGGCCGTCAAGGCCGCTTCGCAGGCGGCATGCATCGCAACCTGTTGCGGCGGGGGTTCGCCAATCAGGATGGTGCGCATCATCGCTGCGTGATAGCGCCGTTGGACGCCGCACCACTCGAGGGTGAGTTGGTCCTGCGTATCGAGGGTCCGCCGACCCGCCGTGTAACGGACCATGAGCGCACCGGCGCCCGAACCGATGATGATCTCGTTGCCTGCGTAATCACCACCCCCGCGAAAGACCGCGCCCTGCATGTCGGCGAGGATGTCTCCTTCGAACGCACCGGCCGCCGCTCCTGCCACCGCCGCATCCCACGCGTCATCGGCGAGTTCGGCAGCCCGACGGTGATACTCGATTTCCCGGGGACTCTTCGTTCGTCGGAGTTCCTGGATCACGTTCGACTCGTCCTGCCAGTTCACGAATCCGTCGAGTTGCGCTTCGAGCAGCAGCCAGTTGGCCGCTTTGAGTCCGTAGCTGTCGAGCTCGACCCCGACGCGACCACCTTCCAGCCCGAGATCGGCCAACAGCGACCGCAGGTCGGCTGCCGGATTCATTCCCTCGACATCGGTCCAGATGCGGACGTCGTCGACATTGGAGGTGTACTCGGCCGTCCATCGATCAGGAGCTCGGGTCAAGAGCACGACGCGTCCGTCACCGGTGGCGACCATGCACTGGAATGCCGCAAACCCGAACGTGTCGTATCCGGTCAACCAGTACATCGATTCCTGCTTGAAGAGCAGCAACCCATCGAGTTCACGGTCTGCGATCGCCGTCACGGTGCGTGCCCGGCGCCTCGCCATCTCTTCGGGGCTGAAGTGGATCGGCACGGTGATCAGTCGGGCCGGTGGAACGGACGGTCACCGGCAACCGTCACCCGGCGCAGGACGCGACGATGCGGGAAATAGTCGCTCGCCGCATAGTGCTGCACTGCGCGGTTGTCCCAGAACGCGATCGAGCCTTCCTGCCACGAGAACCGACAGCCGTACTCGGGCCGGGCATGTTGGGCGAGCAGCGTTTTCGAAAGCCGCATCGACTCCTGTGCATCGATCGGTTCTGCGGTGCGACGGTCGACCAGGTGATCCTGGCGCATGAACCCTCCATGGAGATAGAGGGCCTGCTTTCCCGTCTCGGGGTGGGTCCGAACAAGCGGATGCGTCACACCGAACGGGATGTCGGTCTTGAGAGCCTCCACGATGTCGTCGGGAAAGGGGGCTCCGTCGCGACTGCGCAGGAAGATCCGGTAGTCGTTGACCGTATCGAGATGTTCGATCCGCTCACGGACATCAGCCGGCAGTCCCAGCAACGCTGCGTGGCTGTCGGCGAACAGGGTGTCACCCCCGTACGGCGGGGCCGTGATCATCTGCGCAATCGACCCCAACGATGGTCGCTCCATCCACGTGACGTCGGTGTGCCAGCCGTTCTCGGTGCCGGGGCTGCGGTCACCATGGATGATCTCGAGAATGAACGGATCGTTGCCGGGCTTGCCGAACGGAAACGCATCGAGATCACCGAAGCACCGACCGAACGTTGTCTGCTGCTCCTCGCTGAGGTGTTGATCGCGAAAGAAGATCACCTTTCGCTCGAGGAGCGCCGACCGGATCACCGCCACGAGTTCGGGATCTGGCAGCGCTCGAAGATCCACCCCGTGCAGCACCGATCCGAGGGTGAGGCCCAGATGCTCGAACGTGATGCCATGACCAGCAGCACGCGCTTCGAGTTCGACCGAGATCGGCCGATCGCCCATCGCTTCGTATTCCCGCGCCACGCCGAGGGCGGTGCGGTCGAATATCGGCAGCATCTGCTCGAGTGGTGGCGCATCGCCGGTCGGCGGCGCGTAGTCGTACATGTGTCGTTCGAACAGTGCCGCCGCGTGCGCAATCGCAGCCTCGTTGTACCGAACCTGCGACTCCGTCGACCCGAGTGTCATGAGTCAGATCATCGCGCCGTCGCACGCCGGAGAACAGTTCCAGCCCGTGACAGTCGGCTGCCGGCTGCAACCCCTACCGCTGGATCCCGCGGGTTGCGAGACCAGCAGCACCGAACCACAGCACCGCTGCGATCGCGAGCACGAGCCGAACCGACGTGGCCTGGGCAAGTGCACCGAGCGCCATGCCACCGACGAGCTCCCCGATGGCGGTGACCTGCCCCATCAACGAATGGACCGTTGCTCGGACCTCACTGGGAGCGTCACGGTTGGCCCACCCTTCCAACACCGGCCACAACGCTTCCCGAGTGCTGTCTTGCAGCATCAACCCCACCCCGATGAAGACGAGCATCGTCGTCGACATCGTGATCGTGGCGCCGATGGCGGCCACGAGCAGCAGCAACGAGGCGAGGCGGGCGACACCGGATCCGGTCTCGAGAGCGCGGGCAGCCAGCGCATTGACCCCGAGGCCGGCGACAGCAAGCACCAAAAAGAGGACACCGAGTCCGATCAACGAATCGTCCCCCCACCCCCCGTTGTCGAGGAAGAACTTGTGGCCGAGTCGATCGAAGGCCTCCGAGCCCATGTCGAGGACGACGATCACACCGACGAGCACCCGAAGACGCGGCCGGGTCACCACTACGTTCAGACCGGCGCGAAGCGTCTCGAGGAAGCCTCGCTCCTGCTCACGGCCGGGGGTGAAGTGATCTTCCCGCATCACCAGGCGCAGGTACCCACCCATCGCAATCGCGACCACGCCAAGCAGAACGGCAACAGTGCGCACCGAGGTAACCGTGCCGACCAGCATCGTGGTCGAGAGCGACCCCAGCGCCACCAGAATGCCGAACCGATGTTTGCGCACGAGCAGCCGCTCGATCTCTGCGTCATCACCTCGGCCCATTCCCTTCAGCTCGTCGGTGACCCACGCCGTGTCGGCGCCACTGCGAAAGGTCCACCCCACACCGAACAAGGCTTGCGCCGGCAGGATCACCCAGTAGTTGAAGCTCGCAACCGCCCAGATGTAGGCGACTCCCATCAGCACCTGTGAAATCAGGATCGACCGTCGACGACTGACCAGATCGGCGACCACCCCGGTCGGTGTTTCCGCGATCAGCACCGACAGCTCGAGCACCGCCCCCATCGCAACGAGTTGCAACGGACTGAGTTCCAAGACGACGATCCACCACACCGACGCCGCCAGCCAGAACCCCCATTCGAGCCCCTCGACGGTGCCCATGACCCGGACATAGACCCGTGCGGGGTCGGAGACACGCCGCGACATTCGGGCACGCTAACCCTCCGGACTCCACCTCGTGGGAGGATTCGCCCATGGCCCGCATCCTCATCACCGGCAGCAACAGCGGCTTCGGCCGGCTTGCTGCGCTCAGCCTTGCCCGCAACGGTCACGACGTCATTGCCACGATGCGCAACCCGGCCAACGCCAGCGCGCTGCTCAGCGAGGCAGACGGCCTCTCGATCGAGATTCGTGCCCTCGACGTGTGCGACGCCGCCTCGGTCGATGCTGCACTCCATGACGCCATGACGATCGACGTCGTGGTGAACAACGCCGGCTATGAGGTTCAGTCGGCGGTCGAACAGCTCAGCGACGAGATCTTTCGCCGCCAACTCGACACGAACGTCGTCGGGCCGATGCGTTGCATCAGGGCAGTGATGCCGGCGTGGCGCCGGCGCGGCAGCGGCGTCATCGTGAACGTGTCGAGCATCGCCGGCCGCGTCGGGTCACCCTATGCCGGAGCCTATTCGGCCTCGAAGTTCGCGCTCGAAGGGCTGACCGAATCGCTCCACTTCGAGGTCTCGACCGCTGGCATACGCGTGCACCTCATCGAGCCTGGATCCTTCGCCACCGGCTTCCAGGACAAGATCGTTCGACCCGACGACTGGACCGGTTCGATCCACGAGGCACGCGCGAACCGGTTTCGTGAGGCACGCAATGCCCTCCACGATCCGAACGCACCCGAGCCCGACCCGCAGGAGGTCGCCGCCGCAATCGTTCGAGCGGCAACCGACCCGACGATGCCATTCCGCACGCTGGTCGGAGGTGACGCACAACTCATCGACAGCGTGAAATCGTCGATGTCGTTCGAGGACTTCGAGGCGACCATGCGCGCCACACTCGACTGGCACGAGTGACAGGCCGATGCGCAACACCATTCCGCCCACGATGGCCGCGGTCCAGCTCACCGGGTACGGCGGCCTCGATCGACTCGTCTACCGAACCGACGTTGTCGTACCCACACCAGGACCGGACGAAGTCCTCATTCGGATCTCGGCCGCCGGAATCAACAACACCGACATCAACACCCGTACTGGCTGGTATGCACGAACCACTCGCGGAAGTTCCGGTGACGCTGCCCGCCATGGGGGCGATGCCGATGGGGCGGCCGGATGGTCCGGTGACCTGCACTTTCCTCGTATTCAAGGAGCCGACGCCTGCGGCCGCATCGTCGCCGTGGGCACCGGGGTGAGCAGTGGCAGACTCGGCGAGCGCGTGCTCGTCGCCACCATGCAGCGGGCCTACAGCGACAGCGAGCCGTTCACCACGACCGTGTTCGGATCCGAGTGCGACGGCGGATTCGCCCAGTTCGCCGTCGCACACACCGACGAGACCTATGCGGTCGACTGCGACTGGACCGATGTCGAACTGGCGTCCATCCCGTGTGCGTACTCGACTGCCGAGAACATGCTCGACCGAATCGGCCTCGGCGCCGAGAAGGTCCTGGTCACCGGATCATCCGGCGGTGTCGGGTCAGCCGCCGTGCAACTGGCCAAGCGACGGGGTGCCCACGTCACCGCTGTCGTCGGCGACAGCAAGGCTGCAGCAGTTCGCGATGCCGGGGCCGATACGACGGTCAGCCGAAACGCCGACCTCGTCGAGGTGTTTGGAGAGAACAGCTTCGACGTCATCGTCGACGTCGTCGCCGGGCCGACGTGGACGCATGTCACCCGCCTCCTCCGGACCGGTGGCCGCTACATCACCGCCGGTGCAATCGCCGGTCCCGTCGTGGAGCTCGACATGCGCGACCTGTACCTCAAGGACCTCACCCTCAAAGGATCGACGTATCAGAGCCCCGAGGTCTTTGCGAACCTCATCGGCTACATCGAGCGAGGTGAGATCCGTCCCTTGATCGCAGCCACCTACCCGCTCGAAGAGATTGCCGATGCGCAGACTGCCTTTCTCGCCAAGGAGTTCGTCGGCAAGATCGTGCTCGAGATCCCACAGTGAACCTCGCCAACATCACACTCGACGACCTCACCGTCGATCCGCACGCAGCCCTTGCGGCAGCGAGAGCGACCGGCTCGGTCGCCTGGCTTCCGGCCGTGGACGGGTGGATCGTCACGGGGCGCGATGCCGCCGTCGAAGTGATGCGCGACCCCCATCGATTCACCGTCGATGACCCACGTTTCACGACAGGACAGATCCTCGGTCCGTCGATGCTGTCGACCGACGGCTCCGACCACGCACGGCATCGGGGCCCCTTTGCCCGCTGGTTCTCGGACCGTGCCGAACTCCTTCGGCTCGGCCACTGGATGACCGAGTACGCCCGACGTCTCGTTGCCGGACTCCAACCCGACGGTCGAGCCGAGCTCCGTTCATCGTTGGCAGCACCGCTCGCAGCTGGCACCGTCACCCACATGCTTCGGCTCGAGACCGCCGGTGCCGCTGCGCTGCTGCGGTGGTACGCAGAGATCGTCGCCGGTGTTCACAACCTGGCTGTCGGCGACGCGGCCGGGGAGTCCGCCACGCAGGCACATCGAGATCTCAGCGCAGCAATCGCAGCAGTGAGCAGGACCGAGCCACCAGCGCTCCTCATCGATGCGTTGGGGGTGCTGTCTGCCGACGAAATCGTGGCCAACGCAGCAGTCATCTTGTTCGGCGGCATCGAGACGGCCGAAGGTGCCACGGCCAATGCGATCTGGCATCTGCTCACCAACCCCGCTGCACTCGACGCCGTGCAGGCCGATCGGTCACTCGTGGGCACTGCGGTCGAGGAGAGTCTTCGGCTCGAACCTGCGGCTGCGAGCATCGACCGCTACGCCACGACCGACACCGAGCTGTTCGGCGCATCGATCCGAGCCGGTGACTATGTGGTCGTCTCACTGGCTGGCGCCAACCGAGACCCTGCTGTCTTTGCGAACCCGGACCAGTTCGATCTCGGCCGTTCGAACCTCCGGGCACACACGACATTCGCGCTCGGACCGCACGCCTGCCTCGGCATCCACCTTGCGCGATCGCAGGCGATTGCGGGAATCGGAGCCCTCCTCGACGGACTCGACAGCATCAGACTCGGTGACGACGCCGACGGGCCACTCGGGCTCGTGTTTCGCAAGCCGGCTTCGCGCGACGCAACCTGGGTCCCACGATGACCACAGCCTTCTCGATGCTTCCGATGTACGACTGGCCCGAGACTCGCACCGCCGTCGATCGCCTCTGGGAAGCCATCGGCGACGCGCTGCGTGGCCACGGCATCGAGGCGCCCAGCGAGCTGCGCCGGCCTGACGACCTGTACGCAGCGTGGGCCGACGACGGCCTGCTTCTCGGGCAGACATGCGGACTGCCCCTGGTGCGGACGCTCACCGGCGTCGAGGTGGTCGGGGCATTCGACCACCGGCTTCCCGGCTCCCCACCGGGCTGGTATCACTCGACGATCATCGTTGCGATCGACAACGACGTCACTGCGATCGGTGACCTCCGCAATGCGAGGGTTGCGGTGAACAGCGCCGACTCGCAATCGGGTCACGCAATCTGGCGTCATGAACTCAGTCGACGCAATCTGACTGGCTCCTTCTTCAGGGAGGTTGTCGTCAGCGGAAGCCACCGGAACTCCGTCGAGGCAGTTGCCAGTGGGCGTGTCGATGTTGCGGCGATCGATGCCGTCTCCATGCAGCTCGCTGAGCGCTTCGAACCAGCAGCTTCCGGGGTGCGGATCCTCACCAGAAGTGAGCCCACCCCTGGCCTGCCGCTCATCACCGCCGGGGTAAACGCCGATTGCGTACCGCGGTTGCGCGGCGCGCTCCACGCGGCAGTCGAGTCGATGCCTGCGGCGGAGCGCCACGCGCTGGGCATCCACGCCTTCATCGCACTCGACCGGGCCGACTACGACCTGATCGCCGAACGCTGGCGTGACGCCGACATGGTTCCGCCCCTGGCCTAGATTTGGGGTATGGCCGAACAGATCTGGGGAGAGCCCCGTCGCGGCATTCGTGGCGCAAACCTACGACCGATCTTCGCAGCACTCCTGACCTTCATCGCGTTGGTGGCGGTGGCCCTGTTCGTCTTGACGCGCAACGATGATGACGGCGACACGGCAGCTGACGTGACCACGACGACCACGAGCTCGCCGAGTTCGACATCGTCCACCACGACAATCACGACGACCACGACGACCACGACAACCACGATCCCGACCGAGTGCACCGTCGACTCGGCAGGGACGACCACCACGACCACTTCGGACACCGAGGAAGCGTCGCCCTCTCCTCCTGTTCTCACGGGATCCACGCTCGACGAATCCTCGTCGATCAGCACAGTGGGACTCGACGAGGTGACGTTCGGGATGACCGTGGTCCAAGCCGAGACAGCTGCAAACACAAGGATGATTGCGTGCGAGCCAGTGAGCGACTGTTATCGCGTCACGCCGCTCGAGGCGCCAGAAGGCATCAGCTTTGTCGTCGACGATGGGACGATCGAACGGGTCGACATCGTGAGTGGTCCGATCACCACCCGGTCCGGAGTCGGCATCGGCACACCCCAAGAACGGATCATGGAACTGTTCGGTGACCGCATCGAAACACTCGTCAATGACGACAGCAGTGTTGATCTCATCTTCGTGCCGCGAGACGAAGGCGACGATCAGTTCCGGGTGATCTTCACCATTCGAGACGGCAGCGTCGACACCTACCGGTCCGGCCGGATTCCAATGGTGCTCGACCCCGACCCCTGTACCAGCTGATCACCGATTCCGTTAGGTCGAACGGCCCACGTTTTCAAAACATGGGCCAAACGGCTCAATTGTTGAAACACCGAAGAAATCACGCGACTTCTCGCCGTTTCGTGCGTTGAACAAGTGCAACGCCACCAGCACATCCGCCGGTGGTCGATCCCGTCAAGGGACAGCTCCTGCATCGGATTGGACTCCCGATCGCACGACAGACTGGAGTGTGGGTCGCTCACCACGAGCGGCCCACACTGCGTTTTCGGATCTGGCACGCTGGCAGGATGCGCCGCCACCTCCTCACCGTGTTGTGGCTGGTTTCGTTCGCATGGGCCTGTTCCATCGAAACGTCACCACGCGACACGAACGTTCCCGCCTCGCCCGAACCGGCCGTCGACAACGCCGACGAGGGAGTCGAGGAGGCTCTGAGCCGTCCGTCGAGCGCATTCGTGCAGATCGGTGACACTGCGTACAACCTCGATGCCGAATGCTACGCGGCTGGCGTCGGCGAGATCGTGCTCACCGGACTCACTCCGGGCCTCATCGAGCCGCGCGTCGAACTCTACGTGCAGGCCTTTCTCGCTGAGCCCTACCTCGGCGTCTCCGTCACCACAAATGACCGCACCGTTCTCCATGAACCCGATCTCACGATCCCCTTCGAGATACTCCGCCAAGACGATGTCTTCCGAATCGACGATGTTGCGCTGGTGACCGATCTCGATCTCCGCACCGGTGAGGCAGCCGACGCACGCCGCGGCACGATCGTCGTCGAATGCACGGGCTACGTCGATGGACTCCCGTCCGGGTTCGGATCGGAGTGACTGACCCTCAACTCACCTCGCGTCAGACGGGTGTTCGCAAGATGCACCGATGAACCATCGCCGGCACGCAACTCGACCGAGGTGGGATGCAAGGCGGCCACGGTCCCGGACAACCCGTCCACGACGACCTGGTCACCGACCGAGATCAAGCGCTGCACACTTCGGCCAGCAGCGATCTCGGCACCCATCTCCCGTCCACCCAGTCCGACGAGCAGGGCAAATGCGGCAGCGAGACCGAACGTTGCTGCGCCGACGAGAACCGAGAGGATCGTGGTTTCCACACCGAGCTGCGTCAATGCCAGCACCAGCGCGATCACAAACGTGAGCCCTCGTGCAATCGCTGACATCTGGCCTCGGATGCGCGCCCCCGATCCCTCGAACGCCGCATGGATCGCCCCGCCGATCGCAAACCCGACCGCTCGGCCTGCGATGAGGATCAGACCAGCAGCCAGGACGCGCGGACTGCTTCGAAGCAGCTCCGCAGGAAGCGTTTCGAGTTCGTCAGCGTTGGTGACGCCGATGGCGACGACAACACCGACCACGGTGAAGAACAGGAAGAGAAACGTGCTCGCCGCTCGGGCCGCATCATGGGCCTCGGGGCGATCACGACGGTCGTTCAAGATGATGCGCCGCACCAGCGCGGCGCCGACGACACCGGAGAGCAGGCCGACCACCACGGCGCCTGCAGCGTAAATCCAAGGATCGATCATCAACTTCCTCCCATTGTTTCATCGGCGTTTGCGGCACCATCGTGAGGGCTCCCTCGATCGGGTGTCGGGTCGAGCACGGCGTGCACCGTTGTCCAGCCGATGGTGAACAGGTCGAGGAACGCCCCGGCGCTGGCCTCGTTTCGGAGACGTTCTTCGACCCCTCCGGTCGTCCGTTCGAGAAAGTCGGGAGGCGGGGAGGTTGCCGATTCCAAGCTGGCCACCACCCGCTCGTCGAGTTTGGACAGCGAATCGAGCACCGTTTGACACCGCTCACACGAGTCGATGTGGGCTTCGACTCGACGCAAGTCGCCTGTTTGGAGCCACCGCTGCAGTCGCCGTCGAGATGGATGTCGAACTCTCATCGCCACTCCCTCAGAGCATCTTTGAGTTGGTTGCGGGCACGAAACAATCGAGTCTTGACCGTCGGCAGCGGAAGCTCGAGCGTCATCGCGATCTCGTCGTACGAGAGGCCATTGACCTCTTTGAGCACCAGCAGGGCACGGGCGTCTGCATCGAGATGGCGAAACGCCAACCAGAGATCTTCGACCTGGGCACGACCCTCGACCGTTCGGGGGATCTCGACACCATCACCGCTGTCGGGCATCGCCTCGGGACTGTAGAGATCCTCGCGTCGTGTGCGGAGAAGCGAGATCGCAGTGTTCCGGGCAACCCTGAGCAGCCATGCTTTGGGGATGTGACCGTCATCGTCGATCGGTGCCTTGCGCCATGCCTTGAACAATGTCTCCTGTACGACGTCGTCAGCGAGCGCCGGGTCACCGACGATCGACAGGGCGACGCGATAGACAGCGGGGGCGTGTTGATCGACAACTGCATGGAGCTGTGCTTCAGATGGCTGCGGTGGCTCGACGCCAGGGTCGCGGACAGACATGTTCCCTTCGTCAGTCGGCTCCGGCCCCACCGGGTTGAGGAGTCGCTACCGATATCGTCAAAGTGTGGTGTCAAAGGCCGAACTGAACAAGCGACGTGTTCAGGCCGAACGAGCACACATCCATCAGCGCGAGGTCTCCGACCCCCGTGCTCGTCGCCGAAATCGCATGATCACATCCGGCGTGGTGTTCCTGGCCCTCATGCTCATCCTGCCGATGGCAGTCGGCCTCATCGCTGCGTTCACCGGTGACGACCAGCGGGGGGAAGCGATCGTCGTCGACGACACCACCACCACGACACCCGCCAAACTCGTCGATCCCGGTTTCGAGGGCGCGATCGTCATCGGTCCCACACCCTGCCCGGCCACGGACGGGACCGAGCCACGGGCCACCGAGTTCTCCGAGCCACCGCCGATCTGTATCGATGCGTCGGAGACATTCGACGTCGAATTCGTCACCCTCGGTGGACCGATTCGATTCAGCGTCGACGCAACCCTGTCGCTCGAGGCGGCCAATCTTTTCGTCACCCTGGCCCGCTTCGGCGTGTACGAAGGCGCACCGATCTACCCGTTCCCCGGCGTCGTCGCCATGGGAGGCTTGGGTGACGCCGGTTTTCGCGTTTCCGGTGCCGAGCCACCGGCCGACGGTCGGTACCCGGTCGGGTCGGTCGTGATGCTCACCGACACCGATGGTGCGATGGAGGGCCAGGTGATGATCGTCACCGACGAGACCGGCGCAGCCGCGCTCGAAGCCGCAGGCCAAGACCCGGTCATCGGATCGATCACCGGCGGACTCGATGCGCTCCAGACCCTGCGAGGTTTGCAGGCCGACAACGAACAGGTCACCTACCGGGTGCAATCAGCCATGGTCTCCCCGACCGGCTGATCCTCGCTACCGTTCCACCCGTGATCCGTTCCACGTTCCTGCGCCAGTTCGCTGTCCTCGTCGCCGTCGTGATGTTCGCTGCGTGCGGCGATGAGGCTCCCAACACCGACGTCGGGTCCGACACCGGCACCGATGACGAGGCCGCTGACGAGACTGCTGACGAGGTCGAGACCGACCCGACTGTCGAGAGTGGTTGTCCGGCACCGGACCACACCTCGCCACGCCGCCTGATCTTCGATGCGGCACCCCCGATGTGCATCGATCCGGCCGAGACCTTCGTGGCCGTGTTCGACACCAGTGAGGGTGAGGTCCGAGTCACACTCGACACCACGAACACGCCGATCACTGCGAACAACTTCGTCACCCTGGCCCGCTTCGGGTACTACGACGACACCACCTGGTTCCGCACCGATCCGAGCATCGACATCATCCAGGGTGGCGCACCGAACACCGAATCGCCGACCGACCCTGGGCCGGGCTACACCATCCCTGACGAACCGGCCTTCGACGACATCGACGGACAGTTGATCGGTCCCTACCGCTACGAGCCCGGCCAGTTGGTGATGGCTCGCGCCAGGGGCCGCGACTCTTCGAGTGCGCAGTACTTCTTCAGCACCGGTCCCAAGACGGCGTTGCTCGATGCACAGGGCACCTACGTGGTCTTCGGTCAGACCGATGCGGCCGGACTTGCGGTGCTGCAGGCAGTGATGGAACTGCACGAACCGGGCGGTCAATTCGGTGGTGCACCGTCGCGAACGGTCACGATCCGTTCGGTTCGGATCGAGAACCGGTAGGCAACCGCGCCCATGCTTCGACGAATGGTCGAAGTGGCGCAGCAACCGAGGCGATCTCGAAGCGGTGCAGGTCGGTGATGAACAGGCCAGCACGCCGGATCGCCTGTGGCACGTCGCGATCGAGGTGGAGACCGGTAATCGGACGCACGACCTGACCACCGACCCCGAGTGCACGGCCCAGCGGACCGGTGCGAATCGTGGGTTCGAGGAAAAACGCCATCCCTTCGGGGGCGAGGAGTGCTCGTATCCTTGCCATGTAGCCGTCGAGATCGGCCTCACCCGGCGAACGAACGAACGAGTAGATGGTGTCGTAGCGACCGTCGGCGTCGCCAAGATCGATCTGGCCCACCTCGAGGACCCGGCCTCGGGCTCGCTCGAGCAACGCAGTGCGCCGCAACGCCAGTGCTGCAGAAACCTCGGTCGGAATCTCCATCGCCATACCTGCAACCTACGCTCTGCCCATGCCAACCGAGCCACCGCCGACGCCGTGGATCTTTCCGTCTCCCACCGAGGTGGACGAGTCGGGGCTGGTCGCAGTTGGCGCAGACCTCGAGCCGGGAACGATCCTCGCCGCGTATCGGCGCGGCTTCTTCCCGATGGCGGTCGAGAGCGGCGGCCCGATCGGTTGGTGGTCGCCCGATCCCCGGGGCATTCTCGAACCCGACGCAATGCACGTGAGTCGATCGTTGCGGCGGTCGATGCGCCGGTTCGAGTTCCGGGTCGACACGGCATTCGACGACGTCGTCGATGGATGCGCCGACCCGGCCCGACCGCACGGTTGGATCGACGATCGCATCCGTGCGGCCTATCGCCGCCTCCACGAGCTCGGCTGGGCTCACAGCGTGGAGACCTGGTGTGAAGATCAACTCGTCGGGGGCCTGTACGGACTCGGCATCGGCGGCCTGTTCGCAGCCGAGTCGAAGTTTCACACGATGACTGATGCCTCCAAGGCCGCACTGGCCGCGCTGGCCAGCGGCATCATCGACGGACACCTGCGGCTCATCGACGTCCAGTGGCGGACCGACCATCTGGCAAGCCTCGGTGTCGTCGAGATAACGCGGCGAACCTACCTGCGGCGGCTGCGCGAGGTCGTCCAATCCCCCGACAGCACGTTCTGGCACTCGAACCACGCGCCTGAATGAAGCGCAGGGGCTTGAATTCGACCAGCAGGCGCCGATGGTCACCCGATGGAGAAGTCGCGCTTCGAACCCGATGCGGCCACAGGAGTCGCCATGACAGCGACCAGCCGTCTCGCCTCCATGACCGATCGACGCACGCTCTGCACGCTCATGGCGGTCGGCGTCGGAGTGCTTGCCGCAGTGAAGACCCGAGACAGTCGCGTCCGGCGCAAGCTCGAAGACCGGGTGGCCGCCATGAACGAACAGATCCGTCAACTCGAACATGCCCTTGCCGCCCAGGTGCAAAGCCGTATGACAGCCGAATCAGCGGTCTCGAGTCTTTCCGACAGGCTGAGTGAAGCCGAGCATCGCGCCGGGCCTCTCGACGAACCGGTCGTCATGTCGTTGGCCGATGCCGGCGAAGCTGGCCTGACCGATCCGCTCACTGGCCTGTTCAACCACGAGTATTTCCTCGTCACGCTCGACCTGCGCATCGCTGCGGCCCGCCGCCATCTCCGACCGGTCGCCGTCGCGATGATCCAGGTCGTCGAGGGTCGCGCGGGTGAGAACCGTCCGCTTGCCGACCCCACCATCGTTGCCGAGGCGTTGCGAAAAACATTGCGGGAATCAGACTCCGCGACCCGACTCGGCGACGGAAGCTTCGGTGTCGTGCTCGACGACACGCCCGAAAGCGGCGCAATCTGGGCGATGGAGCGCCTGCGGCGTTGTCTCAGCCAAGACCACCCATCACTCACCCTCTGGGCGGGGGTCGCCTGCTATCCAGCACACGGCTTCGACGCCGGGGACGTCGTGGATCGAGCCAACCTTGCGTTGACTGCAGCCCAGGAATGGCACCAGGACCGTATCGAGGTGGCCACACCGGAGTAATCCGCGCCCATGCGTCGTTTCGCACTGCGAAGCAAGAACGCGCCCCGTAGCCTCGTAGGTGGAGGGATGGCAGAGCGGACGATTGCACTGGTCTTGAAAACCAGCGGGCCTTCACGGGTCCCGGGGGTTCGAATCCCCCTCCCTCCGCCACGCAGGCGCTGCGCGCATCGCTGCTCGGCGTGTTCTGCGCAAGACTTTGCTCATGTCTCTCACAATGACGACGCAGGAGCGCGAGGCGTTCCTGGCCGATCTCCACGTTGGTGTGCTTGGTGTCAACCACGGTGACGTCCCGCTGACGGTGCCCATTTGGTACGACTACGAACCGGGTGGTGACGTCTGGATCATCACGAACCGAGCATCCATCAAGGGCAGGGCGCTCGACACCTCCGGCCGGTTCTCGCTGTGTGCGCAGACCGAGGAACCGCCCTATCGGTACGTCACGGTGGAGGGCTCGGTGCGCGCCGTGGAGGCGTCGAACCACGATGCCCTCCTTCACATGGCGATCCGGTATCTCGGCCCAGATGCCGGCGCTCGCTACGCCAAGGCGAACGCCGGAACGGAGGGAAACAGTGCGCTGTATCGGCTGCACCCCGAACACTGGTACACCGCCGACTACGGCAAGGACACCAACTGAGGTCGAACGCTGATCGCCGCCTACCATGCCAGCCATGACTGCCATCGCCTTCGACGACATCGACGCCATCAATGCCCAGGCCTCCGAGGAGTTCGGCGAGTGGGGTGACGAAGTCGTCGTCACCCAGGAAATGATCAATCAGTTCGCGGACCTGACCGGCGATCACCAATGGATCCATGTCGACGTCGAGCGATGTGAGAACGAGAGCCCGTTCGGCGGTCCGATCGCCCACGGCTTCCTCACCCTGAGTCTGATGCCGAGCCTCATCTCGATGCCCGTCCAGCTGACCGGCATGAGGAACGTCGTCAACTTCGGCTCCGGCGGCCTGCAATTCCGCCGACCGGTTCCCGCAGGTGCCTCGATCCACGCTCGCTCCCGAGTGATCGGGGCCGAGAAGCACAAGATCGGCACCCTGCTGACCTTCGAGTCGGCCGTCCACGTGAAGGGGAGCGCCAAGCCGTCATTGACGTACACGTCGATGATTCTTTTCCAAGGCTGACATGAACACTGCGGGCGGCGGCAACTTCGCAACCGACCTGCTCGAAGCCGCAGTCGGGCGAATGGCACGCGTCTTCCTGACCGACGACGACGGCACCGAACTCACGTACGGAGCGTTCTTCGATCAGGTCCAACGCTTCGCAGGCGCACTGATCGGAGCTGGTGCCGAACCGGGTGACCGGATCGTCGTTCAGGTCGAAAAGTCACCTGACGCCGTTGCGCTTTATGTTGCCTGCCTTTGGGCCGGAGCCGTTCACGTTCCACTCAACCCCGCATTCACAGCCGACGAACGCGCCTACTTCATCGCCGATGCCACACCATCGGTGGTCGTTGTCGACCCGCACCACGCAACCGATCCGACATGGCTGACGCTCGCTTCCGACGGCAACGGTTCTCTCCCCGATCGATCTGCCGAGATCGAGCCCCTGCGCGCTCCCGTCACCCGCGCCGACGACGACCTTGCTGCGATTCTCTATACGTCGGGCACCACGGGTCGGCCGAAGGGTGCGGCCCTCACGCACGACGGGTTACGCGCCAATGCCCGGTCGCTGCACGGTGCGTGGCAATTCTCCGCCGATGATCGGTTGGTTCACGGGCTCCCGATCTTCCATGTCCATGGGCTGTTCGTTGCCCTGCATTGCGCAATGCTCTCCGCCATTCCCGTCCGATTCCACCGACGCTTCGATCCTGATGCGGTGATCGACGACCTGACCGACGCCACCGTGTTCATGGGTGTGCCCACCCAGTACCGACGGCTGTGCGCCATTGAGCGGCTGACCCCCCACGTGTGTGCATCGATGCGCTTGTTCACCTGTGGTTCAGCGCCTCTCAGCGAGGCCGCCTTCGACGAGTTCGCCACCAGGACCGGTCACCGAATCTGTGAGCGCTACGGCATGTCCGAAACCGGTATCACCATCTCGAACCCCTACGACGGCGATCGGATCGCCGGCAGCATCGGCTATGCCCTGCCCGGTGTCGAGGCCCGCATCGTCGACGCAGACGGCAACGACGTCGGGTCCGAAACCGTCGGAGTTGTCGCGATACGAAGCCGCCAGGTGATGCGCGAATACTGGGGCCGGCCCGATGCGACGGCAGCGGCGTACACCGCCGATGGATGGTTCATCACCGGCGACATGGGCGCGATGGCCGCCGATGGTCGCATCACGCTGCAGGGTCGAGCCAGCGACATGATCATCAGCGGCGGCGAGAACGTCTACCCGAAAGAGATCGAACTGGTCCTCGACGAGATTCCCGGGGTCGTGGAGTCGGCGGTGATCGGCGTGCCCGATGACGACTTCGGGGAACGAGTGATGGCCGTACTGGTCTGTGCGGGCAGCCACGTCGACGACGAGACGATCCGCTCTGCCCTCGACGCATCGCTCGCCCGGTTCAAACACCCCAGGCGGTACGAGTTCGTCGACGACCTCCCTCGCAATGCGATGGGGAAGGTGCAAAAAAGCGAACTTCGACAGCGCTACAGCTGAGTGGTGGCGTGGCGAACGCGCCACCGGTGTCGGATGGCCTGCACCCCCGTCACCACGAAGAGGCAGAGGGTCAGCGGAGCCACCAGACGGAGCGTTCCTCGACCGACCGATGCTTCATAGGCCTCGATGAGCTCCTCGGCATCGTGGGCGGCAGCATCGAAGTCGCCGCTGTTCCACGCATCGACGATCCCGACGAGGGTCGCATCGGCGTCGAGTCCCCACATACCCAGCGATGAGAGCAGGCCCCGGTCGCCGACATCGAGACGGAGGGCTTCGGCCACCATGTCCAGGGCCTTGCGCTGCTCGGCGAGACGACTCCACACCTCGTCGGTTCCCAGCCGGGCCCGCTCGAATTCGTCCTGTACGTGGGGACCGATCTCGAGGCCGACCGATCCCGCAGCGCCGATCATCTCATCGCGGGCGGCGACCACATCGGACACCGACCGCTGTCGCACCGCCATCTCGTCGAAGTCCCACGCCGTCATCGCATCGCGCAACAGAGGCGGCATCGACCACGGCGCAGCCCGCTCGGCGAGGGCGTCATAGTCGACCAACGCCACATCTCGTTGCGCCAGTTCGTTGGACTGATCAACGGTCGCCGAAAGCCGTATCGCCGCTGGTGTCGCCGGCACTCCACCGATGTGCTGGAACACGTCGGTGAGGCGGCGCCAGTCGACCGGCGCGTCGGAGAACTCGTCACCAACACCGGCATAGGCGGGCACGCCGGCGTCGAGCGCACTGAGCACCGTGCTCATGGTGCGATCATCACTCAACGAGACCAAGGCATCCATCGCCGATGTCCATGCGCCGCTGCGCCCAGGAACCGGCAGATTGGCCCGGGAAGCAACGGCATCAGCAAGGGCGCTCGCCAGCGCAACCCGGAGTGCGTCGTCCTCGAAATCGATGGACGCCAACCAGGCAGCCGCGTACTCCCGGCCTGCAATGACTCCCTCGGTGCCGAACGGCAGAACGATCGCACCATCGTCGGCGGTGCGGGTCAGCGCACCCCCGGTATAGCCCTGCCGGAATTCGATCGCTCCCGGGACGTCGAGGGGAACAACCGCACGCAAGCCGTCCAACAACACGACGAGGTCGTCCGTCAACCAACTCGACAGCGGATCGATCGTTGCAATGGTGATGTCACCCGAGGACCCAGGGACCGGTGATCGCGAGAAGCGATCAGGGGCCTCGAGCACAACCGGCACGGCGACGTAGCCCGTGGCCCGACCGGTCTCCGGGGTTTGGAGCACGAGACGATCGGCCTCCTGCGCAACGACGAGATCGCCGGCCTCGACGACCTCGAACGGGCCGGGAATCTCGATGCGCAGTTGCGAAACCGCCCGGTGTTCGACGGCGTACGGTGCGATCGCAACAAGATGCTGGCTGACATGGGCCAGGTCATTTGGCTCCGACGTCAACCCGTCCTGTCGCCAGGTGAGCTCCACATTGTGCTCGTCGGCTGGCATGAGCGGCTGCGAAAAGCGGACGAACCACTCGGAGAAGCCGTTGCGTGCCGGTGTCGCAACGAGCGGCAGTTCTTCGCCACCCGATGTCGCCACGACATCGGTCGCATCCCAGGGCAGCGTTTCGAAGAAGCCGGTGAACGTCTCGTCTGTGGTGCTGTTGGTGAACCGGTAGGCATGCGTGACGAGGATCGCTCCTTCGTCGGGCACCACGACAACCGTGGTCATCGACTCACCGAGAAGGTCCTCTCCTGTTCCAGTGTCGGCATGTTGGGCCAGTGCCGGTTGGGTGGTTGCCAGCACGAGCATGCTCGTCAGGAGGAAGCGGACCACGGGCCGAGGCTACCGTGCCCTCATGAGCCTCCCTGAGCGCGGTCGCGAGCACGACGACATCATCGGACAACTCGAAACCATGCGAGTCGACGACGCCAAATGGCGGGACGGCCGCACCTTTGGACTCGTGTACGACGGTGGCCCCGACGTGCATGCCATTGCCGAAGCTGCGGCCTCCATGTACCTGCACGAGAACGCACTGAACACGCTCGCGATGCCGTCACTCGGTGAGATCCAACGGCAAGTCGTTGGCTCGATGGCCGAACTGCTCCACGGTGATCAGGCTGCTGGGTTCATGACCTCGGGCGGTACGGAGTCCATCCTGATGGCAGTCAAGGCGGCACGCGAGCGAGCCCGTGAGCAACGCGGTATCGAGCATGGTCAGATTGTTCTTGCCGACAGCGCCCACGCTGCGTTTCACAAAGGCGCTCACTACTTCGGGCTCGAGACGATCGTCGTGCCGGTCGGCGCCGATTACCGCTGTGACGTCGACGCGATGGCCGGCGTCATCACGGATCGCACCATCCTTGTCGTCGGCTCTGCTCCGCAGTATCCGCACGGCGTGATCGATCCGATCGACGACCTCGCTGCACTCGCCGAGGAAGCCGATGCCAACATGCACGTCGACGCCTGCATGGGGGGCTTCGTTCTTCCGTTCATGGAACGCGCGGGCGAAGAGATCCCTCCGTGGGACTTCCGGGTTTCCGGTGTCACCACGATCTCGCTCGATGTGCACAAGCTCGGCTACGCACCGAAGGGGGCGTCGATCATCCTCCACCGCTCCAAGGAGCTTCGCCGCTACCAGACCTACACCTTCGACGACTGGCTCGGTGGGTTCTATGCCTCTCCGAGCATGCAGGGCAGTCGCTCCGGACAACCGATGGCAAGTGCCTGGGCGGTCATGCAGCGTCTTGGACTCGACGGCTACGAACGCCTGACCCGAAGAACGCTCGAGGCCGCCCGCACGATTCGCGCCGGGGTTCGCGCCATCGATGGCTTGACCATCGTCGGCGAGCCCATCGCCCAGCTCATGGCGATCACGATCGAGGACGGGTGGAACGATCGCCTCGACATCTTTGCCGTGGGCGACGCACTTGCAGCGAAAGGCTGGTATCTCGATCGTCAACACCGCCCTGACTCGTTGCACGCAACCGTCAGCAACGGCAACGCCCCTGTCGCCGATCAGTTCCTCGACGATCTGGCCGATTCTGTGGCCGAAACGCTCGATCACACGGCCGACGATCGGTCGACCTCGTACGCAACCCTGGAGTAGGCGGTGGAACTGAAGACCACGCGCTGGAGCCTTGGCATCGGTGACGATGCCTCGATCGCGACGATCACGTTGAGCCGACCTCACCGCCACAACGCCTGGACGGGGAGGATGCACACCGAGTTGCGGCACTTGCTCGCCCACGCCGAGGACGATGACTCGATCCGCGTTGTCATCATCACGGCCGATGTCGACGGTCGGGCGTTCTGCCCGGGAGCCGACGCACAGGCGCTCGAGGGCCATGCCGATCGCGGTGGCTACGACGCCGGTACACCCCCCGATCTGGCGATGCCTGGATACGGCACCGCTGACGAATTCGACGCCGACTTCGCCTACCTGTGGGGTATGGAGACGATCACGATCGCAGCGGTCAACGGTGCTGCCGCCGGCGTCGGCCTTGCGCTCGCCTGCTGGTGCGATCTTCGAGTTGCAGTCAGCGGTGCTGTCTGGACCACCGCCCATGGCAGGCTGAACCTGCCCGCCGAATACGGGCTCTCGTGGATCCTTCCCCGCATCATTGGGCATGGACGAGCCGCCGACCTGCTTTTGACCAGCCGCCGGTTCACCAGCGACGAGGCGTTCAGCCTCGGCCTTGTGAACCGCCTCACCGATGCCGACAGTGCCGCTGCAGCACTCGAACTCGCTCGTACGCTCGTCGGCCCGATCAGCCCACACGCCCTTCGCGCCACCAAACGGCAACTGACCACCGACGCCACTCATGACGACCCGAGTCGCTCGGTCCGCGATGCCCAGCGCAGGCTGGACCAGATGATGACCGAACCCGATTATCGCGAGGCGACCGCCGCATTCCTCGAGAAGCGCGCACCGGTGTGGAACAAGCATTCCCCGAGCTGAGATTTCCTCTCAAGGCAGCCGTCGGCCGGGTCGTTACCAATGAGGCCTGATGGTTTCGCCCCCGTCAGGCTCGAGAGGAAGGGTGGGGGTTGAACACCTCCAACGCATCGCTTCCAGCCCTCGCCCGAGTGCTGGCGCACCCGTTCGGCTCCTGCCCCCTCTCTTGTCCACCACGGGCCTGTCGGTTCACCTCGCAACACAGAGGGGGGACAACCGATGCGCCAGGTGTCGTCGACGTCAGGTGATCAGGGTTGCCAGACCCCAGATTGCGGCGACCACGCCGAGCACGATGTAGACAACCGCCCGCCCAACCGGCGCCTGGGTCAAATCGTCGTCGTGGCGACGCCGCTCAGGCGGTCGAATCAACGCCAGCGCGTTCCCGACCGCCATTGCTGCGCCTACCGCAAGCACCAACCATGCAAGCAGATCTTCACCGAGGAACACATGGTCATGATGTGCCCCAACACCGAGTTCCGACAACATGGGCTGGGCGCCGCCTGATCGGGAGCCACCGCTTCGACCGCCACAGATCCTCAGTCGGCCATCTCGAAATCGGTCGCCACCACCTCAGTGCGGATCGTATGTATCGACTCGATGTCGATGGCGCTCGGTCGTCGGATACGGGCAAGCCGCAGCGCACCGCTCTCGTCGTCGAAGCAGAACTCAGCCCAGCTGCCCCACGGTGATGCCAGCGCAGGTCCGATCAACTCGACCTGGAAGCACACCCCGTCCGTCGCCACGTCGTACAGCCGATTCGGTCCACCCACGTACTGCTCGACGAGCGCAAGTTCGGCCCCGACCCGCACGTCGTAGCTGATGCCCTCCCCGCGAACACAGATCGGCGCTACCACTGCGTCATCCTCGACCGGAGAACACGCAGCGACCAACCCGTCGATGTTCTCGGCGAGGGCTCCAAGACGAACGGAGAGGCGCCGGGGTGGATCCTGTGCCATGTAGACGTCGCCGGTCAGCGGTTCGGTGACCCCGTCGAGCGTGCGCGTCCATGTACCGATGCTCACAAACGAGGCGGTACGCCACCGTTCCCACACGTCGACAAGTTCGGCAGCGGCAGCAGGGTCGTGATCGATTGCCGGGAAGGAAATTCCTTCGATCACATTTGGATCGAGGGCACTGGCCACAGGAACTGGACTGGTGTCGTTGCTCCGTACGGTCAAGACCACGGCTGCCACAGCGAGGACCACGACGACAGCACCGACAAATGCAAGCAGCGCCGTCAGGGCTCGGTCCATGCCCGCGACGGTAGTCAAACCCGTGCGCCCCCGATGGGCGTCAGTCCTTGCGCCTCGACGTCGACGTCGGCGGCAAGGCGTCAGACTGCGTCGCGCCGAGTGAGGTTGCGAAATGCCGTGAACCGCGGGACGAATCCGAGCTGAATTGTTCCTGTCGGACCATTTCGGTGCTTTGCAACAATGACCTCAGCCATGCCTTCGGAGTCGCCGCCCGGGTTGTAGACCTCGTCGCGATACAGGAACATCACGACATCGGCGTCTTGTTCGATGGAGCCCGACTCGCGGAGATCAGCGAGCATCGGTCGCTTGTCTTGCCGCATCTCGAGGTTTCGGGACAGCTGCGACAACCCGAGGACCGGGCACTCGAGTTCGCGGGCGAGGATCTTGAGGCCACGGGAAATCTCTGCAACCTCGACTTGACGGTTCTCCGCACTCGACCGACCGGTCATCAACTGGAGGTAGTCGACGACGACAAGCCCGAGGTCGCCGGCGCGGCTCTTCAAGCGCCGGGCCTTGGCCCGAATCTCCATGATCGTCAGATTCGGATTGTCGTCGATCCACATCGGGGACTCGGCCAACCGGCCGATGCCGTTGGAGATTCGCTGCCAGTCGTCTTCGTTGAGCTTGCCATCGCGCATGTTCTTCGCATCGACGTTTGCCTCGCTGCACAACATGCGCTGGGTGAGCTCGAGATGTCCCATCTCCATGCTGAAGATGAGGACCGGCTTGTTCTCACGAACAGCTGCATGTGATGCAATGTTCAGGGCGAATGCTGTCTTGCCCATGGCGGGGCGAGCTCCGACGATGACAAGTGCATTCGGCTGCAGCCCCGACAACAGTTCGTCGAGATCGATGAATCCCGTGGGGGTGCCGGTGATCCCGTCGCCCATTTCATAGAGATGCTCGAGACGGTCGAGGGTGGCGTCGAGCAGATCTCGGATCTCGCCCATCGAATCGGCCACGCGACCTTGGGCCACTTGGAACATCATATTTTCGGCTTCGTCGACCGCCCGAGCAACGTCATCGGGTCGTGAGTAACCGATGTCGGCAATCTGATTGGCCGTTTCGATCAAACGACGCAACAAGTACCGCTCGGCGACGATCTGGGCGTACTTCGATGCGTTCGATGTCGCCGGCGTATTGACCTGCAGGCTGATCAGGCCATCGAGGCCTCCGACCATCTCGAGCACACCCATGCGTTCGAGTTCGGCGGCGACGGTCACGGGATCAGCCGGATCACCCGACGCATACAGGCCGGAGATCGCATCGAAGACGTGCGCGTTCGCGGGCCGATAGAAGTGCTCGGTCTCGGTGTGCTCGACAGCATCGGCGATGGCATCACGCGAGAGCAGCATGGCCCCGAGAAGGGACTCCTCTGCTTCGAGATTGTGCGGGGGAACCCGGGCTGCGGTCGCCGCTTCGACGTCGCTCATGACCATCGTGCGAGCCTGCCCCCGACTCCCTGTGGGTCACCAGTTGAAACCCGGTGGATACTGCGACATTCCGGCGGGATTCGCTGTGGACAACGACCACGGTTGTCCACAGCGCCCCGCACAGAACTCACTCCTCGACGACCGAGACGGTGATCGGGAACGCAACCTCGGGGTGGAGCTTGCACATGACTGAATGCTCACCGAGATCCTTGATCGGAGTCTCCAGGTCGAGCGATCGACGGTCGATGGTCGCACCGGCTTGCGCATCGACCGCATCGATGATCTCTTGGGCGCCCACCGAGCCGAAGAGACGACCGCCGTCACCTGCCTTCGCAGCGATCGTGATCGTCTGAGGTACGAGCTTGGTGGCGATCTCTTCGGCATCGGCTTTGGATGCTGCGTCACGCAGGGCAGCTGTGCGTCGCATCGCCTCGGCCTGGTGCTCCACGCCAGCTGTGGCCTTCAGAGCCAACCCTTTCGGCGCAAGGAAGTTCCGGAAGTAGCCGTCAGCCACATCCGTGATCTCACCCTTGCGGCCAAGACCGTCGACATCGGAGCGAAGAACGACCTTCATCACTCACTCCCCTCGTCAGCGGCGTTCATGGTGACACCTTCGATATCGGCGACGGCTTCCTCATTGGAAACAACCTCTTCACCAGCGTCGTCATCGGCTCCCGGGGGCGGACCCTGCGGACGGGGCGGCGCGCCGTCGGCGCGTCCACCACGATCACCACGATCACCACGATCACCACGATCACCACGATCACCACGACCGCCTCGCTGACTGGTGACACGGCTCGCGTAGGGAATCAGTGCCATCTCTCGCGCAACCTTGATCGCATCGGCGACCATCTTTTGCTGCTGGGCGTTGTTCCCCGACACGCGCCGAGCACGAATCTTGGACCGCTCGGAAACGAACCGTCGAAGCAGGTTCACGTCCTTCCAGTCGACGTACTCGATCTTCTCCGTCGCAAGGACAGATGTCTTCTTCTTGTTGCGGCGACTGTCGTTCTTGTTGATCTTGCCGCGCTTTTTGACCTTGGCCATTGCTTCACACTTTCTTCGTCAGGTTGCGAGCCAGTACCGACGCAAATCGGAACGGCTCCGGGGCGTTCTCGTAGATGGTTCAGCCCTTAGAAGGGCTCTTCGTCCATGTCGTAGGCGGGCGGTGCAGGGCTCGGCTCCGGGCGACGCTGCTGGCCTCCCCCGCCGCCACTGAAACCACCATCACCGCGCATCTCGTTCTTGCGAATGTCGGCCGACGCCCACTTGAGACTCGGCGCAACGTCATCAGCGATGATCTCGACCTTGGAACGACGCTCACCGTCGGGTGTATCCCAGCTGCGCTGCTGCAACATGCCGTAGATGACGACCCGGGAGCCCTTGGTGAGCGACTCGGCGACGTTCTCGGCGAGCTGCCGAAAGCAACTGACATCGAAGAAGCTGACCTCTTCCTCACCGTCCTGCTTGCGCTTGTTCCACGCCACACCGAAGTTGGCGACCGCCATGCCGCCCTGCGTGAACCGAAGTTCCGGATCGCGGGTGACGTTGCCCACCACCGTGATGGTGTTGTCGAATGCCATTTCTACCTACCTCCTGGTCAGCCGGCGTCAGCCGGCGTCGCCTCGCCCAACAGACCACGCTTCGTGGCTTCCTTCTCGGGAAGACGGAACAACTTGTGGCGAACGATGTCGTCCGCGAGTCGCAGCTGGCGCTCTGTGTTGGGCAGACCCGCCGATTCGGTGACGATCTCCCACACCACGTAGGTGCCTTCGGTCTTGTGATTGATCTCGTACGCGAACTTGCGGCGACCCCAGTTGTTGGTCGACGCCAGACGGCCACCTTCATCGGTGACGAGGCCTTCCACACGCTGCATCACTTTCATGACGTCGGTGTCGGCGACGTCACTGTCGATGATGATCATCAATTCGTACGCCCGTGTGATCACAGGCACTCACCTCCTCTGGACCCGGCGGTCGCCGGGGCCCCTCTTCGGGGCAGGGGTCGGATGGATTGGCAATCCCTCGCCCGAACGGACGAGAGGTCCCTCGAGCGGGACGCCCTGATGCTACCGCCGGTCCTGCTGCACAACGACATGCTCTGATGATGCCGTTGGGGTGTGACAGCGTCCGAGCCCGGGACCGGCGCATCCCCTACGGTCGGGCTGTGGCGACCCTCTCCCCCACCGATGTCCCTGCAATCGATGACTGGAACCGCCTGCTCGACGGGCGCGACACGGTCGTCACGGGCGGAGGCGCAGGGATCGGACGAGCGATCGTCGAGTTGTTCGTCGCGCATGGCGCCCGGGTCCATGTTGCTGAAATCGATCCGCAACTCGTCGCCGAACTGCACACACTCGACAACGTGACGGCTCACCGAGTCGATGTGCGCGATCCGGCGCACGTCGATCGGTTCGCCGATGCGACACCAACGCCGGCCGTGATCGTGAACAACGTTGGCGACTACCGGCCGACACGGCGTTTTCCCGACAGCGACGCGGCGTCGTGGCAGGCGATGTACGAGATCAATCTGCTCCACCTTTTTGCGGTGACGCGTGCGTTTCTGCCCGCAATGATCGACACCGGCACGGGGAGTATCGTCAATCTCCACTCGGTCGAGGCGATGCGGGGCTACCCCGGCGAACCGGTTTACGCCGCGATGAAAGCGGCTGCAGCTCACTTCACCGTCTCGCTCGCAGCGGGAGTCGGACGCCATGGGCTACGGGTCAACGGCGTCGGTCCCGACCTCACCCAGACACCCCAGGTCGACTATCTCCACCGACCCGCTGACCGCGATCCCGCGGCCTGGAGGGACTGGGCACCGCTCGGACGAGTCGGCTGGCCCGAGGAGACAGCGCGAGTGGTGCTGTTCCTGGCCTCGGATCTGAGTTCGTTCGTCACCGGCCACAATGTTCCCGTCGACGGTGGCACCTTGGCGGGCAGCGGCTGGAACTGGAGCGAGCGGGCCGGCCGATTCGTCAACCGCCCCACCGTCGAATAGCTCCCCCACTCGAGCGTCGATCACTCCCGCCCCCGGCTCGAACTGGCCGAGCGGGCACAGCGCGCAGCTGCAGTCGATCAGAGCCTGACGCGGAGCGCACCGACCGGCCGACCAGCCGCGTTCGTGAGTGGTTCGAGTTCGACACCGGGGTCGAATCCGAGATCGCGCATCACCCAGAGCAGCGCAGCCTCCGCAGCGCGACCGGCGCCATCACGAGCCTTCACCGCCCACGCCAGGCCCGACTCCACATGCACACCACAGAACACGCCTTCCGCCCCACCCTTCACCGCACAGGTTGCACCCTCGGCTTGCATGACCCGGGTGCTCAAACGGCCACTGCCGGCCACGAAGAACGGTTCGGCAGCCATCGCTGCGTAGAGCCGCCGTCCCTCGTCGGTGGTGGCGATACGGGCCCATCCACCTGCCAGCGCATCCAACGTCAACTCCCACACCGGGATTCCGCAACCGTCGACAACCGGTGTCTCGTCATCGAGCGACACCTCACATGCTGCCTCGATCGCCTTGGTGACATGGTCTCGCTGCACAAGGTGGTCGGGCTGGATGTAGCCCGCGGGATCGAGCCCCAGATGGACGCAGGTGGTGAGAAATCCGCTGTGCTTCCCGGAACAGTTGTTGTGCTGCGCACCGGGGTTCATTCCTGCTGCGACCAGCGCCTGCGATGCCGATGCGTCGAGTGGAGGGTGTGCTCCACACTCGAGCGCGGATGGATCGAGTCCAATGTCGCCCAACCACGCGACGACTTCGTCGACATGGCCGATTTCACCGTTGTGACTCGCACACGACAGTGCCAACCGACGCTGAGACAGGTCGAAGGCATCGGCCGCACCCGTTGCCACGAGCGGGAACGCTTGGATCGGTTTGATCGCCGATCGGGCCAACACCTTGCGTCCCGGATTGCCGAATCCTGAGCGATGGCCATCGGCACCAACGACAGCCACATCGACCTCGTGACGGCTCTCGACGACATGGCCCCGGAGCACTTCGACGACGACAGGAGGAGACATGACCGCCTCAGTCTGCCCCACCTCGGGTCATCGCACGATTCACACGCGATGCTCGAGTGGTTGCGATGCTGCGGTGCGACCTGGAATCTGCCCCGAACAACGACCGGGCGACAGGCGCGTGCCGGTCAGGCGGCCGCAGCAACGTCGGCGGCCACACTGCGGGCCAAGGCCGACAATCGACGACGAAAGTGTTCGACCGACGGGCGATCGACGCGCAACCCCTGCGGTGACCACCGCAGGAGGTCGAGCCAGCCCACTCGTTGTGCCTGGCAATCACTGCGAGTCCCGGGGGACACCTCGGCCAACCAGTCGGCAACTGCGGCCCAGAATCGGTCGAGTACCGCGTGGATGGCCGTTGCCACGACAGGACGCTTCGCTGCAACGAGTTCGTCGTAATGAGGCGACTCGGCGGTCATCTCCCACAGGTCACCCTCGAACCGCTGGAGCAGACCATCGAGCGCTCCCTCGACCGTGGTCCCGGCCCTGAGCGCACCGAGGGCAGCATTGGTGTGCTGTTCGAACACCAGGGTGAACGCCGACGCGAAAACGTCATCTTTGTCCGTGAAGTACTGGTAGATCGCAGGCCGAGACATACCCGCAGCCTCGGCGATGTTGGCCATCGACGTTCCCGCATAGCCCCG
>Ga0255768_10000448_pt1 | contig 42487 bp, 48 predicted proteins | sample 071ome_33_FD_179983 | JGI IMG/M metagenome (GOLD analysis project Ga0255768, IMG submission 179983) | Coastal salt marsh microbial communities from the Groves Creek Marsh, Skidaway Island, Georgia - 071412AT metaG (version 2) | ecosystem: Environmental > Aquatic > Marine > Intertidal zone >... | reverse complement strand
TCCGAAACATATTTGTCTTTGATGAACAAGTCTGCTGGTGATATCTTCTTGCTCTTTGGCATCATGAGATCCAAGTAATCTATCAAGATACAATCGATCTTCTTTTTGGTTTTGAGTTCTAGTTCCTTGAGATATGTTCTCACGTCCAACACGTTGCTACCGCTTGGCAGGTATTTGATTTGTAGTAGTCCGGATTTCTTTGCCATCATCTTGACCTTCATCTCCACGTTGTCTATCTCCGGAAACACCTTACGTGTAGGTATGTTGGTCATCATGGCATCCAGCCTCATGGCTGTAAGTTGTTCACTCAACTCGAAAGATATGTAACACACGTTCAGACCAGCAGTGGCCCAGTTCACCGCAAGATTCTGCAAGAACAAACTCTTACCTGCGCCTGATCCACCTGCAAATATGTTTAGTTCTCCACGGTTGAAACCGCCAAACAGTTTCTTGTCTAGGTTGGCCCAGCCAGTACTGATCTGTCCGTTATTGTCCTTGAGGGCTGTCAGTCTTCCCTTGGGATCCTCGAAATAGTCCGTACCAAGGTCTCTGGTCAGTCCCACGCTGACCGCTTCCTTGACCATGTCCTCCACTGGGGCATAATCGCCTTTCTCTAGTAGGTCCGCTGATTGAAGTATTGCGTGTTCTAATGCCTTGTGCCTCGAGAATGTTTCAAACTCGTCCAGCAACCAGTTGAAGTGGCTTGGATCTAGATCCTTGGCCGACTTCAGTTTGATGTCGTGCTTAGCGTTGACCTGTTCCACGTCCGGCATGACCTTGTACTCGTCCATGTAGTCCTTGACGAACTTGGCTATGGGTTGCAGTTTACGGTCAAACGATTCTGGTTTGAATATGTTCTGTGCCCTAGCGAAAGATTCCGCATCTGCCAGTAGCATCTCTATATAAAGTTTCTGTACATCAAATGTGTATTCGGCCATACATCTTTCTCTTCAAGTCTATTTTAAGTTTACTAGATTCTGTAGTTTTCAATATTGATTGTATAGTAAACAGTCTACCATATTTTAACACAGCATCCGCCACATCGCCAACCGTTTTGTCCCATTCTGGAAATGCCACACTCCACCCAAACTCCGTAGCCTGGTCTACCAATTTCTGCCCTGGTGCGTCTCTGTCAGGTACCACTATAACCTGCCTGCCCAGTCCGTCTATCAATTCCTTTTGTGTTTCGTTTACCTCAGAACCTAGTATGCTCACACCAGAAACGGCTATGGCGTCAAATGGTCCTTCAGTGACCAACACGAATTTCCTCATCCAGTCCTGTGCGTCCATGTTGAACACGTATCCCGGCCACACATCGGTGTAATACTTCACGGCCCTGGACTCTTCAAACACCCGACCCGTGTAACCGACCACTTCTCCTTTCCAGTAGAACGGGATCAACAGTCTCTGATGTATGTCCCACATCTTGTCTGGCGAATACATGAAGTCATACCAGTCTGCTCCAATGCCCCTGCCTTCTAGATATTTCAACAATCCGTCTATCTTCTTCCATTGTGGCTCCGTTAGGTCATTGGCCACATACTTCTCCAACCACACGTCCAGTTTGTGTGTGTTCTTGGGTAAGGATTTCTTTTTGAAAGTTACAAATTTCTTCTTCTCATACTTGGCGTCACTCTCTTCTTCACGTATGGCCTCTATGGCCAGTTTCTTGATGGTGTCTTCGGGTATGCCTATGTAGCCCATGAACTGCCGCATCTTGTAGGTCAACTTGCGTCCAATCACGTAACTGGTCTTGAATCCACAGTTGAAACAGTGATAACTGATGGTGCCGTCGGCACTTGTCATGATGCCACCACGCTTCTTCTTGTCCGCAGTCTCTCCATTGTACACACAGCAGGGTGCGTTGAAACTGATCCACCCACTGGGTGTCTTCTTCCGGTTCGCAGGTAGGCTAGTCAGAATTGTGTTCTGGATCAGGTTCATAAACTATATTTTACTGTCTGTAGAGTATTTTGTCAATCAGGCCGGTATTACCTGTGTCGTTGCCCCAAGTGAATCTAATGTTGTGGAACACACCCGTGAAGTTGTAGTTGGTGACTGAGGTGGAGTTGGTAAATGTGTTGGTGGGACTTGCTTCACCATCCATGGTAATGTCAAACCAATCACCAGAGCCCGGAGTTGAACTCATGGTTCCCTGTACCCGCATGCTTCCTGAGAAGTTCTTGGTGTACACTGCGATGGTGTGTAGTGCCTTGTTGTTGTTAATTCCAGGTCTGGCATCTATAGAGCCTGATGTGTTTGTTAAAGGTCCTTGTGCTGATGTGAAACTGGTAATTTCCGTGCTAGCCACAAATTCCGGATATGCGCCATCTAACAGCTCTATGGTACCGGCGGCCGCGTATCCTGTGTCGGCGTATGTGACTTCTCTACTGCCGTCTGATTTAACTTCCTTTACAGAGAAGTTGTAGAACTTGGCATCCAATGGCAACAAGTCACCTTCTGTGATCGTACAGCTCGCATCGCCTTTCGTGCTCACTGTAGATCCGTCGTCCAATATAGTCAGTGTCTTGGTCAACACCGCTTTTTTGGTCTCTGTATCAATCATGTTAAATTCGTAGGTCTTTGCTGTGATGTCTTGCGCCTTCTGGTCCTCGTTCTTGAACGTGAAAGTTATGGGATTGTTCACACCCCTGTGCAGTGTTAATCGCCTATCGTACACCTTTGAGTTCCTTCCGTGATAACCATTTATGTAGGCTATTACCAATTGATCTAGTAAATACCTTGATACTGTTTGCATAGTACATATTTAACAGTATTTATAGATATAGAATGAACGAAATTTTTAACACATTAAGGGATAAATTCCCTTTCCTGAGCCTGATCCGAAAGGGCGATCTGGAGTACGTGGGCATAATACAGAACGAGGACACCAACGTGATCAGTTTCTATGATTACGGTAGATTGATGCTACCACAGGACAAGATGAGATACCTTAAATGTGGCGAGACCTGGTGGCACGAGTCCAATCGTAAACTGCCCATTAACATATTCCTCAAAGGTGAGTTCAAGTATTTCAGGACCACACTAGTCACTTTGAACTCTAAGGATGTTGAGATAGTGCATGGACCAACTGTGAGACTTTCTGATATCTCAAAGAAACGCGTCAAGCGTAGGACAATCCAATTGGTCCGCAAACCAGTCTAGTTCTTCTCAGTACAGTTTATTCCATTGACTCTTTCCACGTACTTGGTCAATGGATTGTTGGCTTGGTATGATCCGAGCTCGGAGCGAGTTGGACTGCGATGTTTTTTACTAGGATGTTTGGGTATCTTTTTTTTAGGTTTTTGATGTAGCATCAAAACTATATTTAGCTCTCGTAATGAGATTCATCTGTACCACTATGGCCTGTGCATAGGCTATAGCGTGTGACTTCTTGAAGAAGTATGAGCCGTCTGTGGGTCTAGTCCACACTTCCTTCATTATGTCCTGCCAGTCTTTGTACATCAACTGCCTCTTGGCGGGACGTATTATGGCCAACACTGCGGCCAGTTGTTCGATATTCTTTGGCTCTAACTTTGACACTATATTGAAGTGTCCATTTAGGTGGAAAAGGTTCTCCACGGTCTTTGGATCCTTCAGCATGTCCCAATCTGGCTCCTGTATCATTAGTTCTACCAGTTCCTGCTCTGACTTGACTTCTTTGTATATGTTCACGTTCAACATGTCTATCTTGAAATATCCTCTGTCCTCGGCCTTCTTGTAATCTAACGATGAGTTTCCAGTCACTGGGTGTTCAGGAACAGCATGGAAGTAAACTCCCGTCTTGTGTTTTTCGGTCTTGCCATCTTTGATCATCGATGCCGGTGTGTGTTTGAAAAGTTTCAGCACCCCGTCCCTGTCGAAGAAGTCTATATCTACATCAGGCATTAGTGCATACTCCCTTTGCCTTTTTCAGCATGTTGTATCATCTTGTCACGTGATCCCGGCTGTAAAACTTCTAGTACGTCTAACAGTTTCCTGTATCCTTCTGAATCAAGAACATTCCTGTTGATGTCTGGCATAATCACCCTTCCTATTGATCCGTCTTCTTTGATTACCACCGCACAGTCCCCGTCTTCGAAATCCAAATTGTCCGCTATCTCTAGATCAATCTTAGACAATCTTGGCCTCCCTAGCCGTCTCCTGAACCAACAATAGGTCTGCTGGATAGCTCTTGATCTTGCTTGGCCAGAAACTTGGGTTTATGAATCTCTCTATCATCTGTAGTTGCTCGTCGTTAAATGATTTTAACATTTTCTTTCCTGCACTGCAACCTAACAGTAGCCATGGACTTATCGCACCTTGTTGTATGTGTTGCACTGCTCGATTGGTGTTGACCAATCTGAAGTAGTCACTCCACTGTGCGTTCTGTTCGTTAGCCCAGTCCATCATTGTCGCTATGCTACGTTGCAAGGCCGATTCTACCGGCTCTGACTTCAAAGTTTCTATCAGGTACTCCTCATATAGATCATCTCTAGCCCAGTGGTCTAGTTTGATCTTTGATCGTAGCACATAGTCTATGTACTTGTCTGGATACAATGGGTTGATATGCATGATGTATCTGCCAAACTTAACGAACGCATTGTAGTATGCGCTCTTGACAAAATCATCGTATGTCTTAGGTTTGGAGTTGTGTTGGTGTATCTGATAAAATCTCTGGAACACCATGAATGCGTTGACCACCCACTTCTCATCTCGTTGTAGATATCTGCGTTTGGGTTCACACAGGTGTACCTGCAAGGTTCTTTCCTTAGCGAACTCCTTGCCACAGTATGTGCATTTATTCGTTGATGCCATGCTCTTCAAGTAGTTCCTCTAGTTCTCGATCAGTTAATATTTTGTCTAGTGCTTCTAAATCATCTATGTGCCATTGTGGATATATTTTTGATAATTTTTCTAAACTTTTATTTGTAACTCTCTTCATGGGTTTAATAAATGGATGAAACTGCTGTTGCAGAGAACCACACATAGAAGTTAATATCCAAGATAATTTTTTATGATTTTTGTACCATGATAGCTCTTTCATGTTTTTATTAACACATTCATTGATCATCTCCACGTAATGTTCCACGTAGAAACGATCCTTGGAAGAACAGCTCGATACATACCTCATCAGCATGTAAGGTGAATACAATGACTGCTCCTTGTCGTCTATCCTGTCAAAGTAGTCTTTGTTCCTAAAGTCCACGGCCTTAAGACCATTCCTCAAATCAAAAAATTTTCTATTTTTTTCTGCTGGCATATTTTAATCCAAACATCGTACATTCTTTTGCTGTTACGAATGTTAATTTTATTTTATTATGCATGTGTTGTAAACCTGAAAGTTTGAATTTATTCTCCTTCATGAAGTCAAAGAAGTCATGCATCCAATCCTCATTCATCCACACAGCAATCTTGTTGCTAGTTATTATTACAGGCGCATCTATCGTGATTGTTCGCCTACCAGACTGAGCCATAATCAACCTGCTCGCACTGCCTGGATATGTCCTTGACGAAATAGGCACACATGGGTCTACGTCCATTGGTCAATGGAACTGCCAACATCTGTCCCGACTTGATCTTGGGGAAGTACCATTTTACTTCTGTGTAGATGTCCACCACGTCTATGGGCATGAATTCAGGTTTGGTGCTGGATAACGGATTGAATGTGAAAGCGTCAAAACCTCTGTCGTTGAGACTGGTTATCGGTAACACATGCATCTCTGACTGTCCGGCCTCGCCTATCAGCATCTTCCAATCTAACGGCATCTTGATCTTGTGATCACCGATCTCCAACACCGCCGCGGGTGCGTTGAAACTTTCCAGGAATATCAAAGGTATGTAGAAGAAGTCTGGGTTGTTAGGATCAGAATTGTCTAGCACTGCGAACCTCAATTTCTCATCCACCCATTCTGGGATCTTCTCTAATTTGTATGTCCTGTCATCAAGTGTAAGGATTTTCATAATCTATCTTTTCTATATTATACGGGTAATTGGCCTCTTTGTAAAACTTTTTCCTTGCCCCTAGGTGTCTTTTCGCGAACTTGCAACTGCTGGTGATATCCCAGATCTGTACGCTGTCCTTGTCCTCGGCCTTCCTGATACCACGTCCTATGCTCTGTATCACACGGACGAAAGACTTGCCCGGTTCTATAAGAACAAGATTAAAAATCCTAGGAATATTAATGCCAACAGCGGCAACTCCATATGTGGCAATGATAACTTTATTTGTCGCAGTAGATACTTCATCGTATTGCTCCTTCCTGTCTGTGTTTTTGGTCGATCCCGAAACAAACACGGAATCCTTTATTTTCTTCTCCAACATCTCACCGGCCGATATCCTATCGACCAGTATCAGTGTGTTGCCAGACGTGGCTATGTCCTTGATCGTGTTCGCCACCCATGACATCCTAGTGTCATCTGTTGTCAACCATTTCAGTTCCTCGCCGTAGGTCTTGAACTGTGGATGGTCCTGTGTCTGTAGCACATTAACATGGCAGTTGGCCAACACGCCTTTGTCTTGAAGTTCACTGGCCTGTATCCTGTTGGCCACATCGCCTATACTACATTTCAGACCCATGAACTCATAATCTGCCTTTGGCACAGTACCAGTCAGTCCCCAACGTATGCCACAATGTGCGAATGGTCCGGTTAGTAATCTTTTCAACACATCCGCTTTGGCCATGTGTACTTCATCTATGATTACGGTGTTGATGCCTTTTATGGCCTCTAAGAAATCTGTAGTATGTTCATCTTTGCTTTTCTTCTCCAATACATTCAATGACTGCCATGTTGCTATGGTGTTGAATCTGCCCAGTTCCTTCCTGTCTCCGTAGTACACTCCCACATCTAGATTACAAGCAAGGAAGTCCTCCTCGGTCTGTGTGACCAAACTCTTGTTGGGCACTATGGTTAGTGTACGACCATATGGTTCCACCAGTTGGCAGAGTGCCGCAGTGATTATGGTCTTGCCCGCACCAGTGGCTATCTCCTGTATGCTCTGTGGGTTTTCTATGAATTTGTTTATGACTTCAACTTGGTAGTCTCTCAACTGTATGGGTTGTCCCGCACAAGGATGGTGTTCCGGCCAAGTGATGTGTGCCAGGTAATCCTTGTCCACGGCCTTGAACTCGAAGTTGTGTTGTGGTCTGTGATCCTCAAAGTCCACGTACACACCACCCTCGTCCAGTATGGGCAGTATCTGGTCTACGAGGTTCAGGTAAGTTGTCCCGCCCAATCCAAAGAAACTGACCTTACCGTCCCATCTGCCCAGTTTGACCGCTGGTAGGTGCCTGGCGTATGGTATCTCGTATTTGAATTTATTAGACAATCTCTTCCTCCATTCGAGGCTGAGATTTTCGAACTTCACATTTACTTCGTCCTTTATTACTAGTTTACAACTGCTCATTCTATATTTGTTCTATCACGTGATCATGCCAATCCCAACTACTTGGTTGGTGATCACTATAATACAACTTTTTTGGAAGATTTTCAAGCAGTCTTTTGAGATTGTCCGTGCCTGTGGCGTAATAACCACCACCCAATGCTATTAATGAAGCCTGTGGTTTTACCTTGCTCCTAATTAATGCACGTGGTATTCTGTTACGAACAAATATAATTTTGGTATTTTCGTCTATGAATTTGAACTGTTTGCTCATTTGATGAAGTTCGTACAAGTTCTCGAAGAACTCTCTGGGTTTTTTATCATCTATCACATTTGTGCGAGGACTGAAACCCCTTCTTTCTTTTCTATACACAGGTTCCTTAAGGTCAAACCCCCACGAACATTGTTTCAACATGTCTATGCCGTGCTCCTCGAATGTCTTCATCCAACTCCAAAATTCCTGTATCTCCTGTTCCTCGTGTACATCGCTATGACAAGGTATCAGCAAAGGAAACGCATCCAGATCGATTAGTGCCTGTACAACTTCGGTCTTGGTAAAATTGGTCGAATTAATCCAGAGTTTATGATATTGATGATGGGCGATGCGACTAGCCAATTTTGATCTAGCAGGCACAACGATACCCTTTGTGGTGATGCCAAAATTTTTCAACGAGTCGACCTGTTGTAGTAATGGTTTGTTTTTGACATTATCTCTCCAGTATTCTTTAAGAGATTCGTGCGCATGATCTAGTATTATCTCTTCTCCTGATAACCTAGCAGATGGCTGTCGATGTCCTACAACTTCCTTTTTTATCTTGTCGTAATCATCAAGTAATTGGGGAGTGATAAATTTGAAGTCGTACCTTACAGCGATAAGAGTTAGATAGTATGCTGTGACATCTGTGTGTAACATAGTCCATTTCTTAGATTCACCGTCATACTGTGCGTACATACCAGGGAGGTCTCTTTTATCCTTGAGGCAACGTATTAGTTGTATTATCTTCTTGTTGTAAGGAAATTTTAACTCTATCTTTTCCGTACCATCATCGTCTGTGTATTTTTCAATGCTTTTGTCAAAACTTATTACTCTAAAGTCGTCCTCATACACTGGATTGTCCAGTAAGGGCTTAATGTCTATCTGATGTGCTTGGAACTTGGTGAGGTATCTCTTGAGTATGACCAAGGCCAGTTTGGCCTGTTTTTCTGTCCATGCGTACTGTGATTCCGCTAGTGATCTCACGGTCTCCTTGTCCTTGGGGTGCGGGTTGATGTGACCCGTACGATGATCTGGCCAGAAATAATCATTATATGCTAGTATTTTAAGTGCTTCGTTAATTGTTTTTGGCAAATCTGTGCGTATTTTGTCCATGGTAATTTAGATAATTATTAGTATATTATAACATAATTGGTAATAAGGTCAACCATGGAAAAGAAGGCACACAGCAAAAAGAAACAGCTCAAGAGACAATTTGAAAATAAACTTGCTATGAGTGGTAATGTGCGAGGGTATAGACCTACATCTATGGTAGCCGCACACTGGTTTTCCAAACTGAATGTCATGCTATTTGGCTCTAGACTGGGCAGGGTTCACATTGAAGTGAAGCGCCTAGTGGGAGATTGGGGCAGATGCGTGGCCAACTGGGACAATAGGAAAACACCTAAGGGCAAGTTTGATCAACGCAAGATACCACACCACGTACCTGTGGATTACTACATACAACTGCACGAAAAGTTTCCAACCTGGAAAGATTTCATAGAGACCTTAGCACACGAGATGGTGCACCTATACCAGATGACTGTGTTGAAAGATCCGTTCTCTAATCACAATAAAAACTTCTATGCTTTTAGACAGAAGTTTGAGAGTGCTGGTTTAAGACTGTATCGTTAAATTCCTTATAACTGATTATTCTACTGTTGCCCATGTCCGTTCCTGTCTGTAGATTATGTAGGAAACTTGGGGGATTATCATGCACCAATGTGTAATTCACATATGGTCTCATCTTCAACATGTCCCTGAAAGTTTTTAACCACCCCTCAAAGATAGCATCGTTATTCCTCTCACCATAACACTCGGTGTCTTGGTAGATGTTATTCAACTGCCCCGCGCCGTACTCTCGGAAGTCATACCCTAGCAGATATATATTTTTGTGTCCATGTATTCCCGCTGTCCAGAATGCGGCGTTACCTGAAATCCAGTGAGGATTATAGGGAATCAGATGTAACATGCCCTTGTTCTGTTTCCTATTCACTTCCAATGATGGTGCATAGTGAACAGTCTTTAGCCCCACTTCGTCTTCGCACATCTTCACGGTAATCTTTGTATCGACCGAAAATATGAAGTCTGGTATGAAATCTCTATACAAAGCATTACAGCCATAAGTTTGCCCTGTTGACTTCAGTTTGTTCAGATCAAATCCTTTTCTGGAAGGTCCATTTCCTATACAATAGGCATTACCACGTGGCACTGCTTTAACTTTGTCTTCGTAGTAGGCAGTCTCTTGTATCTTCTTGCCTTGTCGCAGTATTGTCTTTACAATAATAGTTTCGCCGGTGTATGGTTTCCATTCTATAGGTTCTATGACATTCCTCTGTCCTATGTTTATTACTTTCATTTGATATATTTCTCTTCGAGTCTTTTTTTGATTCTCCCCCATGGCAAGCCCGCCTCTATCTCGTCCTTGAACCATTCGGTGTATGCCAATTGATTTGCCCAATTGATTCTGTTAGGCATGGCAGGTGTGTTGATGTCAATAAGTTTGATGTTACCCACATCATGACACAAACTGGATTCAGAAACGAAAACAGGAATACCTTTTATGACCGCCTCCATGGCCGGGTTGGAACTGTGATTGACCACGGCCCATGTCCTTTTTAAAGTTTTTTTGAAATCTGTATCATCGTATGTCCTGTAATCTCTTTTGGGCATTCTGATTTTGACATTGTCAAATTTACCGGGATCAAATGATATCTGATTCCTAGGATGTGGCCTGACCAATATTGGTCTCGTTGTATACTTCCTTATTTCTGTGATTTGTTGAACAATCCAATTTTCCATTCTAGGAAGTCCCTTCCATTGTTCAGAAGCATCGTGTTGTCCACATATCACAATGATATCACCTGTAGGGTTCCAAGGCTGTAGCTCGTGTTTGAAGAGTGGCCATCTCTTGTCGTCATACTCTTGATTGGCGAAATCAGCATCTCTGTTGATACCGTTGATGCCAATTTTAAAACTTTGGTTCCTTCTCAGTCCCCCGACTTCTATGACTATGACCGGTCGACCACTGCCCCTATATTCTCTCCAGATCTTCTGATACTGTTCCATCCTGCCTCGCCATAACACACTCCATATCACGGCCACGTCAGCGTTGGCAGACTTGTTTAGATATACAGTCTCACCAGCATCTTCCAAACTTTTTATGAAAGCATCAAAGATGGGTTTTGAATTCAATGGCCCGTATTCTGTCCAAACTTCTAGTCTCATATCGTGGGCGGCGCTTTCTTCCAGTAATCGATGGACCTGATGTCTGTAGAAGTATTGGAGTTGACACGTAAATCATTTTTGGCGGATGTGCCTAACTTCTTCCTTTTTCCTTTGAGGTGATCCATGTAAAGTCCCAGTTCACTGTTGACGAACACATGATGACCTTTGACCCCTTTCCAGTATCCTATATCATTGACTGTTATGCCTCTTTCTTTCCTATAAATCTTTGACAGGTGCCAGAACACGTAACTGTCGTGCCACTCCAGGAGTTTGAAGACATCATCTGTTATATAGAGTTTTTCCCAATCGTTTACGAAATTCTGTATTTCAGGGTGTCGCATGTTATATCCCACGAAACCGCATTCGGGATACTTGCCACCATCGTGTAGGTTTGGATTCTCCCTACCAAGATAGGTCAACATGGTCTCCTTAGGCAGTAGTTTCTCAAAGAAATCCATCGGCACGGACCTGAAAGTGAAAGTGTCACCGTCTATCCACACCACGTAGTCATAGTCCTTCGAGTTCCTTACAGCATTGACCACACAGAAAACTTTGTTGGCGAATCTCACAGCCGCCCATAGGAATGATCCTTTATTCTTGTCGGCACCGCCCTTGGTTTGTAATTCGGCGGGTCTTCTCACACCACCCGGTATCTCTTGGAGTTCTCCGTTAGCGACCGGATCATCTTTGTGTTTGTTCTTGAATTTAAAAAGTTCTGGCTCGGCCGTGTTGAGGTCTATCCATTGGATACGACCGTATTTACAGTCAGGCTTTGGTTCTTCAGCATACACAACTATGTCCACTTCTGGCGGAAACTGTTCGGCCATTGACTCAATGCCCTTCTTGCCGTACTGTTCCCAACAGCCAGGTTTGTATGATGTGATTACCTTAATCTTCATGTATGCGTCTATTTAAATCCTTGTAGCCGGGCCAGTTTAATAAAATGTCCTGTTGTTCCGCTGACAATTCTTTTATGTAATTTGATCCCCCTTTTCTATAGAACTTCAGATTATCGGGAAGATCTTTGTTGTTTTTCTCTTGCATTTTTGAGAATGTTGTCTGGGACTTGGCATGTTCATACGCTTGATAGTCGTAATGACCAAATATGAATTCTATTAATTTTTGCCATTCCGAATCTTGTTTTTTGAGATCTTCATACCTCACTTTTAATTTTTTATTTTGATGTTGTTCATAATGATCCAACTGTGCGTTCATAAAATTAATTACAATATCAAAACCCCATTGTTTGTTGTGTGCGAAATCGATTATATCGGTATGTTCCGGTGGAGTAAAGTTCTTGTAAGGTATACTCTGTAGGTATGGCCAATAACTGAACAACACATCGAGGGGATCTCTGAAAAGATATATTATGTTTTGTTTTGTCATTTCTTTACTGAATATGAATCTACATTTATCTTGTATCTGAAAATATTCTTGCCATGGTATATGCCCTGTTGTACTCATCCAGTCATGTCTGAACAATATTCTAGGTATTCCCGATCTTGGCCTATCCACCCATTTACTAAATTCTACATTGTACTTCTTGGCGATATAATGACCAAATAAGTGCTTCATCCAAGTACGACCACAACGTGGAAAACTTAGGATAAGATTTGGTATAGTATCATACTGGTTTTGTAGTACATTGACTCTTCTGTGTATCATAGTCCTAACTTCTCTTTGAATCTTTTAAAAACAATACCGCTTCTTATCTCGTCCGTACTCCACATCTTGTAACCTATATCATGTACCCATTGTGTTCTATCCGGATACTCGGGTGTTTCTATTTTGTTTAGGTCTTTGTTTGCCACTGGCCAACAGAGTGCAAGATCTGAGGTAACAAAGGTGGGGATTCCACGAACACAGGAGTCAACACTGGCCGTAGAATTATGAGTAACAAAAGCATGACAGTTACTCAATGCCTCCTGGAAGTTGAATCTGTAGTACTTTTTCTCATCGCCCACGAAGTGTGTAGGGCCTTCCAACAATTCGCAGTCTTCGGGGAACTCGTTTTTCCTTTTTATCATCTGTGCCATGTGATTGGGGTGTGGACGTATTAGGAATCTACGATCAGTAGCAGGTCTTATTTTTTCATACACATTGTTGAACCACTCAATAGGATCAAGCTCGTCCATGCTCCAGTTGTCTTTTGGCTGTAAGCCAAACAGAATAGGATCATTTTGATTTGACTTGCGCCATGGCTCGTGTTTTATATTCCATAGGTCCATCATCATGTTCCATCTGTCGTCAGGACTGTTGTCACTCAAGAAATCTCCGTTATTCATGGGTGAATAAAGGCTGACACGCCAGTGGTGTTTAGGATGTGTAATAGTATTTCCAAAACTAGATAATATTCCTCCATCGAATGTGATTATGTAAATGCCTTTTTTCTTTGCACGTTCGACTAGATCTCTCCTACGTCCTTTGGTGTGATGTGGTTGATTCTTCCCGCCATAACCAAACATGCAACCTATTGGAGCAGTTGGTTCCATTTCGTTGTCCGTCCATGGACCTTCCTTGTGTTCGTTTACTACGATAGGGTTATCACCGCATGCCTTTATTCCTTCCGCCATGTGCTGAAGCAACTGCCAACTTGCACCACGCTTACGATCCTTCACGGTCCTTCTAAATATTTCAACGTCCATTCAACTTACTCCATGCGTAGCCATTTCTCATTTCTTCTTTGTTGAATTGTCCATATGCAAGACTGTGGAACAAAGGTCTGGGGTCATGATATTCTGGATTTTCTATGTCTGCGAAGTTTTTTCCTGCGATAGGGAAAGCACAATTATTGCTGTCTGTGAACACCGGAACACCACTGGACAATGCTTTTATCGTTATAGAACTGTTGTACGTGACCACGGCATGTATTTCACGCCAGTCGATTTTTTCTTTTGACTGCTGTGATGTGTTCTCGCCTGTGCGTAGAGTTCCGTTCTCGTCTTTGTATGTTTCTGGGTTGTAAGGTTTCTCTCGTACAATTATCTCACGATCGGTGTTCTCCTTCAATATTTTTAATGTATTGTCTAACCAATCCCTACAATTAAAGAAATCACAGATTGCGTTCGTGGGTGGACACACTAACACTTTTTTTCCGTTTTTATGATAGGGCATTATCTCGTGTGGGAATGTGCTTTTGAATCTGTCATCGGGCCTATCTTCGATGGTGTTTTTAACATGTCCGTTTTTGACTATTCTCAAAAAATAAGGATGTTCTCTAGACAATCCCCAATAAGGTCTATCCATATAATAGAAATTTATTTTATTTTTCTCACAATGTTTGTACACCAGATCTGTGCCACGTAGTATGCCAAACAACCAGATTCCCTCTGCTTCTTTAATGTTTAGAATATCTTTGTAAGGTAAAATCTTTGAACCTGGTATACCTTGGTTAGCGAATCTGATGTATTTCTCTGTAACCTCTCTGTGTGTTTGACTTAGATAAATCATGACTCTGTATTATATAATATTCCCTTACAGATGTCTAATCAAATCGGCCACATCCACTTCAAAATTGATGAGATCGTTGAATCTCTTCACACCTTTTGGTTTTTCTCCCTGTGTCTTTATGGGTATGGTCTTTGCGAGGTACAGCTCGTGATCAAGTCCCAGTTGGTAAGACAACACGGGATACACCTTCTTTTTTATCATGTTCGGGTCCTGTATCTCGATGACCTTCGTCCCAGGCTCACACCAGAGCAGGTTGGTCAGTCCCGCACCGTGTGTTGACACCACGTGAGATGCTTCAGAGAAACATCTAACCTGTTCTTTGATTGATAAATTTTCTAAGGTCACGGTCTCCCATCCTTTGAGAGCTATCAATAATTTTTCAGCGTTTACCAGCTTCCTGGTCTTGGCGTCCTCACGTGACACAAAGATCTTTCTCTTCCTATCGGATCCGACCTTCAGTATGTTCTTCATCACCCTGAGCCACGGTGCCAGATGTGGTGTGGTCACTCCGTCGTTGTGATTGCTGAGGCTGGGGACGATTAGGTGTTTGAACTGCCAGGTCTCGTTCTTTGGCATCACCATGTACTTCATTTCTGAGAAGAACTCCTTTGCCACCCTGTCAAAATAATTGCTGGGGTTCGAAAGCACAAACACGTACTTGGCGAAGTTGGTGGACCACCTCTTCTCGATCAGTCGGAACTTGGATATCACGTCCATCCATATGTGCCATGGGTTGTTGGCGCTGTCCTCGTCTATGGGCAACCACACGTAGGTGTAGGTCTCGTTGAACTGCCTGGCCACGGGAGGTAGGTCGATCTCCACATGGTCCCCCCATTCCTTCCATAGACCATGAGTTTTACCTGGTTTGTTTCTGCTCTTGTGCGTGAGGTTCCATACGTGATTGGTTATTAAATGATCCTCATTGGTCAACAACAGCGGGCAACTGTGTACTTTACAGTCAAAGAATTCTGCCATGAAAGTGGGCAACGATTTGAAGTTTGGATCCACGTTCTCATGGTAATTGACCGAGTATTCATACCCACTGTCGATTGTGGGAAATCGATTGAGGAAATATTTCAAAGAATCGATATTCTTAACCGTTGGCATACGAATAATTATACTGTAAAATACACTATGATGCGATTATTTTCCAATGGATGCAGTTTCCTTGTGTCCCGGCCAAAAGACGGGGTAGACACATTCACGACCAAAATTTTAGCAGAACAATACAAAATGGAGTTGTGTAATCTCGCCATGGGTGGCAGGGGCAATGACCGTATCAGTTTCACGACGAAGTTATGGTTCCAACAGAACAGTACAAAAGATGTATTCGCAGTGATAGGTTGGTCTAGCACACACAGACATGACTACATGACCAACGACGGGTGGAAGAAGGGCCGAATAGTCAACATGGATTCCACATGGAGAACATGGAAAACGGCAGACAACCTAAGATTCATTTCTGGACAACCTGGATGGGACGTGGATCAACAGGGCGAGATGAGATTCCTTGACCATGTTTTAGATCTACAAAATTTCTTTGAGTTAAAAAGCATACCTTACGTGATGTACAACAGTCTGCCTAACTCAATGACTTCACTCAACAAGGATCTACGAACAGTGGAATCATCGATCAACAAAGATCGTTTTTTTAAATTTAACACCAGTCATTATGATTTCATCATAGGGAACAAACACATAGTGAGTCCAAACGATCCACATCCTTCGTACGAAGGACACATTTTGTGGACAGAACAACTAAAGGATTTTATAGATGCTAACGATCTACGCACCATTCAGTAACAAGAACAGTAAGGCGTGGGAGGTGTTCGCAGGGGTGGAGAAATCATGGCCTGATCAGATAACCAAATTAGACAATTCAAAAGAAAATGATCCTGTCAGCAACAGCATGTTCTGGGGATTCGTTGGCAACAACAGGGAGATGGTTAAAAAGTTAGAAGCCCGCAACCATCAGTACTGGTTCACTGACACTCCATACTTTGGAAGATTTGACAACAGCAATCTAAAGCCAGACAACCACTACTGGCGCATCTGTAAGAATTCCATACACGTTCCATACATCAAGGACTGTAAGCCTGATAGATTTGAGAAGTTTGGCATCAAGATAAAAGCGCCATCGTTCGCCGGCAAGTACGTGTTGGTGTGCCCGAGCTCGGCGGGAATTAACTCATACATAGATCAACCAACATGGACCAATGACACGATAGAACAGATCAAGAGATACACAGACAGACCCATCCGACTTCGACACAAGCCTAGGGGCAGGGGTACATCAGGACCAAGCGAGGCCAAGGTACCCCTATCCGAGGACCTCAAGGATGCCTGGTGCGTTGTCACAAGTTGTAGCATAGCGGCGGTAGAGGCCATTTGTGAAGGTGTTCCTGTATTCTGTCATGAGAAGAGTTTCGCGACGGCAGTTGCGGGAATCGAGTTGTCAGATATTGAAAATCCCTACTATGGTGGTCCGGAGCCATGGCTATACAGTCTGGCCTATCAACAGTTCACGCCGGAGGAATTTGAGAATGGTACAGCCGTAGAAACATTGATGGACAAGGGAATATTATGAAGATAGAGAAACTAAAGGATGGGTTATGGGTTCCGTCGACGGATGCACAGATAGAGAAATGGCGAGAAAAAGGTCATCCTCATATGCAGGACACTTGTTTAAAACAGTTTGAGAAATGGTGTCAGTTGCAAAATAAAAAATTTAATATGATAGTGGATGTAGGTGCCTGGTGCGGCACATGGGCTATTACTATGCAACAATATGCCAAAAATATCTACTGCTTTGAACCAAACAAGACGCATTATGAATGTCTCCAACGTAATGTAGCACCCTACGGTCACATACGCATTTATAACCAAGCGATAGGAAATGAGGACGGCTACATCTCTCTATCACAAGAATCCTCGACACAGAATACAAGAGTTTTATTAGAAAAAGGAGAGACGAAAATCTCAAAAATGGATTCTCTAAATATTCAAGACATAGATCTGCTCAAAGTAGATGTAGAAGGTCTAGAGATGGAAGTTCTCAAAGGTGCATCACATCAACTTGAAAAAATCAAATATATTATGATCGAACTTAACAACAACAGTAAAAGATATGGTAGTAGTAATCTAGAGATAGAAAAACATCTAAAAGATCTGGGATATAAGATTCTGATCAAGACGTGGCCTGACATAGTTTATTATAAAGTATGATGTACGATTATCTACGAGAGCTGAAAGAAAAACAAAACTTTACTCCTAAAAAGATATTAGATATTGGAGCATGGAACGGTTTCTGGACAAAAAATGTTAAAAGCATCTGGCCTGAAGCAGAATATACTTGTATCGAAGCGGGACACAAACATGAAAAATCCCTTAAACAGATAACCCCCGACTATCATATAGCGGTGTTGGGAGATTCAAATAAAGAGGTCAAAATGTACCTTAGAGAAATTGACAAAGGTAATAAGAAAAAAATTACGTACACTAAAGGATCTACTATATTTGGTATATTCAAAGATTACGAAATACGACAGATGCAGACTTTAGACGAATTGGTTGGCCAGGATGCCACATTTGATCTAATCAAACAGGATGTACAGGGTGCAGAAATTATGATAATGAAAGGTGCTCCCGGTATATTCAAACGTGCAAAATACATCATACAGGAAGTGAATTTATACAAGGATAAGGAATTTCCACAAATACCTAATGAGTACGAGATGGACAATTATATGTTAGATCTAGGATTTAGAAACAATAAAATTATCGATAGTCACAACGGAACAAATCAAGTGGATAAGATATATTACTAAAATCTTTCTAATATTTGATTCCACACTTCTATTTTTAGATCGAGCTGGAGCAAAGGTCTTCTGATATACTTGTCTTTTTTATCTAGAATTTTTATATCTGTTGATTGAGTTATCAAAAAAGTGTTTGGCTGATACTTTATTTTTTTCCCATTTAGCACTATGTCCTCACCACTGCTCCTATCATTCCTGTCCTTGAAAAACCATACACATATGACTGACTTGTTGGTATTGATTTCTCCGATGTCGTTTATAAATTCAAAACCTGTTTTATATTTCTGATCAAACTCCTGCCAAACGTGATGATTTAGGTTGTTCTGATTTTCATAAAGTTTATCATACTCTTTCATATCGTACAAGATCGAAGCATATATGTGTTCCACGGGATCTTTAAAATAATGATTGGTTTTGAGTTTCTCCCAGTTCATTATGCTGAGAACAAATTGATTACTTCTTTTTTCCAGTCGTCAGCATACTCACAATCTCGGTAGCCATCGAACCAAGGACCTCCCTCGGTATAGTGGAGTATCTTAGGTTTGCCGTCTTTGGGTTCCTTGTACCAACCCACAAGCCAGTTGTAAGCGTGTGGCAAGGATCCTATCTCTGAATCTTCCAACCATGAGAACCTGTGTAGGAACTTTGGTGTCTGCTTGTTCAGGAATTCAGGTGTCAGTATCTTGTTCTTCTCGTGGGCACAGTTCCATAGCACCATGCTACTCCAGTTCTTCCTGGGATATGCTGTCTGTATCTGTCCGTCCATCTTGATGGATCCATCCTCTGGTGTGTAATCGTGTTGTACGCACACAACCGCCTTGGAGTCATCGCAGTACTGTTCCAGTTCTTTCGCGGGCACTTTCCACACGAAATCGCAGTCACAGAATACCGCCCAGCCTTTGAAATTGTTCAGGTAAGGTACGAAAAATCTAGTGAACGTGAATTCAGTTGATGCCAGTTTGTCCACGTCTCTGGTGTAGATGCCTTGTTGTCGCATCTCGTTCTGTTTTAATGGATGTACTTCTGCGTTAGGATCCCTACGCTTGATCGAGTGCTCACACACTTGGTATGCTATGTCCTCCCTGCTGTCCCAACCTACGTAAACTTTCATGATCTTCCTGATAGTAATTTGTGTATTTCCTGCCAATTATTTACACGTATGACGTCCGGGTGTTCGAAGTCTCTGTTGTATGGGTGGTCTATTAATATGGGCTTTAAACCGTATTTGAGCCCGGCTACAGCGTTGTTTGGCTTGTCCTCGACCCAATACAGCCCAGTATCGTGGAATTCGGATAATGCTGAATCCTTGTCAGCGCCCGTGCCCAGTATGTGGTAATTTGTGAACACGTGGTCCCCAAACAGTTCTCCCAGTCTCCTCTTACGCAACTGCTGTGCTGGTATGTCTGATGTCTGTGATGTTATGGGTATGAATGTCCATCCCTCCGCGGACAACAACTTGACCCAGGTCTGTGATCCCAACATGGGTCTCTGTGTACCCATCCAGGCGCTCCTGTTGAACTCCCGTATAAGTTTTCTAATCTCATCTTTGGTAACTCCAAACCTTTCCGCCATCTCATATGTTTTCTGTTTTTTGGGCAGTAGTTTGTGTGGATAGTATCGATTGCCGTGCTCGTCAAAATATGATTTCTGTAACACCCATTTGGTGAAATGGTGTTCCCATTCTAGCAACACACCGTCTACATCTGTTAGTATTATTCTGTTATTTGATGTCGGCATCTTCCATTCCTGCCACCCTCAGTTTCACAATGTTGGTTATCTGCCATTGTTTCTGATCCAGTCCTTTGGTGATGCCCAGCCATTGGTTTCTCAGCAGTGCGAAGTCGTTCACTATCTTGGTCAGGTCGACTACATCGTCCTCACCGTCTACATATTTCTCAGCGTCTCTGCTTGAAAGTGCCCTGTTGTAGTTCTCCAGGAACTTTCTGAATGTCTTTGATCTCAGCCTTCTCAGTTCTATGTTTAGGTATTCCAGTATGGCCTCCAACTGCTGTAGTTGGCTGAATCTCTCCTCCACTATTCCGGGTAAGGACGCGGATGCTCGTTCTAGGTTGCCGTATATCTTGCACTGCTTCCTGGCCTCCAGCAGTTCCTTGTCAAAGTACGCCACGCAATCAGGTATCTTCGCCAAACTCCTGCTTACTTCACTGTACCAGTTGATCATTAGTCCTCGCTGTAGCCGTCGTCGTATGATTCGTCTAGGTCTTCCTCTTCCTCGAACACCGTGTTGATCGCTTCTTCCAGTTTGGGATCAAACTCCCCAGACGCCTTTATCTCGTCGTGCTCCACGCCTATGTCGTCCAGGCTCTTGATGAAGTCGATGGCCGCGTCCAGTCTGGATCTTTCAGGCACATAGTGTGATATGGAGTTCCATAAACGTTCGATGTCCTCGTGTGTGAAATCAATCATTTATTCTTCCGTTTCCTCTTCGGTTGTTTCTGTTTTTTTTGTTTTTGGTTTTTCTGACGCTGGCTCTTCTTTTTGAGCTGTGCTTTCTTTGAAGTTTGCCATTATCATATCTAATTTATCACCTGTCCAGGCTTTCCTGAAGTCTATGTGTTCTTTCCCTTGTGGATCAACGTACTTCAGTCTATTTCCGGTCTGTACAAGAATACCTTTCTTCTCGAATAGATCAACCAGTCCACTGTATGGATCCATTCCTGTGTCGTAAGGTATCTTGACCTGCACACCTTCGAAAGGTTTGGCATATCTGGTCTTCATTACTTTACATGCCGCCCTGATACCCCTTACTTCGGATATCTTATTGCCCTTCTCGTCTTCCTTCAGTTTTAGTTTCTTCATTGCTATCACTATGGAACTGGCATATATGAACCCCTGTCCGCCTGATATCTTGTCATCTGGATCAAACATGTCCTGTGATGCGTATGTGTGGTTGGTCGCTATAAGTCCTACATTCCAACTACCAAACATGTTCACACAGTTTCTCACAAGCGCCGTAAGTGCCTTAGGCTTCCTACCTAGATCACCTTTCATGTCTCCTGCCTCGAATTGGTTAACATCTGTTGGTGTCAGCATCATGCCCAAACTGTCTATGACGAAAAGAACTTTAGGAGCACCTTCCTTGTTATCAGCGTGTTGTTCTTTGTAGCCTTTCATGAATTCGGATATGGTCTTGGCCACATCATCCACCATTGACATACTCAATTTCAAAAGTTTTTCTTCCGAAGTGTCAACACCTAAAGCCTGTAACCACGTCTCATCGAGTGCGTTCTCTGTGTCGATCAAGATCACAAAGATTCCCTGTTCTTGTGCGTTCTTGATTATGTTTCCTGATGCGATATAACTCTTACCTGCTCCAGATTCTCCTGCTAGTACAGTCACTTTGCCTAACGGGATACCTTTGTTGAAGTCACTGGTCATTAGATAGTTCAGCGCATAGTTTCCTGTTGATATCCAATCTGTGGGATCGCTGAATCCTATGCCCAAACCTTGTATTGATTTTGTTATACTTTTCCTAAATTTTGTTGCGTCAAACACTTTTGTCATTGTTATCGTCCTATAGTAAGATCCAAATGATCACTAACACAACCAACACCCATGCTGGTATCTGTTTGTACAAGATCCATTCGATCGCTTTCTTAATATTGTTCATGTTCCTATTATATTACACAAGGCCCACACAGTCAATGCCTGGGCCTTGGTAAAATGTCAGATTATTTCGCTTGTCTCGATCTGATCAGTTTCAGTATGTCTTCTGCCCTCTTGGCACTGTCTCCTGCGGGTGCCGCCGTTGCCGGTGCCGCCTCTGGTTGTGGTGCTGGAGCAGGTTCGCTTACTGCTGGAGCAGGTTCAAATGCAGGTGCCGTTGTGGTCGCTGGTGCTTCCGCAACAGGTGTCTGTGGTTTTTGGTAAGCCACGCCCGCTGGTCTGAAGTACTGTCCGTACTGTTCTAGATCATAAGCCTCTCCCTCAACAGATTTTTCAAACAATTCCTTGATTATTTTCACTTCTGCCTCGGTTGGCTCTTTTGGTCTGAAGTCACCTAGGTTGTGTAACCCGTGCGTCTCTATCGCGGCTCTCTCCGCCTCGTCTAGAGCTCTTTCCCTTCTTGACCATTTTGATGTTGAGTAGTCAGCGTAACCACCTTTGGTTGTCTTGGTGATCCTGAAGTCTACACCTTTCACGTAGTCAGTTGGCATTTCTTCCATTTCTGGATCCATTAATGCCCCTCTGATTATGTTGAAGATCTGAGGTCCAATGATGAATCTTCTGATTGGATTCTCAGGTGTTGTGTCTTCCGCTAACGGATTCGTTGTGACAAATCCCTGGAAGATGTAACTTTTCTTCTTCCAGTATTTTCTGCCCATGTCTTCCATGCTCTTGTCTTTGAACCACGGTCTAACTTCTGTTAGTACTGGACAAGTCTTGCCATACATTTCCATGCATGGTACTTGCACTGTCACTGGTCTCGAGTCGGTCTGACCCTTGATGCCCGCGAACGGCAGTTTGATCATGTTCCTTTCAGTCCAGAAGAATGTGTTGGTCTCGTCCTTGTCCGGTAAGAACCTAACTACTGCTTCAGAACCTTCTGCTATGTTCCAGTGTGGGTAGATGGCGTTGTCTCCGCCTGTGTTGGAAGTGGAGCGATTCACTTCTTGAGATTTCAATTTCGCTCTTATTTCAGCTAATGATGCCATAATGTAAGCCTCCTTGTGTGCCTATGTTTGTTAGTTTGCCTAAATGTATATTAGACATATAGTGTTTAATATACAACTATATTTATCCATTGTCTACTACTATTATTGGTAAAATATCTTATTTTTCTTGAAAACAAAAAATGGATAATCAAACTTAAAGGTATACACACCGTTGTATGAGAGATATCCGAATGTTTTTATATCTTCATTTTTTTCAGTAATGTATGTACCTATAGTATCGAAGTCGTTCAATGAATCACCTGTTATTGTACATTTAAGATCCTTGATTATTACGAATACATCTTGAATTATTTGATTGCCTTTCAGTACAGTGTCTCTGTCGACTTTATTTTCTAAACTGACAGATAATATATTTGTTCCTACTTGCTGTTTGAGATCAAATATATTCTTATCGTATTCTCCAGAATGAATTAATTCATCATTGAACTTGATCTCTCCCATGGGGAGTTTGTTGCCTTTTCTTCCTATCTCCAAAGTTAGTTGCAACATTATATCTTATTTTCCTTCCAGTGTTTGATCATTCTTTTGGCCAACGCTTTTTTTGTTTTGTATCTATACTCGGTCATAAGTTTATATTTGTTACTCAGCTCTAGCAGTTCTATCCACCAATTCACACGATTTATGAAAGTGTTGTCAGGATTGCTTGGAATTTTCCAATATTCATAAACCAATCCAACACCCGCTTTTATATCTTCCCACTCGACTTCTAATTTTCTCGCGTGTGTATCATACAACGGTGAACCTGGCAAAAGATGAAGTACCCCTACCGGATTTACTATTACATTTGGAAATTCGAAATGTTTATATTTCTCCACTAGCGATAGTGTGTCTTCGAAGTCCTTTCTTGTTTCTGTTACGTAACCGGTCATGAGATTCCACTCTTGTGTGATTCCTACTTTCTGTAGGCTTTCTATCATTATAGATAGATCCTCGTTTGTAAACTTTTTACCCATGTGATTCCTAACGGCTTCGCTTCCAGATTCCACGCCGACTATTACATGCTTACAACCTGCCTGCGCCATGAGTTCGTAATCGTCCTCTGTTGTTTGGCCCTTGGGCCTTGCTATGTATTCACCATAGTAGGATAATGTTTTTGGCAATTTTTTTGCCAATGCTTCGTTCATTTGTCTGAATGCTTTCATGGACCCATTTATCAGGCTGTCAGACATCATGAAATTTGTGATACCTTGTTTTTCATAGATCTCGATCATCTCGTCTGCTATTTTTTTGCCATCCTTGAAAACAAATTTTGGTTCAAATGTGAACACGTCACAGAAGGTACATCTCCTCACACATCCTTTTGATCCGGTAATTGTTGCCGCGGCCGCTTGTTCCGTGAGATGAAAGATTTTTGAACTGTTGGCATACAGGTCGACTTTGTAGTCAATGTATGATGGGGTGGGCAATTCATTTAATTCCTCATGAGTCAATTGCCTGCCCGAATTGAATTTTCCTTTTTTATTGTTAGTAAGTATATCTATAAGTAAATTTTCGCTTTCATTTATTACCACAGCATCACATAATCCTGTTTCTAACATAGTGTCAGACATCATTTTATTGTTCTTGTACGGTATGTTTGTGTTGTCATCCTTACTGATTCCGGGACCGCCCAGTATTATTTTTTGACCAGGATTTATTTTTTTTATATGGAAACATAAATCATGTGCGAAGCAGAGACTCTGATAACTCAACAAAGAAAGACCTATCCAGTTGCTTTTCATCTCTATTAGACGTCTGGCGGTTTTTTCAACATATTCTTGGTACCAGTCGTGTGCTTCTTCTGACATTTCTGAAAAGAACATCATGTACTTTTCTATTTCCGTGGAAAACACTTTATCTTTGTACGCCAGTTGTGTTTCTATGTTTAGATCAACTGTTGTGGTCTTAAGTCCATGCGAGTCACAGATGGCTTTTAGTAAGGCCGGAGCCAATGGCATAGCATCTATCTTGCTGAAGGGCAAGAACACAAAGACCGCGTGATAATTCATACAGATATTATATATTGTTCAATTGGTAAAGTAAATTATTTTATTTTAATGGAAAGATACCTATTGATAGAATGCTAGGTTTTTTATACGATCTATTTGATTATCGTAAGCCATTTCTTCTTCTGAGAAGAATTCTTCAAGTTGTAAGCCTGCCAACTCTATGGCATCTTTTAAAGTGTATTCCTGATCGCCCACTTTGAACTTGTCACCCGCTTTCATGCCCGCGGCCTTGGCTTTCTGTACTGCCTGTGCGAACTGGTTGCCCTCGAACTTGCCAGCGTGTGCTCCACCCTGCATCTTCTCGTAGTGTTCCGCGGCCTCTTCTGGTGTGAGTCCTAGTTCATCAGCGTGGCTCATGAATTCGTCTTTGCTCATGCTCTGTGCCATGTCTGCTATCTTGTCGCCCATGCCTTCTGTTTTGTCAGCGTATCTTTCATCACCGGCTTTCATTCTTTTGTAAGCAGTTGTGTTCATCATCTTGTCCGCTTTCGTCACGTCAAGTTTTGTTGCGTCCTCTTTGTCCTTCTTTTCAATTTCTTGATCTTTGGGTTCGGTGGCATACTCTTTGAGTTTGTCAAAATTCTTGTGTAGGTAGTCTGTGGCCACTTTTTCATCTGCGGAAGTGAATGCTGACTTGCCATCTTTGTCTAGCACGTCATACACCATCTTGCCGTCTTCGCCCTTGTACATCGACACGTATGGTTTCTGTTCCACGATGTTGTCTGCCCATGATTCGAACGCTTCCGTCTCCTTGGCCTTGCCTTTTAGGTCCTTCTTTGGTGCGAACGCACCTGGCTCCATCCTTACTTCTTTGCCGTACTCTGGATCCGCCTGCATCTTCTTGTAGTCGTCGATGTATCTCTTGGCCAGTTGTATCGCTATCTTCTTGTTCTTAATGTAGTCCGGTGTTGGTTTGAATGTGGATGAATTCTCTTGGTCCATCTCATCTGCCACCCTACTTGCGAAGTTGGCTACTCTGTCTTCCTCGCCTGATTTGGTCAGCAGTCTTGACGCTATGTCTGAAAGTATTGAACTCAACATTGTGTTCTTGTTAGTGAATTTCGTCCTTGACAGCATCTTGTCTGCTGTGTCATCTTTCCTCAGGATCAGTTTACTGTCTGGATCAGTAAGGAAACTCTGTACCACTGCGCCATGATCCACTGGTGGTTGTATTGGTGCGTCGATAGGCTCATCACCCGGTTCTAGTTCGTTGACCTGATCTTCTTTCTTTTCGTCATCGTCACCATCCATGTGTGAATGCACATCTACTCTACCTTGGTGTTTGTCTTTTGATAATTTTTCTGCTTCGCCTTCCTCATCTTCTTCTTTTTCTGTAAGTTCACTCATTATCTTGTTTATAATTGGTAAAGCATCCTCTACTCTGGCATCTAGGTTTTTCATGGTGAACTTCTCTCTCAGTTTGTTTACGGTTTCATCGTCTAGTATTTGTTCTTCTGATGTTTTGAAATCTTTCGATGCTGTTTCATAGTGACTCTGTTTTGATAGGTTCTTCATGTAGCCTCTCAAGTTTTCCAGTTTCATCTTGGTCTGTTCTATGATGTCGCCCGCGTTGTCATTCAACTGATCTTTGTTGGTGACATATCTCGAGAATGAGTTTAATTTTGCTATGTCTTCTGATGTTGCTATAATGTGCTGTCCGAACTCGTCATGCGGTCTTCCACCGTTGGCCACGTGCCTCTGCATGGCTCTCGCACCTGCTAGGTGTGTTAGTGGATATTTGAATCTCTCGCCATCTTCGTTCTCTATGTACAGTGATTGTATCTGTCTTGATCTCGCTCCTGGCACTGTCTCGTCAACTTTGCCCTTGTGCCTGATTATCAATCTTGTTTTTTCTAGATTCTCAAATGAACTCTTGGAAGTGCCAGTTAGGCCTTCTGCGACCGGTGCCTTCTCGACACCCGCTAATTTAGTAATTCTTGCTAGTTCTTCTGACATCTCGCCAGTATTTACCGTTTTGTTCGTATCTGCTAGATTTTCATAATCCTGCTTCGTTAGGTTGTTTTTTGTTATATCTCTGACGTCGAAACCCAATTGGTGCTCCACTGCGAAGTCCTTCAATTCCTTTAGGAAAGCGTACCATTCATCTCTGCTGTCCTCATCGATCTTGTTAACAAGATCCCTGTTGTAGTACACCTTCATGTTCTCACCGTCCGCTAGGCTTATGCTCACGCTTCCGAAAGTGTCGGCATCCTCGGCGAATTCAAACTCAAAGAACACTGCGCCCTGTGGATCCGCTGTGGCGGCCCCGTTCTCGTCACCCAGTCTGATGTTGGCGAACTGTGATCTGATCTTGTTGAATAGGTCCTGTGAGTTTTTAGGGTTCATATAGTGCTATTTAGTGCCTTGCGAACTTGAATATGGTTCCATGTTGTGGTCTCTGTACGGTACGGTGTGTTAGTACAAAATCATTATTACCAGCAATTTTAAGCACCTCTGCGTCGCTTACACCCACGGTTTTTGGCACATCCTTGCCGACTATGGGCACACGTAGATACAATGTTGAAGAGCACTTCTTGAACATATCGTCCAGTGCCCCTTGTCGCTGGTTGTTCTTTATCTTGTGATACACACCCAGGCAGAACACTTGATCGTAATCTTGATACTGATAGGATATGTAGTTTTCCGTTGAGAATTCTATGTTCGGTATTCCCACAGCATTCTCACGTGCCTTCGTTATTCTGTAAGGCTCTATGTCAAACGCAAAAACTTTTTTGAATCTCTTTGATAGTTCTATGGCTATCAGTCCTTCGGCACAGCCAACATCCAGCACGGTGTGATCTTTGTTGAAATCGATTATTCCTGAGAGATCATTCCATCGTTCATTGAAGTCAACATTACCTTCCTCACCTGACTTGTAATATAGATTTTTTCTCACGTTATCCTGTGAACGATCCAAAGATGGGCATAGGTGTGATCTCACTCGTCCTATCTGTCCATTTCTCAAAAATTTTAGGATCAAAGTCCGCTAGTACTTTCATCATACGTGTCATTAATAGACACGCACTGACTAGGTCGTCGTGCTGTCCGGGTTTGGCCTTGTAACTCATGCCGGATGCCACGAAGTCTTTAAGTTCCGATATCAACAACTGCGAGTGTATTTTCATCTTGTCATTCTCTATGAGTTCTTTGAATTTGGTACAGGCATCTATCTTGTGTTTTGCTGTGGTGTTGAATCCCCTCCTGAATTTACGCCTGTGTCCCTTCCTGATCGGCTCACTTAAGAACATGCCCATGATGTTCTCCTCACCTATATCCATCACACGCATCAATGCGGCCTCACCTATGGAGTTGTTCTCCATGGAGTAGAAAATTTGAGGTGTTGCTGTGGAATCCTGTTCCATGATTGTATCATGTATGTGTTTGTTGATTCCTTGTAGAATTCTTATCTGTTGGTTCATCGGGGTCATGTTATGATGCCACTCGCCCACTTGCTCAAATGTGGGAAGTTCAAAGACCTGTATTGCGGCGTAGTCACCGCCTGTTCCCATGCTGGGATCCAGTGACACCATGTAGGTGTGTCCTGGGGTTGGCCTCTTGAACCAACGTACCTGTCCTGTTGTCTCGACAGGGGGTGTGCCCTCCATGTCGGCTAGAACCATACTGGAAACCAGGGTCTCGTCAAAGATCAAGAACTCACATTCGTGTTCCCTGCGGAACCGTTCTTCCCCGATCCTGGCCCGTTCTGCGTCGGCCCACTCTTGATCCCTGTCGGGGTGTTCTGACCAGTGTGCCTTCATGGCGTAGAAACCGTTGGTGCCTGTTATCTTGTCGTTGCCGTACTCGTCAAACCTCTTGTTGGCCTCTTTCCAGATCATTGCGAACTGGTCTTCATCCGAGTTGGGAGTTGAGGTTATCATGCACTTACCACCTGTACTCAAGGTTGGTGATAGTGATGTCCAGAACTCCTTGGCCTTCTCTGGCGGTTGTACGAACGCGAACTCATCACAATATATAAGTGTGAGTGACATACCCCTACCTGTGTTCTCTGTTGTTGTGGTCGCCATTATCTTTGAACCATTGTCGAATTCTATGCTGTTCCGGTTGTATTGTGTCACGCCCGCTTTGATCCACGATGGCAACATCTCGTATGCGTAACGCACTCTCGACATGATGTCTGATGCACCCGCATATTTGTGTGCGGCTATTAGGATCTGTGAGTCTGGTCTGAACATGGCATACCACACCAGGTAGCCCGATGCACACGTGGTCTTGCCCGTCTGTCTGGGTAGCATGGCTATGCTGAATCTGTGATTGTTGTAGCTCTCTATCAAGCGTTCTTGGTACGGGAAAGGTTCGAAATTCACGGAACCCTTGACAGGATGCTGTATCATCATGAACTCCCTCATGAAGTACAGAGGCCCCGTTTTGGGATCCATACACTTCTCAAGTTTCTCTACCTGTTCTTTGGTGTACTTGTGTTTCTTGTGCGCCTTCTTGATTTGGTCGCTATCTAGTGATACATACGCCATAGTGTAGTATTTAACGCTGTTCGGATGATCGGAAAAGTATTACTTTGCTTCTTTGTCTTTGATGGCTTTTTTCATTGGTTCTTTTTTATCACCATCTTTGTCCATATCCAAGAAGTCAGGTTTTGCTTTTTTGGCTTCTGTCTGATATGCTGATTTGAAACTTTCGTACTGTGTTCTAAGGCTGTTGGCAAGTTCTTCTTCGGTGATCTTGTCTTCCTGGGCAACTGCCATTGCGTTATCACCGTCCTGTGCTTTCGCGAACTGCTGTTTACGTCTGTTCAATCCACCTGAGTGTACGTTCACTAATGTGTCTATGTCTGAAACTTTTTCTTCAGGTTCGTTAGCGAATGTTTCCGCCGCTTTCTCTTCATCTGGTGCTGTCACCATGTTCCTGAACTTGGCCATCTCATCACCATCTGTGCCGTGATCCGACGCTGGTTCTTCAGCACCGATCATCGCCGCGTCAACAGGCTTGACTCCTGCTAATGATAGTATCTGCATCATCATGGACGCTTCTTGAGGTGTGTCTGCTGATATCTGGATCGCTTCTTTCACTGTTTCTTTTTTGTCTTCTTTGCCTGTTTTTTTGTCATGATATGCTTTAAGGCCAGCTGGCATCTTGCCTTCAACTGCTTCTTCTGTGCCATTTATGCTGTCCCAGAAACCTGCCAGGCTCTCACCATGCTTCTTGATGAATTCTTCTCTTGAAAGTTTTTCCGCTTCGTCATGTAGGTAGTCCTTCATTCTGCTTTCGTCAACTTTAGGATTAGTTCTCTCAACATTCTCCACAGCGTCTTTGACCAATTCTGGTTTTGATTCTGCGATTTCTTTTAGTTTCTGTAATACATCTATCATTTCCATGGCTTATTTTCCTTTTGCTGGGTGTGGGTTACCTTTTACAGGACCTTTGTGTGCGGCCTGTATCGGTGATGGTTTGGATTCTTCTTCGTTGCTCTGTAGTTCTTGTGTTTTGTTGTCTTTGCCCACTTCCATATTGAGTGCGTGGGCTTCTCTGTCTTTTAATAATTCTTTCAGTAGGCTCATGTTGGCCTTGGTTGAGTGGAAGTCTTCTGCGTTCACTTTAGGAGCATCCTTGTACTCGATGTCATACAGTTTGTTAGCGTACTCTGATTTGATCTGCATCTGGTCTTGGTATTCCTCTGTGGGCTCACCTGGTTTCCTCACAACGATGTGTGTGGCTGGTAACCTCATCCTGTCTGAAAGGTACTCTTTTAATTCCCTCACTGACACAGGATAGTTTGTTGTGACGTCAAAGATTGTGACTTCCTCGTTGCTCAACATGGGGAAATCTAACGGCATGGTCATGATAGGTGTTTTCTTGCCTGCTGACATTTTAGACACTTCAAATTTAGCAAGTGCTGTTTCCATCTTGTTGGCGAAATCCTTGTCAATAGCGCCTGCTACCTTGATTTTGTAGTCATACGACTTTACTGATTCTGCTAGATAGTCCTTAAACGTGCTCATATGCAATATTTAGTCTTTTTTTAATAGTTTCTTCATCAATTCGTTACGATCGGATATTACGAATCCATCGCTTTCCTCTATTTGACCACCGTCTTTGTTGCCATCTTTGTCCAGTTTCATCTTCTTGAGCTGTAGTTCCACCATCTTGAGCTTCTTGTCTATCTTGCTACCCTTGGCGTCTATGGCGTTGCGCAGGAAGTTGCTGGCAACCTCAAAAATACGTCCTGAATAACGTGAATCCACATTCATGCCTAGGTCCATCAGGTTCTTGTAGCTCTCTTCTGCTTCTACGGCCAGTTTGTCCAGTTCGAGGTCACTCAGTTCCCCCAGACCCTTCACCTGTGGCAGTGCGGCCGCTATCTTGTCAAACTCCGCGTAGCTCTTCTGTAGGTTCTTTGCGGTCTGAGGATCAACGTTCTTCAGCACTTCCTTGGTCTGATCTCTGTTGGCCCTGGCCTGCTCCTTCTTATCCACTTCCTTGAAGGCCTCTTTGACGTTTGGTAAATTAAGTATGTCCTCTAATTTCTTTGTCATCGTCGTATTTACTTACGTTTGCCATTGTGGAACAACTGCTCTTCTGACACCACCCTGAACTTGATCCTCCTCTGCTTGGCGTAGGCACTTGCGGCCTCCCACTTGGCCATGTTTATGATTACCTGTTTCTTCTTGGCCTGACTACGTCCCGCGGACTCCATGGTGGTCTGACTCATGGGCTTGACCTCAACCATCTCGGCGTGTTTGCGACCTTCCTTGTCTTGGTACACTATGAAGAAGTCTGGCACATACACTGTGTACTTGCCCGTGAATGGATGTCGGTAAGGAATCTTTATTGATTCAGATGCCCATTGGTACACGTTGGGGTGTTCGTCACACAACCTCATGAACGCGTGTTCCCAACTGGATCTGTATGTGGGCGTCTTGGTGCCCACATATTTTTCTCCGTTCTTGGGAGAGAATTTGCCCCTGGCGAATCTCGGTAACATTAGTCTATGATATTCCTAGATACTGTCTCTTTGGTCGTGAGCGTCTGCCTGACACCCAGCCTGCTGGACTTGTATCTGTTGGCGTTGAGTATTATGGTTGTCAGTTCTGACAGTAGTGCCGGATCCGCATAGGTCAGTTTGTCTAATATTTCCTGTGGTCTGATGTTGTCAATCTTTGCTTGTGATAGTATCACGTAAGCGGTCGATTCTGCCGATGATCTCGAAAATCCACGCTTGACGAAGAACGCCACGGTACTATCATAATCACCTGCATTGAATTGATAACCGGTTTCGTAGTTTGTCGTGGTCAGTTTTTCTATTGTCTTGTCCAACTCGTCTTTTTGTTTTGGTGGTAGGTTTGTGTAAAATTCTGCCATTACAATGCCGCTTTCTCAGTTGCTACAGACACGTTTTGTGTTGTCCTGTCTATTTTGATGTAGCCTTCTGTTATCAGTTTCCTTATGTCCGTGATTGCTTTGTTCCTATAAACGGTCTTGGTTGTAGTGCCAGCACCCGCATATTCTATATCGGATTCTGCCACTGTGAGATCCTTCCTAGATCCTATGTCTTTGTAGTATATTCCGGCCGCGATTTCATCCTTGATGGTCTCGTCGACGGATATAAGATTAAAAGATTCTTCTGCTGTAAGGAAGTTGACTGTGTCTAGTGATGGACTGTTTACCACACGTGTGTTTTGTTTTGTGCTCTTATCGTTGATACCTTTAGCATTAGCAATAATGGCCGCTCCTGCCACAGCGGCACCGACAGAGAAAGCACCAACAGGATTAGTTATTGTGCCTGCCTGCTTGCCAACTTCTAAAATACCTTCCTTGGCTATGCCTTTGAGTTCTTCCTTGACATCTGATTTTTTGATTTTCTTGGCATTGTTGTAGGTGTTTGAGGCCGCCAATATCGCTCCTAATATGTTTCCCGACTGTACATTCCTTATCACTGAACCTATGCCGTCAACAACACCGCCCGGACCAAATATACTGTTTGTGCCTCCGCCTAATACAGTTAAAGGGGAAGGTTCTTTGTCATAATGTATTGTGGCAAATCCAGGAACATTATTTTTGTTTATTATTCCTGATTTGTATATCACTGTTTCGTAAAATATCTGCATGGTGTTCTGTAAGACACCGGCGCCATCTGCTTGGTCTAAGTTATCGTGGCTAAACGAACCTATAACAGGGTTGACCAAGGTCATAGAAGTGAATCGTTGTTTGTGTAGCACAAATATTTCTATACCTTTCAAGTAAGGCTTTTTTCTCACGGCCGGTGTGTCTAATCCAAACTTCGTGATATTTTTTTTGTCTATACCATCGTAGTAATCGTCTTTTGTGTTTGAAATAGCAAGGTCCGAATTTAAAGCAACTGAGTCTGCTATGTGATACTCATAATATTTTTTCCAAAAAGCATTTACAGTGTCAGCGTGGTCGTCATGGAATGTAATGTTTACTGGTTCATATTGTATCCTGGTTGCCGCATACATTTTCTTGTTGTACTGAATTTTTTCTTCCAGGTTCATTCCGTATTTGGGTAGATCAGCACTTTTAACCAACATGTTGAGTTCATATCTTTCATTGGAGTTGAATCCGTTAAAGAATAGGGTTTCATCGGTGTTGAACACCACGTGGAACAGGAACTTCTGTTTGGGCATCAACTTGTAGTTGTCGTCTATGTACAGTCGTGATGCGTGTCGGAAGTCTTTCATTCCCGGTAGGCCGTCTTGGAATCCTTGTAAGAAGTTGTTAATGCTTGGCATATGGGTATTTATGGCCACAAAAAAAGCGCCTATAAAGACGCTTTCCTTGTATAATTGCTAACTTAATTTTGATTAACCACCAGTACTCAATGTACCGATCGTTCTAGATACCGCTGTTCCGATTCCTGTTCCTGTTGGAGTTTGGATCGCGTTGTCGTATCTAATTGACATAGTGATAGTCGCTGGGTCTGAGGTTGCGTATGCTAGTGTGTTGTAGTTCACGTTTTCTACATATGCACCGTATAACTCAAATGTTTCTAACACATTTGGTGCACTTGCTCCGTTACCACCATCTAGCATTTCAATTCTAGCAGTGAATTTGTAATCAATACCTGATGCCGCACTTGACTGTTCAAAGAAGTCAAACTGTTTCTGGATCTGCTCTCCAACCAATTTAGTCACAGAGTTGTTGACGTCATCTCTAAGATTGATTGTGATTGGATCCCAAGTGTGTTTACCTGCAACATAAACTTTTGAGTTGTACACGTCCAGTGTCACGTTGTCGAAAGTCAAGTTAGGTCTCGTGATGTCTATAACTTGTTTTGTTAGTTCTGATCTTGGTGTTGATACTCCAAAATTCTCCAGGATCGCTCTAAAACGATACTGTAGTTTTGGCATCAATAAACCTTGTGATGCTGAACTCTGATCGTTCGCTAGTGGTACTGTAAATTTTGATAAAGTTGATATTGCCATCTGTTTCTCCTATTTATTCAAAATTAGTTCCCTAACTTTGCAATTTCTCCTGTGTTTTTGATTCTTAACGGTATGTAGATGAACTCGACCGATTTCACTGGTTCGATCGCGATGTCCACGTACAGTTCATTCCTGTCGATCCTGGTAGGTGTGTTGTTGGTGTCATCACAGACTACTAGGAAGTCGTATAACGCTCTCTGACCAACAAGCTCTAGCAAGAATGACTCGATTGCTTGTTTGATCTCATTCCTTGTCAACTCATCGTTTGGTTCAAAGATGAACGGTTTAGCGATAGCATCCAGTTGTGTTCTCAGATACACTGCCAATCTTGAAACGTTGATCCTGTCCATTGCTGAACTTGCCGATGTCTTGGTCAAGTTACCAAAGTTCACGATGCCCGCTCCTGAGAAGAATGTGATCGGATTAACTTTCACGTTGTGCATCGAGTCTCTCACTGACTCCGTAACAGATATTATTTGGAATTCGCCTGATGTGGCGTTGATGTAACCTACTGATGTGGCGTTGTCAACAACTCCACGTCTTGTTCCTGCTGGAGCGAACCATGGGAAAGCGATGTTGTCGTTGTTCGCCAGTGTCCTCATCATCATGTGACTTGGTGGAACAACAATGGTTTTACCCGTGTTGTCTGTGGTTGATCCTGAAGGATAGAACACTCCTAAGTAATCACTTGAACTAACAAGACCGTCCTCGCCGTTGTCTGTGGCGGCCGCCGTGTTGTTTGCCCAGTTCGTGATTGCCGTTGCTGTGCCGGCCAATCTCATTGGTGTGTCACCAACAACGAATGCCGTGTTGTTCCTGTCGGTGTTTAGGTTGATCATGTTCTGTATCAGTTCTGGATATCCAGGACAAGCAATCACGTTGTAACCCCTTTGGTCCTCTCTGATCGCTTGGTTCGTGTCTATCTCAGATTTCAGTTGTGCCACGATGACTTTTCTCTGTGCTTTCCTTCCGAAAGTGCCAGAACCGTCCGCGTTGTTGCCTGACTTGGTGACCCATCTGTCTGGGTAGTAACCACTAACTGATTCGTTGTTGTATCTGATGTTACCCAATCCTGATGAACCCGATCCAGGATAAGCAGTCGTTGTTATGTAACTGTTTCTGTATTCTTTCACGTTATAACCACTTCTCCTAGTGTTCCACAGCATGATACCCTGTGGGTAAAGTGCTGGGTCTGGAGCATCTGGATCTATGAAGTTGTCACTTAAAAGATTCTTGATTGTTGAAGCAGTGCCCGCCTGTGTGCTGTTGTTGGCATTCCTGTCTGTTGAAGTATGCCATCTAGCATCTGCGAAGACAACTCCGTCTTCTGTGGTCTGATCTGCCTTGTCGATTAATTCCCAGGCCGCACCCGACGTGGTGACAACCACTTGGTTTGCTGTGTTGCTTGAACTTAGTGTGGCAGATGTGTTGTATCTGTAGAGTTTTGGATAGTTCTCAAGATCGCTTGTGTCAATCCATAAGTCATTAGTGACCAGTGCTGTTCCGTCTGACTGTGTAGTCGGTGCTGTGGCACTGAACTGTGGACCATTTGGATCTGTGGTAGCGTATTGATTTAGGTATCCTACCCAAGTTGTTCCGTTGTGTACCATGATGTCTGCTTCGTCAATCTTGGTGTCATACCAAAGTGTGCCATCTGTTGGCTCATTGGTAGGAGCACTTGTTGAAGCAGTGTAGCTCAATCTCTTCCAGTTTGTAGCGATAACTTCGTTACCCACTGTCGAGTCTTCCGAGTCACCTAATGGTGCCACGTACAAGTTATCAACCAGTGTTGTGCTGTTAGCAGTGTATCCACCGTAACTGTGTGCGTCACTGGTACCGAATCCTGCGTCGTCTAGTGGAGTTCCTGATGTGTTGTTCATCCTGAAGTCACCACCCAGTTTGTGTTTGATCTGTATGGCGCCTGTGTACTCACCTGCTGTGATTATAGACGCTTCTAGGTTCGTGAAACCTGCGGCTGTGAATGCCGTCACGAAGTCTTCCTTGTCAGCCAGTGTTGATCCATCACTTGATTGGATTGTAACTGTCTTGGCCGCCGCCAACGCTTCTTGGGTCTTCACGGATTCTCTCACTGTGAATGTCTCGTTGTGCGTGAACGTTGGATGTGTGGTCTTAGAACTTATTATAGTCTGTCCACCTTCGTATCTGAACAGTTGGAAGTCGCCCACGTTTGGTGTGATGTCTGACTGTCCGTCCACTGATTGTTCAGTGATGTTGTACTGTGTGTAAAGTGTGCCAGCAGTCAATCCTGTACCACCGTTCGATGGATCTAGGTTGTAGATCGCTGAATGGTTTGTGGCATACAATGGAGCAGACACTGTTCCAAAACTAGCACTTGACGAGCTGTATAGTTTGGCAACGATGTTGGCGCCCGCATTGGCATTGGTTGTCTTGAACCAAACCGAACCGTTGGGTCTGTCTTCGTCTGCTGTCTTCCATGTTGGTCTGTTGGTGTGTTTGGCCTGCAGGAATTTAACACCGTTGTAAGTCTGTGCTGTGATCCCCAAGTCACTTAGTAGTGTGCCTGTACCTGCTTGAAACTTGATTGTGTTGTCGCTTTCCACAGAAGAATCACTGAAACCTAAACCATTGTGGAAGATTTCTAGATTGCCTGTGGTAGCGTTGACACTTGCTGATACTCCAGGAACATTGGCATTAGTGAATGCTGTAGCCACATCTGAAAGTGCTGTGCCGCTTACTGAAACTTGAACACTGTTCACGTACATGGAGTGACCGCTTGTCACTGTTGTACCTGAAGCAACTGTGATGACAGGATGTGATAAGTGCCATGCGCTTGATCCCACTTGTACCCAGGTGTTGCTTGAATTTTTGTACCAGATTCTATTTGAAACGTGTGTGGTGTTGATAGCGTAATTACCTATACTTCCAATATTAGATTTTGGCTTTCTTAAAGGTGAACTCAGGTCAATATCATTTGTTGATGTGATAACAGTTGGTGTGATTGTTGTGAATTTCTGATCAGTTTGGCTCCACTGAAAGATACCGTAACTGGTAGATGCAAGGTCAAACCAGTATGTGCCATCTGTTGGTGTTGCGGTTGGAGCCGAAGCACTTCCAATTAATTGTGAAGTGTCAACGTTGGCTCTTAAAACATATGCTCTGTTGGCCACACCCAAAAATGAGTATGCCGCTTGTAGACCCCATTCATTCAATTCATAACCGTGTAGTGAATTTCCTGCTGTGTCTGTGTAGAATTTTGGATCTCCAAAAGTTTCTGTCAATTCTCTCTGTGACGAGATCAAGTACGCAGTGTTGGCGTTGGCCGTTGTTGTGCCTGACGCAGTTCCGTCTCCCGCTCCGTTGGTCTTGTCCTGTGATGATGCTACTATGAATAGTGGTGTTGTACCCGCATCTGATGGTACGTAGAAACTCTCGTTTATTACTGAAACCTCTACTCCTGGTGATGTTAAAGCCATTTGTCGTATTCTCCTTGCAAGTTACGTGTATACTAGAGTTATTTATTAGATCATACGGTTTTTACGACAAAATTTACCATTTTCCTGGTGCCTATATAGGCGACGTAAATATGCTTATGCGATACAACGACAGACCCATTTGTAAGCAGTGCAAAAGCAAACCCAGGGCTTATGCCTATCAGCGATATGGCAGGGTGTATTGGCGTAGTCTTTGTGATACCTGTAATAGGAAAAAAGCAGGTAAGAGTGTTGGGGGTGTGACTCCACTACAAAGATCAGGATACAAAAAACAAAAAAAATGTGAATTGTGTGGATTCAAAGCACAACAGATCAATCAATTGGATGTGTTATTTGTGGACGGAAATATGAGAAATACTTCCTCAAATAATTTAAAGACGGTGTGTGCTAACTGTCAACGTCTAAGCAGTGTGCGTAGACTTGGTTGGCGTGTGGGCGATCTCGTTGCTGATGATTAGGTTGTCGACTTTTTGATATAACTCTTCTTTTGTTCCGTTGTTGTCAATAACGTGATCGAAATTCCAACCCATCCAATCCCATTCTGATTTGTGGGCACCTTTTTTTCGCATTTCTTCTCGTGTCGGAAGTTGTCCACGTTTGACAAGTATGAGTGATCCGCCTTGTTCTTTAATAGTCTTCAGCTCGTTTTGGAATCTAGTATCTGATATCACAGTAGGTTGACCATTATATCTGGCTAGGCAACTGTCTATCCATATGGCGTCATGCATGTGTTGTCTCATCACTTCTGTGCCGAAGTGCTGTAGCACCCAACGTGGTGTCACGTGTTTGCCAAAACGTTTGCTCCAGAATTCGTCTGGTTGTTCTCTCCACTTCCTACTCTCATCGCCGTTGCCTTCCAGCATTTCGCGATCCCAGTTGAACATGACACTCACAGCATCCTTCAAACTCTTGGCGAATGAATCCCTACGGAATCCGTGTTTCTCTTCTAGTCTTTTCGAGACAGTGTCTTTACCAGAACCTATTAATCCTACTACACCTATCAGCATAGGTTTATTATACTATCTTTTGAGACGTTTTTCAATCTCTTTGATTGCTTCTTTGACGGATTTCAAGATGGAAATTCTAAGACCTTTCTTGTGCTGTTTGAGTGCCATGATGCTCATATTCTCGAGATCTTGCACCAATGCTTCCAGTTCATCTAGTGTGAGGTCAGAGTAATTCTTGTAATTGGTTTTTCCCATCAGTGTTATTTAGATGTGATTTGGTTGGAATTAACCAATAACAAAACTGTGTGGTGTACCACCTTCTTGAAAGTTGCCTATCTCTTGGTCAAGTCTTTCCATCTCTGCATTGCCTTCGTTCTTGAGTGCGTCACCGTTCAGCGTGGTTCCGCCCTGTGGTCCCGCTATGGTGTTGAACTTGCCTCTGGCCTCGCCCAGCATGACCTTACACACTGCCAAGGTGTAGTCTCTGATCCATGGTTTGGCATAGATGTCCTTGAACAGTGTGATGTCCGGTCTGTAATTGTCGGTGTGCATCAACACGGTCTCGTTGTCGGCCCTAGGTCTCTGTGTGATTGTAAGTCTCTTTGTTGCCACGTCGAAATGGAACTGTATGAAACTGCCAAACATCTTTCCAACTAATTCTTGGTAAGAAGCGAAAGCGTAGTAAGTAGCCAATCCACCTGTGGCACCCGCCCTGAGTAGATAGGTGTTGGTGTAGGCCAGGTTGAATGGTTCAAAGAGTGTACCACCCTCACCACCTTCGGTCCTTGATCCCACGGTCCTCCTGTTAAGATTCCTAACGTTGATCACTTCATCTGGAAGCACATACACGTTCTGGTTCTTTTTTAACTCTAGGAATGCGTATGATTCTTCCACAGCGTTGGATGATCGCTGTCTGTATCTGTTGGTGGCCCTTTCCAGCGCCGTCTGGTAGTGTTTTGGGTCCAACTCCACATCGATCATGCCCTCACCGAGGTTGTTCTTCACATAATCAAATATTTCCTGTTGGCCTGTTTGAAGTTCTGACATACTCATATTTATTGCTTTGAACTATACAATAAATATGTATGATATGCCTAGATTGTCGATTTTTAAGCCTGAAAAGGGCAACGATTACAAGTTCTTTGACCGTAACATAAAAGAGATGTTCACGGTGGGAGGCACTGACCTACACTTCCACAAATACCTGGGTCCGTACAATCAGGGTGATACAAACAAGGACGGGCCAGCATCGCCTACCCAACCCAACTACTCGGGAGACAGTCTTAATGAGAGCACCATCCAGGATCTACTGTTTCTAGAGAACAGAGACAGGAAATATGCGGACGATGTGTATGTGGTGAGAGGCATATACAACGTACAGGACGCAGACTTCAATCTCTCACAGTTTGGCATGTTCCTACAGAACGACACATTATTCCTGACAGTACATCTGAACGACATAGTAGAGAGAATCGGCAGGAAACCCATGGCGGGAGATGTGATAGAGTTCCCACACATGAAGGAAGATTACAGTTTAGACGAAAGCATACCCATAGCACTGAAGAGATACTATGTTGTGGAAGATGTCAATAGGGCCGCGGAGGGATTCTCACAGACATGGTGGCCACACCTACTGAGATTAAAAATGAAGACACTAGTGGATTCACAGGAATTCAAGGACATCATAGGCGACGCCACGACAGCGGGATCTGTGGCCAGTTACATGAGCACCTACAACAGGGAGAAGACCATCAACGATCAGATCGTGGCACAGGCGGAGGCAGACGCTCCCAAGTCAGGGTTCAACTACAAACAGTATTATGTGGCTCCCATAGATGAGAGGGGCAACATCAGGACCGACAACGTGAACGACACAGACAGGGTGAGTTCGGACAAATCAGTGAACGCTGTCATAGACACCCCGGCCGCTTCACACTATGGTTTCTACCTGGACGGTGACGGAGTGGCACCAAACGGTAATCCAGCAGGATTTGGAATATCTTTCCCAACATCAAATGTTGACAAGGGAGATTATTTCCTAAGGACTGATTACTTACCAAACAGATTGTTCCGTTTTGATGGAACCAGATGGGTCAAAATAGAGGATTCGGTTAGAATAACTACAACAAACAATGATTCACGTGCCAACTATAAAACAAGTTTTGTTAATAATTCAACCAGTTCGACCATTAATGGATTGACTGTTGGACAGAGACAAGCACTCACAGACGCATTGAAACCAAAGGCTGACAATTAAGAATGCTACACTTTTACGAAGGACAGGTCAGGAAATTCCTTACTCAATTCATTAGGATATTGAGCAACTTCTCTGTGGAGACCGGTAAAGGGTCAGACGGACAGGTTCAACTCAGGGCAGTGCCTGTTGTTTACGGTGATCCTACTAGACAGGTGGCCAACATCATACGTAACAACTCCGAGAACGCTTTGGCCTACGCACCAAAGATAGCCTGTTACGTGAGGGAATTGAATTATGACAGGGATAGGATGCAAAATCCCTATCACATAGAAAAACAGCATTTGAAAGAACGTGCATACGACGAATCGACCGGAGAATACACTAATCAGTTGGGTGCTGGATACACCATAGAGAAAGTGATGCCATCGCCTTTCAGGTTAGAAGTCACGGCAGACATATGGAGTTCAAACACGGATCAGAAACTACAGATTATGGAACAGATATTATATCTGTTCAATCCAGACTTCGAGATACAGAAGTCTGACAACTACATAGATTGGACCAGTTTAAGTTACGTGGAACTGACGGGTGTGACCTTCAGTTCGAGGACTATACCTGTTGGTGCGGATTCAGAGATAGATGTGGCCACGCTGACATTCAGCATGCCGATATGGTTGTCACCGCCTGTGAAAGTCAAGAAACTGGGCGTGATACAGAAGATCATCATGAGCATATACGACGACGACGGTGGCATAGCAAAAGGATTGATCGATGGCGAATTGATGTCAAGAAGTTACGTGACACCAAACAACTTTGGATTGCTAGTCACAGGTAATCAATTAAGACTGTTGGGAACCACAGGGGTAAATGTCAGTTCGGGTGGAGACGGATTCCACACAGGAGCCAACGCACCAAGCAATTATGACCCCTTTGAAACATTTGGTCCTGCCGTGAACTGGAAGGTGTTGTTGGACCAGTACGGCAAGGTCACGAATGGAACGTCACAGATCAGATTGAAACAGCCAAACGGGAATGAAATCATAGGTACTATAGCAACAACCACATTGGATGACACCATTTTGTTATACAGCATCGATTCTGATACCATCCCAACCAACTCACTGACTGCGGTGAAGAAGATCATAAACCCTGCCACATTCAATCCGGGCACACCCGCGAACGGTGATAGGTATCTGGTCATAAATGATGTGGGGGACAGCACTGCAACATACCAGAGCGACACATGGGGCACACTGGTGGCCAGCGTGGGAGACATCATAGAGTACAACAGTTCAACGGGCAAGTGGAACGTGGCCTTTGACGCTTCGAACCCAGACTCAACACAGCACTACGTGACCAACCTAAACACCGGAATACAGTACAGGTTCAACGGCACGGAATGGGTTAAATCTTACGAGGGTGTGTACACCGCTGGTAATTGGAGCATAGTGCTTGACGGCGGGGCGACAGGATATGATGCCAGCACAGACGCAACCACCCCTTGATAAAACTCACATAAGTTGTTATAATAACGTATGAAAGAAAACATAGTCTGTTCTGGCGCACTGTTCTACAGCACTTCAACGAAAAGGTTCTTGTTCCTACAACGCACCGACAAGAAGACACAGGGCACGTGGGGATTGGTCGGAGGACAGGC
>Ga0255768_10000430_pt1 | contig 43132 bp, 44 predicted proteins | sample 071ome_33_FD_179983 | JGI IMG/M metagenome (GOLD analysis project Ga0255768, IMG submission 179983) | Coastal salt marsh microbial communities from the Groves Creek Marsh, Skidaway Island, Georgia - 071412AT metaG (version 2) | ecosystem: Environmental > Aquatic > Marine > Intertidal zone >... | reverse complement strand
GTCTACGGACTGTGAGGTTTCTGTAGTTTATAGAGTTATAAACCGAGAAATCATTAGAGCGAATATCGCCATATCCCTGACCAAGAACCTCAACACTACCAGGAGCAGAGAATCTAGAGCGAATAACGCTCTTATTGTTTGCATTGTCATGTAAATAATTTACTGCGTAATCTGGAACAAACTGAAAGTGATTCTGATCTGTTCTACGAATATCAAGAATAGATCTTGCCTGAGAAGCGGAAGGCGTTTGAGTGATCTGTGTTGGTAATGTAGGCTGATTATCAATAAAAGCACGAGGATTAGAATAACCACCAACAGTTGATACAACTTCGTAGTTATTGCTATAGTTTCCAAGGATTGTTGAACCAGTTCTCATCAAGATATTGCGGATGTTTACTGGTCTTTTTGCAACATGATCTCTATAATATACTGCTTTTTGTGCTCCAGTCATAGGATAAGGCGTAGCATTTACCGCGTTTGCTTCTGGGTATGGATAATCAGCACCAACCATGCCGATTGCACCAGATACACCAGCATAACCCTCGCAGGTATCTAAAAGAATTTTCCATGCTTCCGGACGATTTAGGTAGTTATCAGAACCTTGATTGATCCTAATGTGCCTAGATTGGTGTCCGCCAACAGCATAATCAGTGAAAGGTCCTTGCATTGGAACTTCCATATCAGGACCGTAAACATCATTATGGACATTTGTAATCTGCAAATTGCCAGAAACTTTTGCTACAACCTCAGCATTATAGCCTGTTGTTACAGAAGAACTAAAAACGTTGAATGGAAAGATAAAAGAAGATTTTACATTACTATAGCCAAAACCTTCTTCCCAATCTCTACCGTGCTGAACCCAGAAGTATCTCTTTGTCTTTTTGTTAGGATCTTCTACATCATTACTGATAGGTGAAATATCTTGTAGATCAGCAGTAGGTGCAAAAAGAACGTTCTCAGGAACATAAACACCATCTTCCGTATTAACTGGTCCTGCGGGATATAAAGCATTGTAGGTTAAATGAATATTCTTGGCAGGCTCGAAGTTTACACCGCCCTTGATTGTTGTATTTTTGATAACATCAAATTTATATGGTCTTGCTCTTTTTCTTAAAACATCGGTAGAGCCATTGTATGTTGCTCTGTTGATAGTCTGGAAAACAGGTGCTTTCTGATTGTTTACTTTATCTGCTGTTTCTCTAATGTTTTCTCTTTGAGTATCTACTGTGGAATCACCAGATGTTAAATCAGCATCACTGCGATTTGCTCTCTCGTTCCACCAAACAGTATTATCTGCTTGATTATTTGTAAGAGGAGCATGGCCAAACTTCCAATTATAATCTAGTTCATTGATACCAAGAATAGGAGTATCTGGCTCTTGTGATTTAAATTCTAAAGTAGGGAACTGAGTCTTATATTTGTTTCTTTCTAAAACATGACTTTCAACAACATTATAAATGTCAGCATCAAATTCAGAAGCAGCAGGAATTAACTGTGAAATAATACCGGCAATAGAATCATCAAGCCATTTGTAATAATTAATGAATTTTTCAACTGTAGAGACCTGCGGGATCTTTCTAAAGAAGATCTCTCTTAACTTTTCTAAATCCTTATATCTCTCGCGATATCTGTGAACCGGAGCACCAATAAGGTTATTAAAGTCTACAGCGCCAGCGAAGAATAATAACATCTCCTCTGAAATTGCATTATACATGCTTTTTTCAATTACATGGAAAAAGTCTGGCGGAGTCTGTGTTCTCTTGTATAGTTTCTCAGTATCACCAAAAACATTGACCATGTTTGTAGATACAGGCTCTTCTGGATCGACAAACTTAAGAACATTAGTAAGTTCTTTTTTGACAACCCCGGTTGATGAAGCCTCGAAACCAAAACCATAACCAGTATATTGGTAACCAGAAATTCCACCAATCCAGCCATAATTGTTTCTGACCTGTGCAGAGCCAGAACTCATGTCATTCACGTAATAGAAATTGCCACTAGAATCAGAGCCGGTGATATTATCAAACGTCCAATGAAGTGCTAGTGTGTTTAAGTTTGCTACATCTGTATTGTTTAGATTTGTGTCAAGTGCAGAAACATTACGATAGGAACCAGAAACACCTGCGTTTTCAGAATCATACAAGTGTTGTCTAATATTGTTTGAATTAAGATATTTTGTCCAATATTTAACATCAGTTAACAAAACATCAGAAGAATGAACAACGGCACCTGTAATGTTTGTTCTTCTTGCTCCGGCATAAATTCTTTTTGCTGATTTAAGGAAATCAGAACCGGTTGATTGAGCAATCGAAGAGGTCAACAAGAAACTATTTTGAATAGTATCATTGACTGCGTTGATGCCTTCGAATTCTAAGATATAAGTGAACGTGTCAGAGCCCTCAACAATGTCCGTAACAGGAAAATTAGAAGGCTTTAAGCGTACCGAAAAATTCCATTGATTATTGTTATAGACATCAAAAAACAAACTACTTGTAAGGGCTGGAAACGGATTCGGACTTACAGAGGAAGTAATCTTAAAATAAACATTTTTAGACCATGGCTCTGGTCTAATTGCATAAACTTGGAAGTTAACAGGATCTGTGCTAGCCCAAGTTGTGTCATTTGCTGACGCAGTGTTGGCTAACGTCATGCCAAACAAAGATACTGTGGTATTATATCTATTTACAGTTTCATCTCTTCTTTCAAAATGAGGGAAAGTGGCATTCGCCTCCATGGTGAAGCCATAGCGATCTTCTTTATTATCAGAGTAAGTTCCAGAAATAAACGCGAACGAGTCTGAATTAGAGGCATCAGAAGCCTGATAAACAACGCCGTTAATATTATCATTCTTATTTAAGTTAACAGAAGATACATTCTTAATTGTTGTTTGTAGATTGTTCTCTAAAACATAGAGATTCTGATCTGCATATGTTCTTAATTTTACGACTTTATCATCGATATTAAAACATCTTAGTACATTTCTAACCGCCCTCTCGGTTCCTTTGGACTTAAAAATACCAGTTAAACTGTTGTAAAGATTCAAGTAAATGAGATTCTTAGTATCATTTAAGTCAGACTCCATGAAGATATCTTCTGTTCTATTAAAAAACTTTTCTAAAACATTAGAATCGATAAACAACTCAGGAGTATAAAGACCCAAGGACTGGGGGAGATGTTGTGCAAAAGGTAGTGGCTTTGCACTGGCACTTGTATATGTTGCAAACTTTAACTGCGAAACAGCCTGAATTTGTAGATACAACTTATCCAGATAAGAACCTACAATATGTGTTAGCAAATATAGATCATTGGTTCTATCTGTAATATCGTCTGATATCCAAGATGGTAGCGTATTTACGACCGAGGCGTTGTTATTAAAATCGTGGTTCTCACCTTTGTTTAACAAAGAAGTCTGCAAAGAAGAAACACTTGGGTGTGTAGAATAGATGATTGGATCTAAATACTCGCTTGTTCTATTGCCAGATTCAACAAAGGCAGAAGCCGTAGAGCGAGAATAGGCATCATATCCAGTCCAAGTTCCGTTAGAGATTCTACCACTGTAATCTAAAACATTGTCATCAACAGTATTTTCACCAGTGACACCTTCGTTGAACTTGTAATAAACACCTAAAGTGGTATTGCTGATATCGGTGTTTGCTCCGCCTCTAACCTGTGACTTCCAGTTGAGACCAATATCTTCGCCATTACGACGTGCTTTCCAGAACCTAAACTCATCAAGAGATGCACTCAACTTACCAGCACCAGCAGCACCATATACATTTCCAGCGTCAACGCTTGCTGTCAAGAGAGCACCGATGCGACCGGTCATGTTTTTAGAATTAAGTTCGTTTAGGCTGCCGGCTGTTGTGTTTGTATCATTCAAGGCACCATTAACATACAATTCTGTGATAATATTGCTGCCAGAATTGTAGAAAGTAACAGCGTAATGAGAAAAAGTTTCCAATGATGCAGTTGTGAGACTCTGACCAATAGACTGCTGTAAGAAGCCAGAAGAAGCAGACTGTGCAGTAATCAAGAAGGGAGATCCAGATGCAGCACCAGTTAGTTCAACACGCAAACGTCCATATGTGGCAGAGCCAGAAACTCCATTGTTCCACATATCAAAAATGACTTCTTTTTCGGTCTTTGTGTTGTCAAACGCTGCTTTTTTGAGCCAGAACTCAATCGTAACACCGGTATCAAAATTTGAACGTAAGTTAGACTGACGAGTGCCAGTGCCATAATCAGAGGGCAAACTATCAGATGTATAGATATCCTCATCGTAAACATTGGACGCATCCCTCTTGCTGTTTAAATCAGAAGGAAAAGCATCTGCCAATTTTGTATACGAGGAAGTGTGAGGACCGCCATAAAATGTAATATACTCTAAAGAAGATGGAGTACCATAGCCATCATCGATTGAGCCGTTCAAAGAACCCCAACCATCAGCACTTAAAAGAGCATAGCCGTTTGTGCGAGGATAAAGATTGTTGAAAATGTATTTTTCAATATCTAAAAGTTCATTATAAAACTTATTGATCTCAGCATCAGAACCATCATATGGATAGTAATCATAGATACGCTCCATTGCACCTTTGTAATAAAGATAAGCAGAGCCGTATCTAGCAAAGTTTTCAGGCTTAGAATAGTTTACTTGAGGAACAAAGTCATTCTGCTTTGTTTTTAACTGCTGAATATTTTTAGTTGATTCTACTTTCTGAAAAGCATCTTTTTCATTTGTATCGGAAAGATAGTTTCTAGAGTTGTTTGTTGAATCAAATAATTTTTTAATACTCATACTCTTCTACTCTGAATTTGAATGTTTCTCTCTGCTCTGTCCAAGATCTTAATGATGGATCATAGAAAGCAAATTTAAATGCATATTCGTATCCTGGCTCTAAGAGTTCCATGTCAAAATCAAAATAGTTACCAGATACATCGTGAGATAATAAAGTATGTAAATCTGATCCTGTTCCGTGTGGTACAGCCTCATATCCATCAAGAGTCCTAAACACCCTGTAAGATGCACTCTCAATTGTAGTTGTTGGAGGATTAGTGTTGGCAACGGTGTAAACTGTAGGGTTCCAGTTTTTATTACGAATATATAAATTAAATCTTGCTGTTTGATCGCTCCTATACTTAGGCAACAAGTTTGTTATATTTAAATAGTACACAGGCTTAGATACAGTCTGTGCAGCAACTAAAACTTGTGGCGTAATAGAGCCAGTAAAATATTCAACACCACCAGAATGCCAAACATCAAACAGTGTGTCTAGTGGGGTGCTAGCAGCAGTAATCGCAACAGAACAAGAATAAATACCGGTAGAAACGTAGCCACCAGTAATACTTGTATTACCATCATAAAGAGTTAATTTACTTCCAGTAGGCGATGAGGAGCCCGAATAAAGACTGACAAGGATCTCGCCAGTTCCAATTGCGGGGATATTCACCAACTGACCACGAACATAGTTATAAAGATAAATTGTATTAAGATTATCTTCTGCTGGGGCTAAAGAACTACTATAGAAGAAATAGCCTCTATCATCGTCGATCTTGTCATTCCAGCGAGCCTCAATAACTGGCTTTTTGAAGAAATACTGTGTTCCTCTTGCAAAGAAACGCTTTGTATAATATGACTTTGTTGCACCATCAGGATTAAAAACAACGGAAGAATCTTGATTCACTGAATCTTGAGAAGCAGAAGCCTCATAAGAAGAACTAAGTTTTACCATAACACCATAATTGCTAATGGTGCTGGCTAGCCAACTTTCCACTAAAGGAGTAATGTTGATCTCCAGATCCTCTAATCCGTTCTCAAATGTCTGCTCGTAAAGATAATCGCTAGATGATGTAATAATAGAACCGCCAACCAATGTGGCTCCTGCGGCGTTAGTCCACTTTGAAGAATTTGAAGCACTCATCCAATTAGAGCCTTCGTTGCCTTTCGTTACATCAGAATAATTCTCCAAATCAAGACCATAACCCTCTTGCCAAGATTGAGAAAGAGGATTTACAGTTAATTTAAACTGCGTGGGAACAGTCTTGGAAGTTTCCGCATTGAAAAGTCTTAAATAAAAACTAACAGATCCAGAAGCCGGAAGGGTGCCAGCAGTTCTGTCTGATGAAATACCAGACATAGGAAATTGAATTAAGATTCTAGACAACTCTTGAGAAGAAGAAATAATCCTACCGTAAACAGAGTATGCCTCTAAAACATCAGCCTCTCCGGTATTTGAGCCAGTTCCTCTTAATTTAAAACCTGGGCGATAAGCATTAACAATTGTATTATCTGCTTCTGCGTTATATCTTTTAATAGCCATTATCTAACTTTTCCTTTGATATCAACATTTGCAAACTTCAACTCTGCAACAGCGTTCTTTGGTACGATAACATAACTTCCATCTGGTGAGGTATTTTGGTTAATATCAAACTTTACAGTTGAATAATTATCGCCTGTTTTGTTGACAATCTTAACATTAGAAACGTCTAAAACGCCCTTGACTTTTGACAAAGTACTGTAGATATCTGCAATGCTGATGTGTTCTCCAATGAAATACTTTGTAGAATAACGAGTCTGTAATGCAGAAACGCAAGTTTGTAATAAGTCAAACTTATCAACACCAGCAGATGCTCTTACAACAAATTCGATACCAAAATTAATTATGAAAGCATCAATGATATCAATAGTATCACTTAACATTCTATAATGATTCAGCCAAGTTTTTAAGTTATTTTTGATTGTAGAGTTTGTAGTAGTTAGATTTCTGAAGTTATCCTCGGAAACAACATACATATTTAAATTTCTTCTCTCAGAGTTTGGATCTTTCTGGACCGAAACTCTTTTGATTGAGCCAAACTTAGCAGGCATTCTGTAAGCAACATTTTCATAATCTGCTTGAGTAACAGCACGATCCTGTGTTGGAAAAGTATCATAGATCTTTCTTTTTACTTCGTCAGAAGTGTTGTTGTTGACGGTGCCAACAATAGGCTCTTCATTGCTGCATTCTAAAGAAGATCTGACCACCCTAAGAGCAGTTACATCTAAATTCTGCTCATCCTGAAATTCTAAGACGGTAGAAGTAACACTGTTAAGGGCACCAACAGCAAGATTATTAGTTCCGCCATCATTTAATCTATATCTAATAGTCAATGTTGTGTTGGAAGGAACAATGCCAAAACTTTGATTTTTAGTTAATCTAGAAGGATCGAATGTTGTATCGGTTACATAATTTTTACCGTAGATCTCCATTGCAACGTTTGCAGGATCGGCTACTACATCAGTTCCAGCACTTTCTCCACTACCAAACTGTAAGATAGTTGTATCGGCTGTTCTCTGAACTGTAAATTTTCTAGATACCAATGTTGGCTTCAATACAGAAGGCACGTTGTCATTCTTGAAGTTACTATTTGGAATCTCTTTGTAAACCATATCTTGAGCAAGATAGTCTACTTCAAAATACTCATTACCATCAGAATCAAAAACAGAAATGATTTCTGAAATGTTTCTGTTTCTAAGTCCAATTCTTTTGAATCTTTCGTAAGCACCAACAGTGATTGTCTCAGAAGAGAAGTAACCAGAAACAACATCGCCATATGCTTTGATGGCGTAATATGTAGGAGCACCTGTAGAAGGATTGGTTCTTGCAACAATAATAGGATTTCTTGGTGCTGCAAAGTCAACATTCTTAGTCAATACGTACTGTGTACCAGTCTGAGAGGAGAACCTGCTTCCTCTTTTTAATACAGGAATATATCTTCTATCAGGACCAATGCCTGTTTGAGACGCAGGAATCAAAATGTAAATCGCCACTCTTCCATATGTAGAAGGACGACCGGTATGCTTATAGCCTAAAATTCTTCCGTGTCTTAAGATGTTGTCAAATTGATATGCAGTATCTAAGAAACTCTCATTAACACCATAATCTAAATAAAACGATAATTGATCGCCAATATAAGCAACGGCATCAACCATCATTGCACCGAAAGAGCCCTCGCTGAAATCTCTGAAAGTGTCTGGGTAATACCTCTCTGCTATACCAAACAGATCTCTTCTAATAGTTTCAAATTCCCTATTTGTATAATTTATAGGTATGATTTTTTTCTGATCGTCTGGCATTTAAAATCCTCAAATGTTAAATAGTTTTAAACTAAATTCTAATTTAAATTAAGTCAGTAAAACGGGTGCCCATAGACAAAGGTATTGTAAAGTTCTGTGTAACCCCCAACGTTGGAATGGAAAACATAATAAACATATTTAAAGTATTTGCTTCTTCTCTAGAAGTATCAAATTTAATCTGAATAATTCTAATAGCAGGAAGATAAATAGAAACTTGGTCTCTTATTTTTTGATCAATTTCACCAAATACAGAATCACTAAAATTCTCAAAGAGGTATTTTTTTACACCAACACCGTAACTAGGAGCCATAATTCTTTCACCCGGCACTGTTAAAATCAAAGTTTTTAAATTTTGCTTTAAAACACTAACAATATCTGTAAGCATTGTATAGCCAAACGTATCAGATGTAGATACTGGAATCTGAACTGCTATACCATTACGGGTTGGTCTAGGTGGCAAAATTATTTCTCCCTTACATATAAGTACTACAAATCATCATTTTCGCATAGTTCATCGTTAGCATTAAATGGATTTGTTCTTAATCTCCCCTTCATCCACCAAGGAACCAGTCTACTTGTTGTTGCTGGCTTGAGAATATTCTTAAGTCTTTGGAAAGCCAAAGCACCAGGAAGAAGCCTTAAACTATTCAAGAAATCACTTAAAGAACTACCGTCATTATAATCTGCAGAGTTGTAATATGACTTAAATAGTTTCTTAATTCTGCTAGTAGAATTTCTTAGTAAAATCTGGTCCCACTCATCCCATTCAGTGTAGAAAGGAGTGAATCTATTTCTGTCATCAACATGTGCCCAAGCACCGTCTGGTGCCAAACGTTCTTCATCAATATTTGTTTCCGTAGAAAGATAATTATCTATTTCAGAAATTGGACCAACATCAACACTGCTAACAACTTCTACAGTTGTTCCATCGGCATTCACCACCTCAGCAGTTTCAACTTTTGCCTGAACACCGGGCTTTCCTGCAGAATCAAAGTTTAATCCGGTGAAACTGAATGTTTCTCCCTTATCAACTGTAATCTCGCCAATAGAAGCCAGCATTCCCATGTCGTTGTAAATCGCAGCAATAGATACAATCTTTGGCATTGGAAGAATATATCGTGTTACTAATTTAAATTTGTCATCTTGAACAAGGTGATTAATCAAGCATAATAAAAGCCTGCTATTTCCTGTGAGATTGGTGAAGTTCTCTAATGCCGTATCTAATGCATCAATCTCAGTTCTAGTAATTTCATACATCTCACCATCAATAGCAACAGAAAATTTAAGACCGTATCTGACGCCTAATTCACCTTCAACGCCTACAGGATTGCCTTCACTCAATACCAGTTTCATATTGCCAGGGTAAACATCAGAAATCAACTTTTTCAAATCAGGGTTAGACTTAATAATATCTACAGCCTCATCTGGCTTATAAAAATCATTTCCAATTCTAATGTACTTCTCTAGTACGAAAGGAACCTCTGAACTACTAGATAGAACCACGTCACCCAAAGAAGATACATCGCCAATTTGAACTTTTGTAATATTGTTCAAAGGCGTTAAAACGTCATGAGGAATATCAGTGTGAACCTCGCCAGCCATATAAACAGGCTTACCTGTCTCTTCATCAATGTGAACATGGTAATAGCCGATATACTCTTCGCCAACAGAAAGACCGACCTGATCATTATTAGTCTCTACAACCAATTCGCCACCAGAAGTATAATAATAATCTTCACCAGCATCAGGATTCTGCTCCCACGGAATTGTTGGCAAGTCTGCATATACAGCATCAAAAGTGCCATCAATATTCAATGCAGAGTTAAGAGTCAAAGCAGTTCCCTGAGTAAAAGACTCAAGAACATAATAACTAAGATCTTTGATTTCTGGTGTTAGATTTAGTTTTCTAAGATTATTCATGAAAATCTTAGCCATATAATTCAACTCTTCAATCACCATCTCTTTCATGACGAGTTTAGCGTCTTCTTCTGTCTCTTTGATCGCAGCAAGATTCTTCTCTTGTCTATATCTCTTGAGTCCTAATTCATTAAAGAGTGACTGCTGAGTCTCGCCGGATGCTTCTGCAGCCTTGAAATCCTCTAAATCAGGGTAATCATACGCAGCCTGCATATCATTTAATCTAATAAGAGCCTGAAGAACAGTCTCAGGAGGATCAACCTTGCCTGCATCAACCAAGTAGCCGTAAGTTTGCACGCACTGCTCTAAGAACCCATACCAGAATTCACTATCCTTAAAGGTCTGGAAATAGTCTCCGTCTCCGCCTTGAGCGTCCAAGAATGATGCCTGCATATCTTCAACAATAAAAGAAGCATATGCAGAACTAAAAACTTGAGGAAACTTAGGTGAAAACTTTGTAAAGGTTGGCAATGCTTTGATAAAATGAGCACTAACATAAATTCTAATAGCAGACTTGACCAAGCCAAACATTCCCGCTCTTGCAGATCTTTCCATCACCCTGTTGTATGGTAATTCAATAATACAGTCAGGATCAGACTTAATTCTTTCATCTTCCGGAATAGAAGGATATAAATCGTTTACATAATCCTGAATTTGACCAAAATCAATCAAATCTGTGACCTGTGGCTTGCAAGGACTCAACTCAGGAAATAAAACGTCAACCAAGCCAAGCCATCCGATCTGTTTTAGTGGCTTAATATAAAGCGGAGGCTTGATATAGTTACCACCAAAAGTAGTAGGATCAAGATAATAAACTCTTGTATTTTCTGGTGTTCCTGCGATTTCATTCTTAAACTGGTCGTAACTAATTCCTAAAATCATATCTTTGTTGGTATATTCAGTATCAGAGTAAGGAACCCACTCACCACCATTGTTAACACCATAACCAATATCTTGAACGGTAAGATTATCATATTGAGCACCAAAGTTCCAAGATGATGCTGTAATAGGTGCTTCACTGTCTGCAACCATCTCTAGTGTTTTATCAAGGAAAGATTTTAGAATATTGTTTTGAAACTCTCTTACAGTAGATAATTCAATGTTTGTAGAAGAATTACTGCTATCAACAATTTCCTTAAACAAATAAGTCTGTGGCATGAATTCTTTTTTAGTTTCAAAAGAACTGAGGAAGTTAGGATAATCTGATAAGAACTCTTCTATTGTTTGATCGTTTGGCGTCAAAGAGTCAAGAGTGTCATCAACAGAAATAAACTCATATGCAGTAGTAGTTAAAATATCAGGACCCCTATTCCAAAAGCCTGTTTTTTCTTCTTTTGCATCATCGCTAAAACTTCCAGTGGGATCAAGACCATCAATTGAAACACCAGCAAGAGCATCTCTTCTGGCATCTTTATGGGCGTTAAGGTTAACACGTTCTGTGATCTTAATTCTCATATTATCTGATTTAATATTTACAAAATCGCCATTATCATTTTTAATTAAATCACTAAAATATGTAAAGATATCATAACCATAAGAATAATCAGACTGACCTAAAGATTTCAAACCTTTTGCATTGTCATCAAAAGTCAATCCAAGATCGGGCACTGCTTTCCTTGCTTTCTCAATGAAAGTCAAAGAAACAACATCACCATCAGCATCAAAATCAGTCTGAACGTCTACATTGTATCCTAGATCTGGTATCTCAAGAACATCGATGGCACTGCCTCTAGCAAACTGATAATCTCTTCCAGCACTTAATTCTAACTGCGAAACAGGAACTGTAGTAACAATATCATCCTGTACTGCATTATTAATGCTTACTTCGATAGAGCCAGCAGCATCATTCATTTGCTGTTGTAAATAAGCAGCAACCTTTGTAGGAAATGCCCCTCTTTGATTTGATAAGTTGCCACGCATCAATTCAATTGCAGCAAAAGGATTCGAAGTAATCATGCCCTCTAAAATATCTTGAATATCTTGTTTGTCGTAGTAATCAACATATTGTGGTTGATTTGTAGCCTTGCGAATATGAGCAGACAATGGCGTACCCATCGTATCAGAGAGCATCATGTTGACAAGTCCCCAGTTTTTCTTACCAGGACCATTGCCGAGCATATCAGTAGAGTATTCTACCTTAAGTAATTCTAAATCTGAATTCAACGCAGTTGTAACGGCATCAACTGTAGATTGAGGCTCGTAAGGAATAAGTCCATTATCGCATCCTGGATCAGAAACCAATGGTGGCAACTGTGATGCCAAGTAATCGGAAAGATTATCAACGTCAGTTAAAGGAGCAATATCGCCAAGATCCTCAGTCATCTGCTCTCTCATGCTACAGAACATCTCTTTACACTGATCTGGTGATGCTCTGCCTTCCAATAAGGAACAACGAAGTTCTTTGAAGGCATTTAATCTTTCTGGATCTAAGCAGATTGTTGGATTTGCAGGAATCAAAGAATCAACAGGCAACTGATCTAAATAATCTTGCATTGTTGATCTAAAAGATGCCGGCATCAAAAAGCCCATATTTTTGAACATTTGACCCGCAGCAGCACTATTTGGAATAGCATCTCTGTATTCTGGATACTCAAACTCAATGATTGTATCTAAAATAGATAACGCAGACTCAGATGGATTACCAGTCAATAACTGTGTTAATTCTGTATATGTCAAAGAAGAAGATAGATCCTCCATGAAGGAAACTGCCTTCTCTTGGTCTGCTAATGCTGCACCGCCAACGCCAAGTGCGGATAACATCTCGGCAATTGTTTGATCAATCTGTTCGTCACTAGCGTCTTCTCCGCAGATTGAATCTTTAATAACATTTCTGATATTGTCTTTGCCGGTTACCAAATCTGGTATAGAGCCAGCAATATCGCCAACAACCCCAATCGCATTACAAATTGCATTTCCTAACAATTCGCAAAGTTTTACAATTAACTTTGTAATAATCTTAACAATCGCCAACTGCAACTGGCACTTAATTGCTTCAAACAGCAATCTTAAAAGATCTTTAAGTTTAGGTAGCCAACCAAAAGGATTTATAAGTTTTGGAAAGACCAAAGGATCAATGTTTCTACAGAACGGAAGATCAATATCCTTCAAGAAATCCATGATACCAGGATTAAAAAGAGGAGGACGAGGACAATCTAATAGTGCTAAAATCTCTGCAATGAGCGGAGCACCTGGAAACTTGTTTAATTCATCCACTAAAGACAAGAAATCATTAGCATAAACTTCTAGCAATGCCTCAAAATACGCCTGCATAACAACACCAGCGTCAAGATTGCTGCCAGCAGAATCATAAGATTGAGCCAAAGTTCTGACTTCTGGCTGGCTTTCACCTGCTAATCCGTTAATATCATTATTGCTAGCAATATTAAAGTAAGCAGCGGTCTTGTCTTTTAATGTAATACTATCGCCGCCTGGAAGTTGTTCAATATTCTCCCATGGCTTTTGCCAAGTAGCGTTCTCTACACCTGCTGCGATATTATCAGAAAATTCTTGAGCACTGCTTTCATCAGGAAAAACATCACCAGACTCTAACTTTTGCTTTACCAAAGCATCTAATTCTTGCTGCTTATCATATGGTAAACCAACAAAAAGGTCACCAAAATTATTAATTGACATAGCCTCAAGTGCTTTTTGAATCATTGTACCAAGTGCTTCTTCGAGCGTTAAACCGCTAAATAAACAGTTGATAGCCTCAAGCATGAAATCAAATAATCCGCACTGTAGTAGGTCATCTAAACCAAAATCATATAACTTATAAAGTTGTAACCTAGCAGATCCCTGAGCACCAGAGCCGCCACCAATACAAGAAGCCAACTGACTAAGGCGACTATCATCATCACCTGTACCCAACTGTGTTGTTAAAAATGCACATAAATTAACGAACGGCTGATCTGCATCTTCTAAAGTTTGAAATGCCTGCTCTAACGCCATTCCATAAGCGTTACCTTTAGCCTCCGAAACAATAGATAAAGGATCATCGCCTGCAACTAATTCAGAAATAGTTAAATCTGATAATTCAGTTCCAAATAATCCCTCTCTCTGCAACTGCCCAAGATCAGAGATTGCTGAAGCGTTTGCTGATAAAAGTGCTTCTTCGGAGGTAACAGTTTCAGGAATATTGGCAAAGACTAATTCTAAGCCAAGTCTTTTGTTTTCTTCTCTTGCGTCAACCAAAGTTGATTTACAAACGGCATCATGAAACTTATAAGCAATTGCATCGCCAAGACTAAACACCTCATCTAAGATATCGTCACCTAATTGTTTTGCTTCGTCTGCCAAAGCAGCGGCTACGCAACTAGTTGCAGATTCTTCGACCGATAAAGATGTCTCAGAGTAAATTGCAGGGTACGTATAATCAATAAGAAAATCAATCCAAGGCTTTGGCTCGCGAGCCTGCAAGTCTCGGTCCATATCCATAAGTTTTGCAAAGTAAGAAACTGCCGTCTGATCTTTCCAAGCCTCTTGCTGTCTTAGTTCTTCGCACTTATCAGCAAAAACAATCGGTCTTGTTCCGCACCCTTCGGTATAAAAAACAATCTTTTGTAATCTATATTCTGCTGTAAAGCCAAATGTAATTTCAGTGATTGTATCTGCACCACTAAAACTAGGAAAGATGTCTTCCTTTAAACTTCCAAGACCATTGATGTTGTAACCATTGGCAGCCAAGAAATTACTTAATTGATCGCCAATATCTCTCATGATCGATGTTTTGCCAAAGCCAAAATCACCATATAAATCTAAATTGAAGACTCTACGACCATTGAAATATAAGTTACCATTCTCGATCTTTCGATAGACTTTAAGGTAACGATTGTATAAGTTCAAACCCTTTCTAATGCGAACAAGCATTGGTCCAATATCTTCAGCAACATACGTAACTTCAATAGGCGAAGGATCTTCGTCGGATTCTGGCTCAGCATCTGGAAGGGTGTCGATATTCTCAAAAGGAACGGCGTATAATAACTTTAATCTTGAATTTGGACGTGGATCTAAATCATAATCAACATATTCGATTACATCACGGATTAATTCAATTGAACCATCGGAACTATCTTTGTTGTAAATTTGTAAAAGAATCTCAATGGCATTTGTTTCATATTCTTTATAAATGTCCTCTAGGGCTTGTGAAGCCTCATCCTCAGTCATTCCATCTACAAAGCCGGTGCTAGATAAAGGAGTCGTATAAGTTATTTGATACTTGCAAACCTTCTCATTCAAAAAAGGTTGAAAGTTTTTTCTAGGTCTCCAGTTTGGAACTGTAGCGTTTGGATTAGGGGTACACTTAGGACAAACATCCTCTTCTACAACTCTAATCTCATCTTTACAGACATCATTTAGTCCATCGCCATTTGCATCCTGAAATGGTAGAAATTTTGAACTAGACATAACTTTCCTTTAATTTGACCTTACGTGACGACTGACAATGTAATCACCACTTGATGGCGTTAAGTAATTGTTGGAAACCTCTAACAATAGATTAACTCTAGAATGATACAAAGGTGCTAAAACATTTAATCCTTGACGTAAAGTGGTCCATGGAGCACCAGCAGCAACATGAGGCAGAGGACTGATGCCCAATACAGAGTTAAACTCCATTTGAGTCTTACTAGCATTGAAAATAGAGCCCCATATTTGCTCAATAATGTTTGTTAACTCAAGAAGACAATCTCTAATGTTTTCTCCCAAGCCGATTCCTTGCACGTTAGAATAGTTATTTCCAGCAACAAATTCTATCTTTGGTGCAGGAAGAACTTTTCCTCCTAGCGAGTTTGTCTCCCCGTTAGGACCAAACTTGGCACTGTTCATCTTTCCTGTTGTAATCTTAACGCCTTCTCGACCAATAATCCTAACCGCATCGGCTTTGATTCCAATGCCAGATCTAGACTTAACGCCCTCACCGTTATTGATGTTTGGTCTAGAATCCAAACCAAATGCAGCATCAATATCGCATAATCTAGAAATATAAATTCTTGCTGCATCAGTGGCAAAGTTATTATCAACAACAGAGTCAGTTTTTGGTCCTTTGCCACCATAAGAAGAAGCGTGACGACCAACTACAAGATCAATACTCTCAGCAGGAACGCCCTTTCCGCCATAACCAGTAGCATTGCCCCCATGAGGAACCTGCCCAAAAACAATATAGGCACCTTGATTTTCAAACTGTCTAGAGCCAAGAGTTTTGTTGTAAGTAAACTGAGTTCTATCAATAGAACTATTGAATAAGCCAGTGCCGGTAGGAACCTTGTTGTTTGGAATTCCCAAATCAATCAATTCTTGCATCGACGTAATATTTGGATTATTTGCCTTTAATAAGTCAACATACTTCTTTTCTGACATATTACCTCACTCTGCCGCGTCGCTATCTTCAAATGTTGATTCAGATGAATTACTCGTAGATTGTGTGGAAGAAACATAATTCGCTAACGCAGCATCATCTGCTCTAAGTAGTGTATAAGTAAAATTCTTTTGACCGGAACTACTCCAGATGCCAAGTGCTTTTTCGAAATCATCATTTCTTTTAAACACTTGACAGCCAGCAGAAAAAAGTCCAACACGAAGAGTGACATCTAAAGCACGATGAATGTTTAATCCAGCAAGCCCTGATGCTTCACCGTTATTGCTATCCTCCCACTGAAGTTCTGGGATGCCCCCTTTCTGTCTTTCAAGTTGCCTCCACCATTTAACAGAACCCACTTGCACTAGAGCAGTTTGCCCTCTATGATTGCCTATAGCATATGCATTAATATATTGCTCACCGTCTTTCATGACCGCTGTTCCTGCAGAGTTTAAGTACTTAGGATCTGCAGTTCTGTTTAAGATTTCTTTTCCTGGATCTGTTGTGATATCAAACGCAACATCATTCCATTGTTCAGTATCTGGATCTCGCCAAGTTAAATGAATAATATCATCAAATTGATCTGGTACTCTATTAGTAGATCTAATACCTATTGTGTTGATGGTGCCATCATCATAAACAACAAAGTTTTTTTCTTTTAATGCAAGAATAACTGGTGGTTCTTCCTCGGTGATAGTTGCTTCTCCTGCTTCTAAAGGTAGCCCACTAACAGAACCTTGCCACTCTTCAAACCTCTGAGTGAAGTCTTCGCAATCAAAAAGTGCATCTTGTAAATTGTTTTCTGTCTTAACTAATTCAACTGCTGTCAAATTCATTGTTTGTAGATCAAAAAGATTATTACTACTTCCTGGTTCAATTTCTGCTAGAACTACAGAGCCAATAGGAAGATTTTCGCCATCACCAATATTTGTAAAAACAACATTGATGTGCAACGAAGTTAAAGCAGACCATAACTGAGGATTACTGGCGATTGATGAATCGCAAGGATCTGCCAAAAACTTCTGATGAGCCATAGAGTTATCCAGAATCCTGCCCTTGTATACTAAATGATTGGCAGGTCCGCTATCAGTCACTGTTAAAGTATTATCTGTATCAACTGAAAACCTAGCCGGCTCTGATAAAATCTTAATTTTAAAAGAAGTTTTATTTTGAAAAACATTAGTTTTAAATTCTTCTAGATCATTTGGAGAATTTACTAAGAATTCAAGAAACTCTTTTTTTGTAGTTATCGACGCTCCCACTATTAGTCCTCTGCACCACCTTGAATCATGTCAAAAAGGTTGTCTTTATCATCATCCGTGAATTCAAAACTTTGAGATTGGTTTTTCTGTCGTAAGCCAATAATCTTAACCAACTGCTCATTTGAACGTTGCATGGTTTCAATATGTTTTGCTGCAACAGGACTCAAATACTTGTTGTTATCTGCATTTACAGCAATTTGATTAGCAATCTCATTTAGGAACTCTCGTGCAACCTTTCGATCATCACGAATGTTGCCTAATGCCTCGTCAATCAAATCATCAAGATCTTTACTCATATGTCTCCGCTTTCCCAATCATTACGAAATCCGTTATATCTCTTACGGAACTTCTTCAAAGAGTTTACAATCTGTTTTGTGTTAAGATTAGTAATCTCTCGTAGATATAAGTAAATAGCCTTTTTGTTGAAAATTTCGATGTCATCTTTTGATTCAAAAAGAATCATAATAGCCTGATACACTTTTTGATCATTCTCTTTCATTGTAGCCTGATCCCAAGATTTGATCTCGGTATAGAAAGAGGTCCAAAATTCTTGCTGTGTTCTTTCTGAAACGTAAGATTGAGTCGTGGACAAAAACTCTTCTTCGTATCTCTTTGGTACGTTTTCTAAATCAACTTCACGGCTATTACGCTTTTGCTGTTGCTTTACTCTGTGAATAAACCAGTTTTTCGTAATAACAGAAAAATACGAAAATGCTTTTGAGCCTTTGTTAGGATCGTATTTGTCCAAAATCGTTACTAGCCAAACTTTACACTCATCACGTAGTGCATCGCAATTTGGCAGAGTAGTAAACTTATAAGTAAATACAATCTTATCAACCATCTCGTTGAATGCTGGCTGGATAAGATCAATATATAATCGCGTGCGTTTGCTTTTACATCGTGTACCGGCGTATTCAATTATTGCTTGTTCGTGAACGCTGGTAAAATAATGATTTGTGTTACGCCTACGCCTCGTTTTCTTCATCGTCAATTTCTTCTTCGTCCTCTGTTGGTAGTTGAGGCTGATCGGTCAACGAATAAATATATTCAAACGTCTCAAGTTGCTCGTTGAAAGAAACTGCGTGGTTCATTAGATGCTCTAAAGTAGCATCACCATAAAACATTTCTAACTCATAAACACTTTTTGCATGCTTGGCAAAAGCATCGATCATAACTTGTAAATCGCCCAACTCTTCGGAAACAGAAAGCAAACGAGTGACCGCACCTCTAGCATAAATAAATACTACAACATTGAATGTCATAGATAAAATCAACATTGCCGATAAAATAATCTCAAGACGGCTCATAGTTCTCGTTCCTTAACTTCTTCTTTTCATCTTCAAGAATCTTTCTGTTCTCTTCGATATAATCCTTTGTGAGTTGTCCAACTGCTTGTCCATTGGCTGTGTTTTCTTTTGACTTAAAATACAAGGTGCCTACAACTTTTTGAAGGGTATTTTCGGACAAACAATTGGAACAACTCAAAGGCGGTGTCTCATCAAAACCATGAAACAATACCTTCTCATCATCGCAGTTATTACAACGATAACGATATCTTGGCATTATTTTACCATAGTTTCAAGATCTTGTTCAGTTACCTGACTTTGATCTGAAAACCTAACAGTTGGCGGATTAAGGACAATAAGCCCCTCCTTGCCTTCTGTGAGTTCGAAACCCTTAAGAATTGGAACGATATCCAATTGGTTTAGCAGTGACTCTTGTAGAGCCATCATAACAGCCCCTAGGGCTTGATTAGATAACTTCATTTTTTGTGTAGCATCACTCATATCAATCTCCTTTTTTATCGCTGTCAGTGACAGCACCATCAATTTTTAACCAGTTAAGGTTTTTTCTAACTTCTAAATTCTTTTCCCATGCTGCTGATAAGACTTTTGGCTCTACATCAACGGTCTTGGCGTAATTCATAAATGCATTTACATCTTTTGGAAAACACTTGCCACCAAAGCCAAAATCACCGTCGGTTCCTGGCACCAGGGTGTGCATAGGATTTACCCAGCCAGAAGAAAGCAGTCCTCTAATTGCTGTATCCCAATCGACCCCCTCGGAATCAGCAACTTGATGAAATTCGTTCATTAAAGAAACCTTGGCAGCAAAAAAGCAATTGCAAAAATACTTGATAAAGCAAGCAGTCTTATAGTCTGTTAAAATATACTCGCAAGTTGGAAATACTCTAGTATAAATATTTTTAATTTTAGATGCAGGAACAGCATCTCCACCAAGAACAATTCTCTTCTGATTTTTAAAGTCTTGCACTGCTGTTCTTTCGGTTAAAAACTCAGGATTAAAAACAAAGTCATGTTGAGGAAAATCCTGAATAAGAATCCTTGCTGCCGCAGGAGTGATCGTAGATTTGATGATTAAGATCTTACCATAGGACAGGTCTCTAATAGAATTACAGAGAATTGTTAAATCAAATACCCCAAGATTGGTCATCGGAGTAGGAACACAAATAAAAATATGCTCTAACCGATCAACCTCTTCAAAGGTATTATAACTTCTATTTTTATCAATATCATATACTACGAGATTATAAAAGTCTTTAAGACCTTCATAAATGGCATTTCCAACAAACCCATTTCCTATGATTCCAATGTTTTTTGTTGTCATGAAGAATTTACCTTTTTTAATTCATAATCATAAAATAATCTATAATCTTGATACTTGAATCTATAGACGTTTAGCGTGCCATATTCACAAATAGGATCAAAAAAATAATCTCTATTTATTACAATCCCTGTTCCTGAATCATTTACTAATACGTCATCAACAACATCAAACCAATAAACCAGATCACCTTTCTTGTATTCATCAAAGTTCATTTTCCCAGCGCTCAATCATCTCTTCGAGCATCGATTCAAAAGTATAATCTGGTCTCCAGCCAAGAACCTGTCGCGATTTTGAAGAATCGCCCTTGAGATACTTTAACTCTTCTGGTCTCATAAACCTTCTATTTTGAACAACGTGCTCTCTATAATCCATGCCCAGTTTACTAAAAACTGTTTCGCAAAGATCCCTGACTGAGTGTGTTTCACCAGTTGCAACAATAAACTCATCTGGTGTATGGTGGTTTACAATCATATGCATCGCACGAACGTAATCTTTTGAATGCCCCCAATCACGATAAGAATCCATATTCCCAAGTTCAAGTTTATCAAGTAAACCTTTCTTAATGGAGACGGCACCCTTGACAACCTTATTGGTAACAAAGTTAGAACCACGTCGAGGTGACTCGTGATTAAACAGGATGCCATTGCATGCATGCAACTTATAAGCATGCCTATAATGACGAACAAGATTGAAGCCCATAACCTTGGCACAACCATAAGGACTAACAGGGTTCATTGGCGTAGTCAGCCTTTGCACGCCGTCGTCATCAACAGAATTACCAAACATCTCAGAAGAACTTGCTTGATAAAATTTTGCTTCAGGACAAATGGTGCGATAAACCTCTAGCATGTGCAAGACGCCAAGTGCATTTGTCTGAATAGTGAAAGATGGCATGTCAAAACTAACACGAACATGGCTCATAGCCCCTAAATTATAAATCTCATCGGGCTTTACATCACTAATAATCCTAACCAAAGAAGGGTAGTCTAAAAGATCGCCATAAAAATTCGTTACGTTTCTATTGGTATTATTTTTGACCAATCGGTGATTTTGGTTCTCTGCAACGGAATGGCGTCTAACAATTCCAAAAACATCATAATTTAAAGATAGCAGATACTCTGTTAAATAACTGCCGTCCTGTCCATTGATGCCAGTAATTAGTGCTCTTTTCTTAGGCATTAAAACTCCAGTATTTTTTACAATATTATAACATACAATAAATAAAATTTTACAATTTTTTATAAAACCTTACAGTCTCAATCGGCATTGCAAAGCCCATTTTTTGATAAGCATTTTTGGCAGGCTGATGAGGCTCATCCAAACCAGTAAAAACAAAAGTATAGAGGTATCCTCTTGATTTCATTTCTTTTAAAAACCAGTTATACATGGCAGTCCCGACGCCCTTCCTGTGCATACTAGGATCTACTGCATTATTGCATAATTCAACAACCTCAGAATTATACTCTTCCCAAGTAATAAAGCCTGCGACTTGTTCATCAAGAGTCGCAATCATCACTTTATCGGCATTCTTTAGGCACCAATCTTTAACATTGTTTGCTTTATTTTCTTCTCCGTCTTTGTAGATTGAAGTAAAAATATCAATGTCCATAACCTGTTTTCTATAATCATAAACAGGCTTCCATGCGTTTACACAAATATCGTATATCGCATCGTAATCCGATTCGCTCTCTAATTTTCTAATGTTTATTTCATTCATATCATTTTTCATTAAAATATTCTTTTATAGTATCACAAATATAATCAACCTTGTCGATAGTCAATGCAGGATATGAAGGCAAGCAAACACCATGCTCATAGGCATAGATAGAGTTCTGAAAGTCTTCATCTTTTCCGAAGCCCTGATAACAAGGTTGCCTATGTAGTGGATAAAAAACTGTTCTAGTTTCAATGTCTCTTTTGGTGAAATATTCCATAAGACCTTCTACTGGCTGATCGCACATGACGACGACACGGAAAGGAATATGATTTGAATCATTATAAGGTTCAATTATTCTTAAATTATCTAAATTCTTCAAACGCTCTTTATAAGAATTAAGAAGATCAATTTTCTTTTTAACAATAACGTCCAGTTTGCCTAATTGAACAAGCCCTATTGCTGCTTGTATATCTGTAATTCTAAAATTGTAGCCAATTTGAGGATGTATAAAACTCCCTCTATTTATTCTACCTTGGTTTCTCAAATAAAGCATTCTTTCATAAATTTCATAGTCATCAGTAACAACAAAACCGCCTTCACCGGTGGTTATCGTCTTGTCTGCAAAGAATGAAAAACACCCTACATCACCAAAAGTGCCGGAATGCTTTCCGCCCCATCTAACACCAATACCTTGTGCGGCGTCCTCGATAATCTTTAAATTATTCTTTTTTGCAAAAGCAACAACATTTGACATGTTAGATGAAAGACCAAAAATATGCACAGCCATTATTGCTTTAGTTTTTGGTGAAAGCACTCTTTCACAATCGGCAATATCAATTTGTAAATCTTCTTTATTGATATCAACAAAGACAGGAGTAGCCCCACACATTTCAACAGCATTCGCTGAAGCGATGAAAGTAAAATTAGGAACTATAACTTCATCGCCAGGACCAATATCTATTGCCCTCAAAGCAAGATAAAGCGCTATCGTCCCATTTTGTGCAAAAACGCCGTACTTAGAGCCAATAAGATCAAGAAGTTTCTCTGAAAACTCTTTTGACTTAGGTCCTTCTGTGATCCAATTTTTATCAAAGCAATCTTTGATCGCTTTATATTCTTCTTCTCCGATAAATGGCTCGAACTGGTTTACTTTCATTTATTTAGTCGCCTTTATATTCAACATCATCAGCCTGCCATTATCAAAATCCATGTGTGGCAAATACGATGCTGAATAGTCGTCATACCCTTCCTGCTTAAAGGGTTCAAACTCTTTCCAATCATATCTCTCAATAGAGGAAAACCCAATGTCTCTCAAACAAGAAGACAAACTATGATAATCAAAAAGCATACCATGCAAGTCTTCTTCGTTCTTTTGTCCCCCTATTGCAATACCAATTATATCATGTATTTTTTTATTTTGTAGGTACTCAAGACAAATAGCCTCAAAATCCGGAACACTAAGATATAATTGCCCACCCTCTTTTAAGAGAGAATGCCAATATCTCACTACATCAACCCATGAAGTCTTTCTAAAAAAATTTAAATTATTGTTCCTTCCGAAATGCTCTAAAACATTACATGCATAAATCAAATCAATAGTTCCGGAACTGTATGGCAACTTTACAATATCAGAGACAACATCAACCGCTTCAGATTCTAGAATATCAATATTTGTAAAACCTTCAATCCTTTTGTTGCCACAACCTAAATGCAGTTTCATATCAAACCTCTATATGTGTCTTGTCAGCGGTCATGCCATAGTAAGGACCGGTCTTAAATTCATAAAGAATAGTATCGTCATCGACAACCTCAAACCCATGGCCGGCGTTAAACACAACAGCGCAATCGCCACCACATAGTTCAGTCTCAAGAAATAAAGAATCATCAATGTCATAAAACTTTGCTTTTACTTTGCCACTCAGAAAAACCCACGCTTCCTGAGTCTTATCCGTTTTTCTTTCTAGAGTGTTATGTCTATGAGGCTTAAAACTATCTCCTGCTGATAAGAGTTTAGTGGCGCATTGTAGATATTCTTCGTCCGGACTTAGATCGTTTCTATTTTTTGTAATCTCTTCTTTTTTGTTGATAACAAAAAGCAAACAATTTTTATCAATATTTGAATAATATCTTTTCATCTTTTGTTTTTCTCCCCTATAAGTCCTAAATAAACCATCTTATTGATATGCTCAGCGCTAACTTCGCTTCTCATAGCAGGAATAGGATGACTGCATACGTCTTGGAAATTTAAAATAGCATTGCTGAAATCAAAACCACTAGTGTTGCCGCCGGACTGAAGCGCATTGCAATGTCCTAGCGGAAAGTTATTACCGCAACCAACAATATCTTCCCCATCGTTCATGGAAGCAGGCATGCCCTTAATTTCAAAGTCCCATGGTGAAAAGTTAGGATGCAAGTGTCTCATAAAATAGTCTTTTCTCCATATACTCCAAGTTAATGACAGCCTATAGTTTGATATCTGCTCTTGCATAACTATATCACACGAATCTAATGATGAGTAGCCCCTACATCGCTGAGTGGCAACAGCATTACCAATAGCAAATCGAGCAGGCTTCAAATCCTTCACAACAGAAAGAAGATCGCCAAAACTTTCAAAATTAACAGGTCTTGAAAGGAACATATCTTCGGCAGTATAAGAAAAATAATCACAATCAAGTGTTAATAGATAGTTTCTAATATCTTCAGCCCAAAATTTGATGCCTCTTTGTTGTCCCATGCTCACAAAATTGTAATTGTCTGGCAGATCAAAGTCAGGCTCTTTGTATCCTAGAAAAATGACTGGCTGCTCTGGTGACCAAAACTCATTAAACAGATAACAAAAAGGCTTTAACATAGGTAAATAAGAGTCAGAAGTCGCTATCAAGATAGGACAATCAATAACTTTATTGTTCAATGTTGGCGTAATAACATTTTTGGCATTCATGAATCACCATTTTTCTGTAAAATTTTATAAATCACATACTGCTGACTCAAGGAAGCGTTATTCTCGCTATACAATTCTACATTAAAAAAATGCTTCAATGTGCCAACAAAAGGATAATGAGTGTAATCATCTACAAAAACATATGATCCGCTTTTTAAAATGTTGAATAAGTGCAAAAAAGCAAAACTTCTACCATTACCATTTGGACCATCAAGTACAACAATGTCATATTCTTTAGATAAATCACCTTCTTTGATATCATAAAAGCAATTTTTCTGCCTCGTAGTAGGCGGAATATTTCTAACATTCATTAGACTTCTATCATATTTTTTATTTAAAAACATAGAAGCAAAATTTTTGTCATCACATTCTACCAAGTTTCTAATCTTTAAATCTAGAAAATCGTAGTCTTCAGCATTTTGAAAACACCATTTAATATCATTATCATAAGATTCGATAACTAAATTTTTAACTTTACTATTTGCCACATCAACAAAAAACCGTGTTGATGTTCCAGATCCAAACTCTAAGATTGATAAGTTATCTTTTTCATGCTCACAAATCAATTTATAAAGATCCTTAAAACCACTTTGGCAAAGACCCCATCCGTCATTTTTGTAATCATCAAAATTCATCAACTTTCCCAAGAACACATTTTTTGAAGAGAACGCTCGCCCCTCAAATAGCCTCTATTTTTACCACTATCGCCTAAAAGAAAGACATTCAAGGTAGAACCAATATCAATGTAAGTGTTTTGATCATTATGCTCAAATAACTGGTGAGTTAGAATATTCCCAAAAGGACCAGCACAGAAAAGAAAAAGATGACCTCCTGTGGCCTCATTGTCGATATAATCTTTGATTTCATCAATCAAAGAGTAGTTTTCAACCCATGCATTTTTACCGATTTCGAAATGCTTCTTGACATCAAATGGCAATCTACTGATGTCTGAGTTATCATTCGATACAACAACAACATCATAATCTGAATACAGCGGCATCATATTATCAATATAGTGTTGATGATTTCCGTTAACGAAAATATTAGCCCACGTTAGATGATCTTCATCTTGACCAGACTGCTTTTTCATCCACGAGTGAACTGGCATGCCGCCAATACAGCAAGGACAGGAAACTCCTACGTAGTAATTTTCATGATTAAACTTGAACGATCTAATAAGTTTTTCTCTATTAAAGTGATCCTCTTCAGGAACAAACCAAAACTCACCGTTATTAATCGCTTTATTAATTAAAATAGAAAGTTCGCCATCGGCATACTTAGAAAATGCAAATGGCTCTTTTGCTTTGAGACGATTAATAATTAAATCTAAATCACCCCTAAAACTTTTATTATTTATATCAAACATTAGTCAGCCTTTTTAAAAAAAAGAATTAAAATTATTTTTCATGTAAGTATTAATCCTTTTTAATAATTAAAAATATAATATTCAAATTTGCACAATGACTGTTTTTAACTACAGAGTTGTTGCCGTTAAGTGCATTTTCTACTCTTTGGCACGTCGCTTGTGTATATTGTCTTAGGTTTTCTTCAAATGCTTCTAAATTTACTGTGGGGTAATCAAACGTGCATATCAAATAGCCGCCGCTTTTTACTTGTTCATACAAATTTTCAAGCGATTTAAAGACTATTTCATCTTTATTATGTCCATGGACTTCTTCTAACGTTGATACATTAATTACTGCATCAAAAAATTCAACAAGATTATCGTCTCTTTTTCTTACATCGTATATGTATGTTTCAAAACCATCAGTTGTTCTAATATCAGAATGTAGACAATTATAATTTTTGTCAAGCTCATTTCTAAACTGTTGGTGTAAGGGTGCAAACCCCCATGAACTATTGTGAATTTTGCTATTTTTAGGTAATACATTATCTAAATAATCGCTAACAAATTTATATTCATAAGGTCTAGACCATGCATACTTATCTGTGTATTTATCTATATCATATTTATCATCTGTTGAGGCAAATCTAAATTCTTGAATGATCATTTTTTTCTCCTTCACTCATGTAAACAGGTTTCCAGCCGTTTAGAATAGCATTCTTGACACAAGAATCACGTTGAGCATAAAAAACACCATGGTTCCTGGCACTAGAAGTTGCTTTCTTGTCAGTTCCCAATTCCATGCCCTTTAAAGAACTAAATAACTCATATCTGCCAGCAGGATGAGGAGGGCAATATGTCCTTACATCACCATACTTTTGTGCAGTATATGAAAAATGAATGTCCTCACCATTCTCCCAGGTTAAAGGCTCTTCCATCCAGATATACTTTAACCACTCTTTCTTAAAAAACCAAGCGTGACCTACAAGATCGACCTCAACAATCTCATCATTCTGTGAAGACCATCCGTATCTTGTGTGTCCGTAATACTTGTCTTCCCTTAGCCTAACGCCGGCTCCACCTAAAATACCCTCGCTATTGCCCATGGTCTCTAAACAATTTTCAAACCACTTATCGCCAGGAATTGTATCATCATCGAACATGGCTACGTACTTTGTTTTTGCCAACATAGCACCGGCAAATCTACCAAAAAACTTCCAATTATAATCATTCTTAATAACACGATCAACATTCAATGATTGAAAATCAACTCCTTCATTGTCTTCATGATGATTGACCCAGATCCATATTTGATGAGGCTTAATTGTCTGACTTCTAATGGCATCAATTTGCTCTTGAAGGTATTCAGGTCGCCTATAGCAATTTAAAATAACAGTGATGCTATCGTCAACAGTCAGAAACTCTACAAATTTATTTAAAGCATTCTGCTTCTGTTCTCTAATTTTATCAATTAATTCAACACCAGAGAGGCCAAACCATTCTTCAGAAGCAGCACCAATAAGTCCAGCCCTTGTCAGCACCTTACAGCCAAGCATTTTGGCTTCTACTACAACCCTAGAAAGCGTCTCTAACACTTGAGGAAAAAAGATAAAGTATTTGTACTCAGATATTTTTTTCAGCAGTTCACGCTCAGGTAAAGGACCAACTAAATCAAAATCTAAACCCTTTTGGCGACAATACTCAACTGCTTCTCTAGTGCCCTTAATAGGGTTGCCAGAATTGATGATACAGTATTTTTCTTTCTTTTCAGCAGTATTATCACTTAATTCTTGAATAAAATCAAGTTTAGAGTCAGACCAAAGAGAACACCCAATATTATATACATTATCTATGTTAAGGTTCTTCTCAATGACATCCTTGCAGATTTCACTTAAGACAACAACCTTATGTGCTTTATCGTAAAAATCACGATACACGATATCACTAGCAGGAGCCTTAAAATCAGGAAAACTAGAAGGATCTCTAGTTTTTAGATACTTATGGTCATGCTCATAGATAATGTATTTTTTTAATTTTAGGATCTCCTTCTTTCTATCACTTAAGCCAACAAAGTTGCTGATAATAAAAGAATCATTTTCAATTATTTGCTCTTCCGTAAGGGCTGATGAGTTGACTTTTTCGACCTCAAAACCATTACTTTTTAAGTGCTCAATCAAAACATCATCGTTCAACTCAGCACCGCCAATCAAATTGGATTTAAAAAAATCAGAGACAAATAATAGTTTCATTTTCACACCAAGTCAATCTCGGAAAGAGCCTGTGCCCACTCTTCCTCCTCTGCAGACATAGTAAAAACATTATCGCAGAACGCGGCATACATCTTTTCCTCCGAGAATCTTTCGCGAAGTTCTACTGCATACTCGCATGCATTTGTGGCAAACGTTCCTTCAGTATTGTTATTGATGTCATCAAAGCACTGTCGCATCTGTTGCTTTGCAGATTGCTCACGAGCATAAGCCCACATTGATTCAGGGATAATAACATCCTTCCAAGCAACCTCCTTTTGAATCGGCTGAAGATCAAAAGAAACATTATAGAAACGCTCCTTATTGTTCTCATCAACAAGAAAGTCCATTTGTCCAGACCAACCAGTTGCAACAACAGGAAGACCGCTATACGCTGCCTCAAAAATAGGAAGACCAAAGCCCTCACCGTGAGGAAGAGCAAGAAAAGCAGAAACCTTCTCGTGACGATACAGAGAATGCATCTCTTCGTCCGTCATATCGCCGTGAAGCAGGTAGATTTTACAACTACGATTAGGAAACTGCTTCAAGAAATTCTTAATGTCACCATGGACTCTTTCACGATCCATAAGACAATTCTTTGCCATATTAGTTTTAAGAACAAGTCCAACACTCTCATCATGAAACTCTTCAACAAACCACTTAATAGTATTATGGAGGTTCTTGCGAGGACCAAACTGTGCTACGGAAAGAAAGTTAAAATCAGTAGCAAGTTCCAAATCAAGATCTGGCAAGTTATCGTAACTCTTTACAGGATAACCAACGAACTCAACAGGAGTCTCAAGCCTATATTCGACCTCCTCACCAGTCGCAGTATTCTTAGCAATTGCAACAGTATTTTTGTAAGTATTCATCGAATGACTAGAGACAACAATGATCTTGTCAACCTGTTCGTTTCCTTTCTGAAGCCAAACGGGAGCAACCTTAGTGGTTTCCATCCCTGCAGTATAGCCAATGTTGACCGGTGCCAACCTCTGCCACTCATTAGGAATTGTTACCTGCAGAGACATGTCGAATTGTCCGCCTTGCTGAACATAAGCAATCGTCCTCTCAATAGTCTGATCAATCCAAGCCCTTTCCTCATCATTGATGGCTAACCAAGAAGTATGCCCCCACTGCAGTGGCTGAATAAAGACATCAAAGACTTCAGGGCGACTTCGAAGTGAACGAAGAGCAAAGCGTGCTTGCTCGCCATAACCAGAACGAGTGAGGAGTGGTCCCTTAAGTAAGATCTTCTTTTTCATCACGCCACCTCCATCAGATGCCAACGTTTGTAACCAACACGAGTATCCCAAGAGCCGTGCTTCTCGATAATATCATCCATAATTTTTACCCAACCCTTTTCATAGTTTTCAAAATTATAATTCTTTGCCACATGACTACGACCCATGGTGCTCATCCTCTTGTAGGTCTTTGCATTAACATTCAAAGCCTTGTCAAGTGCCTTCTCAAAATCCTTCTGAGAGATGCGATCCTCATAAATATAAGGAACCTGAAGTGAGCCAATAACAGTCTTCGAAGTAGGCTCAATGCCATAGCCAAACCAATTCTTGCCGTCAGTAACTTGCTCCTGTAGTCCGCCAGTCATATTAACAATAATTGGTGTTCCGCACGAAAGCGATTCCAGAGTAGCAAGACCAAAACCTTCAGCATCTGAAATATTAATTGTAAAATCAGCCATATTATAAAGGTTTGCTAGATTCTCTGGTGGGACCTTTTGAGTGCTAAGAAAAATCTGACCGTCATTGGCTCCCAAGTGCTCAATCAAATGAGGGAGGTCTTGACCATGCTCATCTCGGGCATCAGTATGCATAATAAGAGTCGCCTTATTGTGCCCAACCTTATCTAGCCATTCCTTAAACCACCAAATAAGAGTGCCGCTCTGCTTACGTCGAGCATTCCTATTGTTCCAGAAAAAGATCTTCTTTTTAGGATTCTTAAAATTTGTTGTGTTATCAACACATACATTCTTTCTCATATCCTCAATAGACTTGAGCAACTCATCAGTCTTATACTTATAAAAAACATTCGAATTAACTGCATGAGGCAAATAGCAACTGCTAACATCTGGTGCTGTCTGCTTTAGAACCTCATGAGTAACTTTAGAAATACAAACAACCTCATCGGTAGAACGATAAAACTTAGCATTATACTTTGGAGGAGGGAAGTTATCCCAGACATGATAATAAACCATTGGTAGATTAGGACGAATCTCGTTCTCAATCTCCCAAAGCCAGCCATAGAAACGAGGATCGGTCATAAACCATAAAACATCAGGACGTTCCTTCTGCAAGATAGAACGAATCATTTCATGATTACCATACCCATCAACGGGGAAGATCTTCCAATCATCACCCCACGGATCTACATGCTGTGGTCTATAATCCTTATGTCTAATAGCACCTCCTAAACAAATAAACTGGTAACGACCAGTTTTAAGAAGGGCTTCGATCATGTACTTCGTCTGGCTGCCTACGCCAGACGGAGATAAAGGATGGTCTGATAAGACCAATACTTTCTTTTTATTCATTTACACCTCATGGACAATGTTCAGTATGTCTAAAATTACATCGATTACAAGAAAGCCTGTTCTTGATATATCGCTTGTTTTTAATATTGTATAACGCTTTGTTCAACATGTTAAGAGCATTTTGCGTTTTTCTTGGTCCGCTCGTAACTCTGAAGAACTCAACTCTGTTCTTTTTTGCTGTTCTTTTGAGCAGTGCAAAGTGCGTTTCAATACTTTTCGGATCAATTTCCATTTTCTTTGAGAGAAAATGTTTATAAAGTGTCAATTGATACGTCGTGATAGCATCACCTCGGCGCTTCGCATCCCAACCCCAGGAAGTAGTCTTCCAATCAAATACGTGATACTTGCCGTCGGGAGTTTTTACAATGGCATCAATATAGCCCTTGAATTTATAGTCCCCTTCACCATCAATTGGCTCGTAAAGAGGTAACTCTACCGCAACCACCTCAAAATCTTCGAAATAATCGCCAAGAGCCCCCTCAATTTCCGGGACGATAAGTTGTCCTTGCTGACGCATGTCATCAACAAGTTTTTGATCAACTTGAACATCATCGTCTAATCTCTCCAAGCATTTCTCGAATTCCTGAACGAACGTCTCTTCGGTCGCTCTTTTTTTGAGTAACTTACGCTCACAAATAGTATGAACAGCAGTACCAAAAGCAGTAAAAGCATTTCCTTTGAATCCTTGAACCTTGTCGATTCTTGTTAGTTTGTGGTAAAAGGCACAAAAAGCCCAATCTTTCATCTCGGAATAAGAAATATGAGTCACAGAAACTCCTAGTTTTTAGAAATCCAAAGTCGCATCAAAAGACGATCACCAACAGATCCTTCTCTTGCGTGGCGACAAACTTTATTATCAAAAATTAGTGCTTGTCCGTTTTTTAGTGTAACTGCTGTGATTTCGTCATTATACTCGACGAGGGTGCTAGCAGTGCCTTCTCGAATACAATAAAGACCAACAATATCAATCTTATCTTTGTAGTCAGTAGAGTAATCACCATCGCGGTGCATAGGCAAAGGAATATCTCTTCTGCTTCCTCTGCCACGGTCATCAAAAACGCCAACGATTGATGTCTCAAGTGGCGTTCCAAATTCCAACATTTTCAAAATGAAAGAATCAGCCGTAAGATTATCAACAAGAATCCATGGCTTATCTTTAGTAAGCATTCAAACTCCAATTTTTTATTATTATAGCACTAGTCTATAAAAAAATCAAGTATTTTTATTTATTTACAAAGATAAAGTGGCAATATCTGAAATGAATTCTAGATCATAGCAGCGTGTTGCTTCCATTAGAAGGCGACACTCAAACCACAAGTCACCATCACAAATAGGCATAAAAAGATCTCTGATATTATCAATACCTAATGCCATGGGAACATCATGCTCTGCCAATAATCGAATTGGTGCAATACTATTGTGAATTGGTGCCATGGCATCTACAGGCTTCATAGAAACAGCCGCACTAGGGCAAACAACAACAGTAATACCTGCATCTTTGAGCAAATCAGCAATATAATGTTGATACTGCTTATCATGTGCTGCTAATGAAATAGAGTGAACTGCCCTTACCTTGCCTTCCATACCTGCTTTGATTGTTTCGCGGGCAAGCATTTCAGTTTCTTTTTCTGCTGGATTGTTTTCTTGATCTACGTGAACATCAACTGGCTTATTCATTTCTTTGCCAATTGAAAGAATACGTTGAACGTGCTTTACATCACCGATGTCTCTGTCTCTAGATGGTAAACCGCCAATAACATCAGCCATTTCGCAGCATTCTTCAAAAATCTTTGCACTTTCTCCGAACACACCTTCAAGAGGCTGTGTTGCAAGTTGAATGTTTATATTATGTTTTTTATTTCTCTCTCGAAGGTCCGCAGCAACCCTCATGGGCATCGTGCCAACAATAGAATCAGCGTCGATGAAGGTTCTCATGTTCCTGCAACCTTGACCAACAAGATTATAAACACAGGATCTAATTCTACTTTTCAAATCCTCTTCAGTATAGTTCTCTTTTAGTGAGCGATATAGCCTCCATTTTTCTTGCATGTCTCTCATGCCCAACTCAAGCCTATCTTGTGTTATAAGATTTGCCTTGTCGAAATGGGCATGGTGAGACTTGTATCCACCCTTTTCTCTGACCAGTGTGTGAAATCTAAATTTCAGATCAGAACTGCTCATTTTATTTATCAAACTCGCCTAAACTCAATGAGCGAAGTTTCTGATATAAAGCAGGGCAATTGCCTCTCAAATCATCGCGATGATTACTCATAAAAAAGTCTGTAAAGCCGGTTGCGAAATACTCTCTCAAAGATGTGGCTGCGTATGGAGAAATAAAGATTCCTTGCATAAGCAAAACCAACTTATCATAGCCAACTTGATTTAGAAGAAAATCATCAAACTCTGTATTGTAATCTAAATCAATAAAAAATGCTTTTGGTGCTTTGTAATCATAAGACCAAAGAATCTCATATAATTGTATGCGTTTATTCAAAAACTCTTTTTCTATCTTGCCATCTCCATAAATTTCATTACCATATGGAGCCTCAAGTGAATGTGCTGTTTCATGAATGAGATCATCAATCATATCCTCTGGGTTATCTTGCTCGTTTGAAATATAAAGACAGTTATCGCTATAGAAGGCATTGATCTTTCTTTCATCAAACTCGTCAAACCAACCAACAACAATCATCTCAACTTCACCTAAAAGATGATCTGGCATATAACTTTCAAACTCTTCAATCACCTCATCGGCAAGAACTCCATTAGTAAGTTCGTCTTTGATATAGACGTGAGTTCCAGCGCCGGTATAAAAGTTTTCAGCGTTATCCATTGCTTTCTTGTGGCTCTGTCGTAGATATTCCAGTAGCATCATCCAACCCCAATTGATATCCTCTCAAAAAGTTCTCTTCAGCAAAAGCAAAAACGAATTCAGGAAATTCATCTGCTAAAGCCTCGGCAATCATATTGACTGTAACCTCTTCATTGTCGAACTTTGTTCCAACATAAGTTACAAGCATTTCCTTTAGTTTTGACTCTGGCTCAACAACCAAGCCAAGAAGAGGGTTTGCATGTGCTTCCTCTTCACTAATAATTGTCTCTTCGTTCAAAATAACCTCTCTTATAGAACCTTTGATGCAAGTGTGGCGAGTTCAGAACGCTCGCCCTTCCTAAATGTAACGTGACCGGCGATAATATGATCCTTGAAACTCTCAACTGCGTGAGCAAGACCATTAGTGGTCTCGTTTACATAAACATTATCAATCTGCTCAACATCACCAGTCAAAACAATCTTTGTATTTTCGCCAATACGTGTGATAATGGTTTTGATTTCGTGCCTTGTCAAGTTCTGTGCTTCATCAATAACAATAAATGCATTTGCAATTGAGCGACCACGAATATAAGTCAGTGCTTCAATCTCAATCTTGCCTTTCTCAACATACATATCTAAAGACGAAGAATCGCCCATCAAGAACTTCAAATTATCTTGGATAGGCATGAGCCAGGGAAGCATTTTTTCTTCCATTGTACCGGGCAGAAAACCGATGTCGCGACCCATTGGCTGAACAGGTCTGGACACAATTAGTCTGGAGTAGACATTCTCTTCCTTGCTCAAGCCAATTGTTTGCTGCAACCCAGCGGCAATGGCACAAAGTGTCTTACCAGAACCAGCACGACCAACTAAAGAAATCAATTTGATATTTGGATCAAGCAACATATCAATTGCAAAAGCCTGCTCTTTGTTTCTGGAGGCAATTCTCCAGTCTTTCACCTTATCGTGAACAATCCTACGAATCGGGGCTTGATGATTATTGAATCTAGCGATACAAGTCTTTTTTGGATTAGAATTCGAAATCAAAAGAAGATATTGGTTAGGAAACCACTTTTCATTTGTTTCGTCTTCTGCAATGTAAAGTTCTTCGCCAGCATAAAATCTATCAATAAACTGATCGTCAACAAGGAACTCTGAAAAGCCTTGATATAACTCTTCTGAATTGTTTACTGCTTTTTCAGAAGTATAGTCTTCAGCAATCAACCCAACAGAGTCACAAATGACTCGCATATTGATATCGCGACTAACAACAACTGTTTTTCTTTTTGGATGTAACTTTTGAACTGCCTTTGCAGTTGCAATAATAATGTGATCCGCTACATTTGGATCTAAATCAGAAGGAAAACCAGACTCATTTAGGATCTCATAAGACATCACTTTGAGGATGCCCTGTCCTTTACCCAAGCGGACACCTTTTTCAAGACTCCCCTTAGAACGCAATTCATCAAGATTGCGAATAATGTTTCTTGCATTCAAGCCAACAGAATCTTGTCTTTTCTTGTGCTTATCAATCTCTTCAAGCACCTTCAAAGGTAAAAAAATGTCGTGATTATCAAATTTATAGATAGCACTTGAATCACTCAAGCAAACACTAGTATCTAATAAATAATTTCTTTTAGTAGCCATATCGCCCCACCGTTGTTAAGCAAAGATAACTAGTCTTATTTACTCAATATGACCAGTGCCAACAACCTCCCATTCTGTGTGATATTCAATATGTGAATTATTTATGTCTGTTTCAACTAATTCAATCTTTCTGCGTGTCAAATAAACAGCGGTCAAAGAACCATCAGGATAAGCCTGGAAGTGAATACCGGGCATAATCATATATCCAGAGTCCTCTCCAGCACAATCAACCCTGCCTAAATACTGCCTACCATCCCAAGAATAAACAGTAACCGTAATTGTGAAAAAGAAATCAGAACTTGTAGGACCCCAACTAAACATAGTATAGCCAACCGGATCATTGCTAATTACTGTTTCATAAGCATACGAAGGATCAATCCATAAAAGCGTATAAGGCTCAATGAAATCAAAACCGTGACCTGACATAAACTGATAAGTGCCCATTTCAGTTTCAACGGTATAATCACTATCTCTTTGATACTCAACATCCCAAATACTATCGGTGTAATAATAGCCGCTAGTAATCGATGGAGCATAAAAAGTATGTGAATTAGAGTTGACTGTCAGTGTATAACCAACATCGATAGAGTTAGTAGAAGGGGCAGTAGAATAAATGTTCTCTACGCAAGTACCAACCTCTGGCAACCACTCTGTATGTCCACTGGTGATTGGTTCATGAAACTCTGCAGAGAAATAAATATTTATTTCTTGTGCTGCACCCAAACATACAGGGCAGGCAATCTGCTGAAATTTATAATTTGTATAACCAGTGATACCAGCGTTAGGATCGACACTAGTATCTATTGATGGAATACTTTCGTTATTTTCTGAATCATTTAGAAGAGACTGCTGTTCTGTATCAGTATCATCTAAAATTGAAACATTGTCACCTGTGTCATCGTTTCTTTTCGAAATCTGTATATCATGACCACAAGATGAAATAATAAATAAAAAATCAAACATAAAAACTCAAAGAGCCACCTATCAGAGTCGAACTGATGACCTACGGTTTACAAGACCGTTGCTCTACCAACTGAGCTAAGGTGGCAAATGTCGGGGAGATAGGATTCGAACCTACGACCCTCTGGTCCCAAACCAGATGCGCTACCAGACTGCGCTACTCCCCGTAAACCAGTTTTTTGAGGAAACTGGAAACCTTTTTTAACTTACACGCTCCGTAAGATAAGTTACATCCTTTGCAACATCCTGCTTGAAGCGTTTAACCTCATTACGAAGTGATGCAACCTCATCAGTGAGAGCACTAATTCGAGATAGTGCTCGCGTGATTGTCTTCTGCTGACTGGCAATCGTCTCGGCAAGTTCAGCGTTGGTGGTTCTAGTAGCCATTAAGCCTCCTTTTGAATAATTATAAAACAAATATATTTAAATGTTAAATATTTTCCCACAAATAATCTTTCCATAAATCAGACATCTGTGTTTCTGTTACATGTCTGAGTACGGTGTATCGTGGAGTATGTGGTTTTCTGATTGGTCTCATGTCAGCCTGTTCAAGCGTTTTAGAGCCCTTTTTTTGATTACATGGTACACAAGCCGCAACTAAATTTTCCCAGGTGTTCTTGCCCCCTTTAGACTTTGGCAAAACGTGGTCTACAGTCAACTCACTGGTCTTGAAATAATTGCCACAATATTGACAAACGTTCTGATCTCTCCAAAGAATATTTTGTCTTGTTGGAGCACCATCACCCATTCGATATTTTACGTAACGATTGATTACAATCACTGCTGGAAGATCGAAAGACTCTCTAACAGAATTGACTCTTTCTGTATAAGTCTCGATTGCTTTTGCTTTTCCAATAATACAAAGAATCAACGCTTCCAAAGCATCAATAACTTCGATAGGTCTGTAAGACGAATCTAGTTTCAGGGCTTTCAGCATACTCTAACTACTCTTCTTTATCTTCAATTTCAATTTTTTTGATCCAATTGATTGGAACCCAAGTGCTAACATCGCCGTGCCAGAAGATTTTTACTGTATCTTTTCCTGGTCTTGGAACATTATCAACTACAATTGCTAATGAAGTTTTATCTGTTGGTTCTCTTACAAAAGGACCAACAACTTCTACTAATTCGCCAATCTCAAAATCCATAAATCACTTTTCTATTTTTCGAAGCCAATGAGCAGGGAGCCATGCTAGTTTCTGATCAAGGCAGACTTTCACTAGATTTATATCTTTGGCTGTATTCACATCAATAACAATTGCAATTTGTGATTTTTGCCATTCACGATCTAGATTATCGTATTTTGTAATATTTGAAGGTCTTACAATCTCTACTAAATCGCCTTTCTCGAACTTCATACTATAATAAGTATCCCGTAGGGGAATCGAACCCCTATTACCGGGATGAAAACCCGGCGTCCTGACCGTTAGACGAACGGGACAAATTACTCACGCTTTTTGTGCTTGGTCTTGCGAGTATACTTTGATTTATCTTTGTGTTTACCCGCACCGGAACGCTGATGTGCATGTACTGCAAGCCAATTACGTTTCTTTGGTGAGTTTTTCTTTTTCTTCGCCATGTATTATCTAGCGTTTTCATCAAGAAAAAGATTGTTAATATCAGTCATCATCTCTTTAGGGTCGAAAAAAACTAAGTTATCACCACGAAACCAACCATCGATACCGTTTTTGGTTTCAGTGATCTGACTAGGTGGCTGGTTAGTCCAACTTACGCGAAACCAACGCCACCCATTGCGACTCTCTTCAGCAATCACATTTCCAAAAGAAATACGATTAACATCACTGATGGTATAAACTGTATTACCAACAAGATACATTATTCACCTTCCTTGAAATAACTTTCAATGTTATATTTTTTATAATGAGTATTAAACTCTCTGACATCTAAACCAAGAAATCTTGCAGCATCTTTCTTTGATCTACTAACAGAAATAGCAAACTTTAGTAATGCTTCTCTAATAATATAACATGAATTAGACCAAAAGTCAATACCATAAAGTTTATTTCTTACTAAAGCGCATGAAAGTTCTAACTTTATTGCAATCAAATCTTCTAAAGTTAAATTATTTATTAGTACTAACAAGTCTTGACTAACAACACCTTCATGTGTTAGTTTATTAATTATGCTTTTATTATTGATCTTAGATTTCATTAACTTTCTTTTTAGAAGGTTTCTTTCTTACAGATCAATTATACTGACTGTCTGAAAACGTGTCAAGTACTTTTTTGTTTTTTACTCTGTTTTTATTTGATGGTCGCTGTAGAGAATAATTTGCCACCAACATCAATTCTGGATGTAATCTCAACACTCTTCCCAGGCTTTGCTTTCTGCAAGCCTGCTTTCGCAGCCATATCAGCCTGTTGCAGGGCCATTTGTATGTCATCGCCAATTTCAAAGGAGGCAGTAAATGAGTTTCCATCATCAGACAAGCCCTCAGAGGGAGCCTGGGCTACTTGTGTTGTTTCAGGTTGCTCTGGTTGGACTGGTACATCTGCTGTGTTTCCACCACCAAAAGCGGTTGCCAACCCAAGAGCAATATTACTTAAGGCGCCCTCATCAATTTCTTCTTCCTTGATAAATTGACGCCAGTTTTCCATTAAAAGTTTCACAATTAAAGTCCCAAATCAATTTCGTCTGGTGTTGGCTCATCAAGGTTTTGCTCCTTGTCTTTAGCCATCTCATAAGCATTGTTTGTTGGCTCTTCAATGTCTGGATCTAATTCAGACTCAAACTTATCAAAATAAAGTTTAGCATTAGCAATCAAGTAATCGTAAAACAACTCTTGGTCTTCATCATTTGAAAGCAACTCATAAGAATCAATAATGTTTGACTCAATCTTCTTGAAAGAAGCATAAGCAATGTTACGACCAGTTTCATCGGCACCTTCAATACCGAAAGCGTCTCTTGGATCCTCTGGATCCTCATCTTCTGCTTTTTCAGCATCAGTTCTGATGTCAATAAACTTATCCTCATCAGGGCTTTCTTTATCTGTAACCTGAATGTCGATCACTTCTTCAAGATCATCGCCAGCCTCGGTATTAGCCTCAACAGGTGTAAGAGTGTTGATGATTGCCTGAATAATGTGAGCACGGAATGACTTACGCTGCTCTGGATCAGTTGTCATAGACTTGTAGTCTGTTTCAAGAACTGGAACAATCTTCTTTAGAAGATCTTCAAGAACATTAATGCCAGTAGATTTGTTTGGTGTTGGATCAACATCGGCAGTTTGAGCCTCATTCAAGGAAGCAAGTTCCTGCTCCAAGAGTGTTCCAATAATAGAACGCAACTCTTTTTCTTCGTTTAAGGTTTTTTCCTTGACAATACCAATATATTGTCTTATGATTGATCTAAGTTCTTTTTCTTCATTAATGTTCATTGTAAAATGCCCTTTTTAATAAGTAGATTCAAAACCTCTTTATACAACTCTGGTTCGTAGTATTCATTTTTCTTTTTCTTGCGCTTTGGTTTAGCGCCCAATGGTAAAGAATAACCTTGAACAGAGCCACCTGCCATAGAGGACATTTCATCAAGGGGCTCATTCAAGCCAGTATCAATCCCAAGAGTATTCAAAAAGATTTCTGTATTATTGTTTGTGAAATCATCAAGCAACTCAACTGCCTCTGGCATCTTTGTTGCAACGCCTAAAAGATAACGCATGTCAGAAGCGTGAAAATCTGCTGGATCTTTCTTGGAATCTTTGACGCTTGGCATGTTTTCACCAACAGGAGATTGAGAAAGAATGTTCATGTATTCTTGCGAATGTCTTGCTGGGTCAACTGCAGTTGCCTCTGGGTCTTTGAATTGAACGCCATCTTTGATGTATTTGCCAGCACCTCTCCAACGGTTGTAATCGCAACCTTTAGAACTACAACCAAGCGTAATAACATCACCAGGATTCAAAGGACCTTCATTCCCGATGTATTCATAGACTGCTGAAATTGGTGATGCTTGATTTGAAATTTGAACATCAACATTTGGAACCGATCCTAAAAGAATCTCCCACATTTTTTTAGCATCACCAGCAGAGATAACAGTTCCATCGGCAAGCGTTCTTTGCTTTTTGAGAGGTCTGGAAATCAAAACTAATACTTCATCATGATTAGCGGCATACTGCTGAACCATTGCTAAATGACCAGCATGTGGAGGCTTGAAAGAACCAGGAACCAAAGCGATACTCTTACCAGAAACAGGTGCCGGCTCTGGCTGTTCGGCATCAACTTGCTCTTCTTCTTTGATGTTTCCAAAGCCGCTAGCAAGATTTCCAACAATAAACTCGCCGGTAATCTTTACAGGGTTAGGTCCAAAGAGTTTTTCGTCACGCAGAACCACTCCCTCGTGGTCCATTACATCGCCCATAGGGCTTGTTAGAGCGTTCAAAATTTCATTGCCGAGCATTCGGGTAGCGTGCATAATTACTGCCCCGTAAATGGCGTCTTCTGCATCTTTATCCTCAATCATATCCACTACCGGCGTCTCACCTTTGAGGATATTGAGATAAAGTTGCTTATGTAACGGATGAGTTCTTTTTCCGTTTGCTAGTTTGATAGATTTGTACCTTGGATTCTTTGCTTCTTTTAGCCAATCACCAAGAGACTTTGTAATCTCACGATCATCAGATAGTTTGACCGTGAAAGACTGCGAGAGTACATCAGAAAAATCGATGTTAAGATCTTCTTTTTTGCTTGCCGGGACAGATGAATAAACTTTGAAGCCATACTCTTCTGCGTAAGGTTGTAGTTTTTTAACCAAACGATCCATAGTAGATTTCTTATAAGGAACCTCGATAGCAAAACCGGTTTGTCCCTCTCTTCTTTCTAAACCAGGACGAATGTTATCTTTGCTTGGTCCACTTTTAGCAACTCTTGAAAAGAATTGATTTAGTCCGTGAATAGCAAGAAAGTTATCGTCATACGCTGTAACATTTGTTGTTCCAGCAACATACTCTGTGTTTAGAAACCTTGATGGCTCATCCCACATTCCAAGATCTTTGAGTTCTGGTTCAATGTCGCCAATCGCAGAGTTCAAGATTGTAAGAAGTGTTTTGATTGCTGGACGCATTCCGTGACCTTCTGGAAATCTTTGATCTACGCGGTCCATAGTGATACCACTAATGTCAATCTCCTTCATAGATCCACGATCAACAGCAAACTGTTTGTCCTCATCGCCAACAACCTTGAAAGAAACATTGACGCCATCAATCTTGACGGCGCTAGGGTTTTTGCCATCAATAAACTTCTTTGCTGTCTCAAAAAAATCTAAAAGATCAGAACCGGTATTTACCCCAGGAAGATCAAAAGGGTGCGCCATGTGACCGGCAGCACCGCCCTCTACAATCAAATTGAACATTTTAGGATTCCTTATTTTCGTTCAACTGTTCTTCAAGAATGTTTAGTTTCTCTTCTAAAACAGAAACCTGATTCTGCATACGACGAGCGTGTCTTTTGATTTCACGAATGTTATTTCTAACAAGGTTCAGTCTTCTGTTTTCTTTCATTGATTTTGGCTTGAAGAACGAAATAGCCTCTTGAAGAGCCTGAATATACATAAAAATGTCACGTTCAGACTCTTCGTTTAGAAGATATTTTTGCCATTCTTTATCAATAGACATGCTCAAGCCTTCTTGATAGAAGCACGAAGAGCCTTGCGAACAGCCTCACGGAGTTTCTGCTCTTCCATTGGTCTTCTGCGAGCGTCAGGCTGCATGCCTTCTCTATCGCGACCACGAGCACGACGCTCATCAAGATCTTCTTCGTCGTCTTCCTCTTTCTTACCACGACCACGATCTTCGGCATCAGGGCTTGTATCGATGATCTCTTCGAGTTCCTCCTCTTCCTCTTCTTCTTCCTCTTTTTCCATGGAAAGAAGAGAATCAAGTCTGGAGAGGATCATGTCGAGTTTGCCCTCAAGGCTATCATCCATTGCATCCATCTCTGGCTCATCACCATACATGTCTGGCTGGTCATCAACAACCATCATAGCAGTCTCATCACCCATTGGAGCACAGCCGCCCTCTTCCATGTTCTCTTTATCGCCTTCTTTTTCTTTCTTGTCTTGAGCGGCTTTCTTCATGGACTCTTCTTTGTCGCCATCACCATCAAGATCAATAAAATCTGGCTTTGCTTCCTCTGTGAGGTTATCAAGATTCATGCTGAATCCCCAAGACTCTGCGAGGAGACCCTGAATCTCGTTATTTTTCCAATCTTTAGTAGACATAATCGTAGCAACTCCTTTTTGTAAATGCTCGAAATAAATAGTGTGTTTTATGCTGTCTTCCCAATCTCGAAAGCATAAATTGCCTGTTTCGTATGCTTCACGCTCCATTTCACGGAGGTGAGCATCGTTCTGGGCATAACCATCACCCATTTCGTGAACATTATCAAAGTCGCCACGACAGTTTTGAGTATGATGGACTAGTTCATGAGATAAAGATCTCATAACATCTTTTGGATGACGACCAGTTACATAAAGCACGATTTTTTGTTCGTTAGGGTCATAATATGCTGTTTTACCCAGCGGGTCATCAGCATTACCAACATCAGAACGCAAAAATAAACGTGGCGGCTTAGCAAAGCCCAGACGCTTTTGTGCGAAGGGCATAAATTTACTAATAAGCGGCTTGATGATATCAATCATATATAGCACCTCTGGCGATCAACCATTTACACTAAATAGTTCGATCAACT
>Ga0255768_10000429_pt1 | contig 43144 bp, 24 predicted proteins | sample 071ome_33_FD_179983 | JGI IMG/M metagenome (GOLD analysis project Ga0255768, IMG submission 179983) | Coastal salt marsh microbial communities from the Groves Creek Marsh, Skidaway Island, Georgia - 071412AT metaG (version 2) | ecosystem: Environmental > Aquatic > Marine > Intertidal zone >... | reverse complement strand
TTGTTGTTCGTTTGTTGTACGCATTCTTAAACCTAATGCGTTTTGTGCTGTGTATTCTGCTACCTTTTCTGCTTGTTCGCCTACCGTAATACCATACTCTCTTAGACGCATCGAAAGTTCTGGTGTGAGCCCTTTTAAAATATTAAGTGCTACGGCACCACCTTTTGATGCAGTACCTAAACTTGCTAATCCATCGGATACAGGTCCAAGTGCTCCGCCAATTTCTTCTGCTGTTAAACTTATTCCTCTAAAACCCGTTTGCATTTGACCAATTTGGTCACCTAATGCAATACCACTTTGTGTTAGTTTTTCAAAGGTTGTAAAGTTAGAATAGAGTAACTTGATTACCGAATTCAGTGCATCAGCAAATGGTTTAATGGCTCCCGGTACAGCATCAGCAACAGCGGATGTAAAATCAACCATTGACGGTCTGCCCTTGGCAAACATGTCAACCGTGTCAGAAAACGCTCCTGCTAGTCTACCAGCAATTCTAAATATTCCACCAAATACCTTGCTTACTCCGCCTACAGCAATCATTAGAGGATTTAAGGATTTGGCTAGTTTTGTTGCTCCCACTGCGGCGCCAACTAGACCACTACCACCGCCACCAGAACCACCGCCACCACCTCCTGGACGGCTTCCTTGTGCTTTCATTTCGCTCAAAATGGCTTTTAGGGTAGCCTCTTCCGCGGCTCCTTGTATTTCAATTGGTCCAATATCCGGAATATCAACTCTCACTGCCATGTTTTAAAAACCCCTATAAAGTGCGTACATAAATAATACTTGTAAGTAGCGTTACACTTATTTATATAGAGGAAAAACCATGGAACAACAAAACATACAAAAAGGTCAAAGCATATTAAAAAAATATGCACGACAACCCAAAATTTATCTAACACTACCTTCGGGTGGTAGATTTTACTCTAGCAACCCACTTGAAAAGTCTGGTTCAGGCGAATTACCAATCTATTCAATGACCGCTAGAGACGAACTATTAATTAAAACGCCGGATGCACTACTAAATGGAGAAGCAACAACCTCCATGGTTAAAAACTGCTGTCCGCTAATCGAGAATCCATGGGAAATACCGTCAATTGATATTGATGCTATTTTAATTGCTATTCGTATCGCTACATACGGTGAAAAAATGACCGCTAGTTTTAAGGTTCCAAATGTTGACGAAGAACTTGAAACTGAAATTGATCTACGCAAAGTGCTTGATCAATTGCAAGGTCATACATATGATTCAAACTTAACAATCGGTGAGTTGACTTTTCAAATTGTTCCTCTAAATTATAAACAACAAACTGAATTGTATCAACAAACGTTGGAAACACAACGTATTGCACAGGTCCTTGGAAATCCTGACATGTCGGAAGACGACAAGATCAAAGTGTTCCAAGACGGATTTAAAAAATTAAGTGCAACACGATTAAATGGTATTTCACAGCAGATTGTTTCAGTTAAAACACCAGAAGGTGATGTTCAAAATCCAAAAGAGATCAGTGAGTTTATTAACGATCTAGATGTTGAAACGTTTGAAGCAATTACCAAACACTCGGAAACGCAAAGAGCACCATTTGAAGTTAAAGCACAAAAGGTGTCAATTCCAAAAGTGTACGTTGAAAAAGGAGCACCGGAGTCGACTGAAGTTCCGATTATTTTTGATTCCTCAAATTTTTTCGTTTCCAGATAGGTTCACTCTCGCTTTCTGAAATCAACGATCTGGTCCAGAGTATGGATAAGGAAAGCAAGGACATAGTAGATTCACTAGTTAATCTTTGCTGGTATATGCGAGGTGGATTGACAATAGAACAAGCCTACGGAATCACTCCCGAAGAACGTGAACTAATAATTAAAATGGTTGGTGCACACGTTGAATCGTCCAAGGAAACTGGACAAGTAATACTCTAAATTATTTTTTGTATTTTTGAATTAACTGAACAAGTCTTTGTGGATCCTGCTGAACAGCATTTTTCATAAAAGAAAGCAACGGTGCCATGTTGGCAATTTCCTGTTGATTAGGCTTTTCGCCTCTTTCCATTTTGCTCATTCCCGAAATTGCTAGGTTGGGATTTTTAATATCCAACTGCTGTTTCAGTCTGCTCATTCCGCTTTTTGTTTTTGACAATGATGCTGAATCCGATGAATCCTTGCCGGAACCACCGCCACCTGAACCAATTTTAGGCGGAGCACCACCAAGTGCTTTGTCAACCTTGTCCACCATGCCCTTGATTCCTTTTATGGGAGCATCAGCCGCATCCTGGCCCGCTCTAAACTGCTTGCCTAGATGTGCCATTGCGGAAGGTTTGCCCTGTCCTACCTTGATTCTATCGTCCTTAACGGCGTCTGTAACTTCGCCTTTAACAATTCTTTCTATGTCGTTGCTTGTAATGCCCTGTGCAATATTGACCTGATATTTTTTAGCCATCGCGGCAACACGTGACTGATCCGCTTCGAACATTCCCTGTTTAACAGGTTGTGCGTTAGCCGGAACATTTTGTTTGGCCGCTTGTTTTGTTTTGTCAACGCTTTGTAAAAACTGCAACGCCAATTCTGTCTGCTTGGCATTTACAATCTGTGTAATAAGTTCATCAATTTTAGGATTGCCCAATTTAGCAGAAACATCACGTGAAGCAATCTTGCCCGTTGCTTTGTTTATCCACTGAGCACCCTTCCACTCATATTCATTTCTATTGACCTGTTGCTGTTGTGCAGGTTGCTGTGCAGTTTTTTGCACCTGTGTTTTAATCTGTTGTGTTTTGGGATCCTGGCCAGGTTGCTGTGCAGGCTGTGTTGCCTGTTGCTGAGTCGCTTTTGCTGTTTGTACCGGTGCACCTGGAATTTTAGGTTGTGTTGCTGGTGCTTCTATTACCAATTGACTTATCTTCATGCCGCTTTTGTAACTCCCTGATTGTTTCCCGTGCCCTGTTTGGTATTAAAAGGTCCGTCCTTAACGGGCGGTTTAGCGTTTGCGGGAACCCTAGCCTTACCAGCCTGCAGGCCCTTGACCAAATAGTCCTTTTCCGCGGGTGATAGTTGTTGTAGTTGCGATTGTATCGCCTTATCCAATGTTTGTTTAATGTCCTGCGCCTTAGCGTCCGGCTGTTGTTTTACAGCAGGCGAAGCCTGTTGCGGTGCGGTAGCACCCGCCGGTGGAAATTTAGTGTCCAAGAAGTCGATCAACATGTCAAGGGTAGGCGTAACACCCTTGGTCTTAACGTCCGTTTTAAATTCTCTGTTAATCGTATTCATAAAATCGCCGATCGCTCTCTTGTTATCAGCGGTATCACGACCCACCTTACTAAATGGGTTCAGTCCTTTTAGAGTATCAGCGGCTTTCGAAGCAATACCATATGGTGCTTCTTGCACGTCTGTTTCAATTGATAATTCGTTAATATGCATAGTAATCTTATTTAGCATGGTTAGTGAATGAACTACGTTCATTCGTGTTTTCGCTATCGCTCAAACACTTTTATTTCTTGAATATATTTAAGCAATATAAATTACGAAGTAATTTTTTAGCATCATGTAGATTGTTTCAGTCAGACGGAACCTGTTAAAGGGTTCCATCTAATCTTGAACATCATGTGAGTTCGTCACAGCCAAGACTTGGAAGTAGGTATTTTGTTTATACACCTGTTTGTGGGGCTCCGGCCTATCCCCTACCTACACCGACATCACGTAAAAATCTGCTAAAAACCGCTTTTCGCTATCGCGAACCGCTTCGCGGGTTCCTACGCTACCTCCCGCTTCGTTCCGTTGCGAGGAGTTTTTTCAAACCTAGTGTTTTCGATTGACAGCATTCAATCTACGCTAACCGGTAGGCCCAATTCTTTTGATGGCTTAACTCCCAGTGGGGGTTGATTAACGTGTACGAGTGTCCGTGTCACGGGTACCTTTTACTCAGCGGTATTACTAAACTGGCCCGCCAACCTTGTGTGCTGTTATTTTTTGCCTAAAGTTTCTAGTGCTTCTTTGAGAATTTTTGAACTGCCTACTCTAACATTAATAATTCCGTTGTAATACTCATCCGTCTCTAATACTCTGCGTTCAAATTGTTCTCTAGCCTCTAGGTAACTCATCAAGCCTCTGCTGTTACAAATGTAAAGAATTTCGCGTGTGAAGTTTTCTGGGCCTAGTTTTTGTACATCTTCGTTCAAATGATCGTTGGAACCCCAATAGTCTTTCCAATCTGATTCCACTTTTGAACGTCTTTTGTTTTTCTTGCCTTTAAGAGGTGGGCGTGTTTTTTTGAATTTTGCTAGTTTTTTGCCTACGTACTTGCGATTGTTGGTAGTGTTTGTTATCAGGTACACAAATCCTTCGCAATCTTGCGGAAGTTCTTGTACTATTTTGCCCTGATAAGTCCACTCCATGCAGATACTTACCTGTGCCTAATTTTCAGTGTCTTGATTCTGATTTGCCTTCTTTTTTGCCTTAAGATTTTTGCGTTTGTCTTGAACTTCGTAGCGTCTTTGTGTGCAAAGACGTCTAATATCACTGAGAATTGAACGTACCTTGCGTCCGTTTTCATCAAAGCCTTTGGCTTCCCAACGTTCATTCATGTTATAGTAATCCATAATTGCTTGGACTAAAAGTTCATGTGTTGTTGGTTTAGACATTGTTGCTTAACTCCGTGTCTGTTTCATACGAAGTAAATCCGTTTTCCTTGATTACTTTTAGAATATTGTTGACCCTAGAACTTAATTCGTCTTTGTGCGAAATAAGATATATATTTTTTGAACGTTCACGTGCCATCTTTTTAAGAATAGCAATAGAACTTTCAACACCTGCGGTATCCATACCACTATCAATAAGTTCGTCAATAAACAATAGGTTGATATTTTGATAAAGGTTTTCCCACACATCACGAAATGCCCAACTTAAACTTAAAATGAGTCTATTTCGTTCACCTCTACTGAGGTTATCAAAGTCTAAGTCACGTCCTAGTTCTGTAATTTCTACCGATAAATCGTTCTGAAACTTAACTTGATGCGGTAACCCTGTTCTATCTAGATAATACTGCAAACGTTTGTTCAACACAGCCAAGTTTTGATCAATAATACGTTTACGTATAAATGAATCCTTGCTTGTTAATAGTTTGTACAAGAAATCCATGTGGTTTTTCATTTCAGTAAATTGATTCATTGTGTTCCAACTTACTTCTTTAATTGCAGTTTCGTTTAGTTCTTTAATCTGCTCTGTGTATGGATTGTTCTCACCGTCTTTTTCACGTTTGCGTTCTTCTAGACTTGCTAGATTGTTTCTGTGATTGTATGCTTCTTCCGCATTGTCATAAAATGTGTTAGGCTTACCGTTAATATCACCGATATCGTCAATCTTTTTAACAACATCAGAAAGTTGTAATTGTATTCCGTCAAGATATGTTTTGCTTTCATTAACATCGTTTTGTTTTTCAGCCATTAGTGAAGCGTGTGCTTCATCATGTAGATCCTGTCCACAAGTAAAACATTTTTTACTTTGAATATCCTCTAAATCTTTTTGATATTTTTTAAATTCTCGTTCAGCACGTAAAATACTTGACTCTAAACTTGCTTTTTCTTTTTGTAAACTTGTTAGTTCGTTATTAGAACTGGTCCATATTTCTAGATCCTTGTGTGCTTGAATTTCTTTTTCAATATCAACTTGTACCAAACTAGAAATCGCTTTACTTAATCTAGCAATTTCTTCAGACTGGTTAGCGTCCCATGCTTTGCTTTTAATATCTAAATTGTTAATACTTTCTTGTACGGCTTGGTTAGCACTTTCAATACCTTTTATTTTTGCATCTTCTTCTGCAATAGCGTCTCGTACACTTTTCTGTTGTTCTTTTAATTTTTCTGCTTTTTCAGAAAGTATAGTAATACCTAGCAGTTGTTCAATAATTTCTCTTTGATTGTTTGGAGTCATGGCCAAGAAAGGCTCTGTGTATGTGTTTAATGCAACCAAATGCTTAAACATAGTATGACTCATGTTCAATAGTTTTTCAATTTCTTCCTGTGTTTTACGACTATCGCCCTGTGATTCATCAATATCATCAGCAACGGTTTCAACATCTTCAACATAAAACTTAAGAATGTTAGGCTTTCTGCCTCTTTCAATACGATATGTTTTACCGTTAACTTCGAATTCAACGGTTACCAACATGCCTTTGGCATTTGTTTTGTTTACAAGGTTTTCTCTGCGAATCTTTGTTAATGCTTCGCCATATAAGGCATAACTCAATGCATTAATAATTGTAGTTTTACCTGTACCGTTACGTGATCCTGCATCATCTCCGCCTAAATCCATGTTTTCACCAAGAACAAGTGTAAGGTGTGCTTTATCAAAATCAACTGCCTGCGTTGCATTACCAACACTCATGAAGTTTTTTACCGTTATGGTTTTAATTTTAAACATGAATTATAAGTTCCTGTAAATGTCTAATAAAATATTAGGCCTATATTGTTCACTTTGAATTTTTGTTATTTGATCTGTTACAATTTGATCAACACTTTCAAAGTCAATTTCGCCTCTTTCTAGTGTTAGTGCTTCATCAGCATCTTCAGTGTCTGGCAATAAACTAATTTCTCTAATATCATATTGTTTAGAAAAGTTTTCCTTAATAAAATTTGCTTCTTCATAGGAAATATCAATATCAAGCGTAACTCTTAGATATAAATTGTTTGGTTTTAGAATTTTGTCAGTATTATCAAGTAAGTTACTTAATTTTACCGTACGATATTTTGGACAATCCGGCCAATCAATATATTGTGGTTGACCTCCCCATTCTAAAATCATCATTCCACGTTCGTCATCCCATGCATCGGCATAATTGTGAGGAAAAGCGTTACCGATGTAATGTATATTTTTGTTGTTTTGACGCTTATGAAAATGTCCGGTGAATACCAGTTCTTGATTTTTGAAGTCATCTGCTTTTACTTCACCAGTGTCTGGCATCTCAACCATGGCATTCATTTTAAAATGGGGAAGTTCAAAGTGACCAAACATATATCGGCACTTCATTTTGACCACATTTTTCCATTCTTCGCCAACAAGCCACGGAACCAATGCAACATCGTCAATAACCATAGGTTCATTTACAACGGTAACACCCGGTACGTGCTTGCCAAATACTACAGAATGAATTTCTCTTTTATCTTTATAATATAAATCGTGATTACCTGGAAAGAAATAGAAATTGTCAAAAGCCTTGCCTAGTTTTTCCAGTGAACGCAAACTAGCATCCATTGTGGTTAAGTTTAACGCACTTCTATTGTGATGCCAATCGCCTGTGAAAATACCTACATCACAGCCGTTTGCTTTTGCTTGTTCAATATACCAATCCACAAATCGTTCACAATCATCATTATGGACTTTAGAATTGCTTTTAAGACCAAAATGAATATCCGTGAATACTGCGGCCTTTTTAAATAAATTTTTAGCCATACTTTTCCTCAATTATTAAAATTATAAGGTCAACCACGTGTGTTTGTCAACCTAATAATCCGCTTTTGGCTTTCTCATTGTTTTATAAAATTCTGCTAACTTCTCTTTATCCTCTTTAAAGACATTTTCATTTTGTCTAGTAAAGGATGGATTCAATCCGTTTTCTTGCAATATATCATCTCGAATGTTTTGATTTTTCTTTTCAATGTTTAGCACACGAGTAAACGAGTTTGTAACAGCCGCTGTGTAGTAAGCAAACGGATTTAAACTTTTGCTTTCGTCAAACTGCAAACCGATCTGTGAAAGTTGTAGCACAGCCTGTGCTCTCATCTCGTCATTGTATGTGTAACCACGCCAGTTTGACCGTGTACCGTAACGATCAGCAAGTTTTAGAAACATTCGTCCTAAATCTTCTGTCATTCGACCATGACTAACAGAAAACTGCCCGTTATGTACTCCGCCTTTCCAATGACTTTTACCAACACAAATTAAATTGTCGTTTTCGTCATATTTCCAATGTTGAAATGGAGGAAAGTTGCATTTTGCGTGTTTATCTGCTGTTGTTTTGGTCTTGCGTTTACGACCTGGTTCTTCAGGAACATGATCAAATGTCATAATTCTAAAAACTAAGTCTGTTTTTTCAATCTTTTTCCAATCAGGCGTTACTTCTGCTAGTTTTACTTTTTGTTTGTTTTCTTTTGCTAGTGCGTATGCTTCTTTACCAATGCGTTCTGCTTGATTACGCTTGGCTTGTGCTAGTGTAAGCCTGTTTACTTTGTCTAAACTTGCTAGGATAATATCGTATTGAGCGTACTTTTCATCCTGAAAAGAGGAAAACGTGTTCTTGCTTTTCCAAATTTCATGCAACAAGTCTTTATTCGTTAAATATTTCTGTCTAATCATTATAATTTCTCCGGATATAAGTACTATTATAAACTACGCAGTTAATAAATGCAATAAATAATTGTAACAAAAGGAACCAAAAAGACATGGCTGAATTTATGCAAACTATATCATCGTTCGGAACTACCGCGTTCAAAAAAGGACAGGAGTTGGGTTCCAATTTCGTTTCTGATGCCGGTGCACTCACAGGCAGAATTGTGGGAGGATTGGGCGAAGCATCGGGCATTACACAAAACCAAGGAGCAATGGAAGGTCTTGCAAAACTAGGTGAAATCACAGGAACTACGAGCATACTAGAAAGACTTGGACTTGATTTAAAACCTGGTGGTAAGCCGTTCTTGGAAGAAGGACAGCGTCCGACACTAGCAAAGATTGATAGAAGAATTAAACTCAAAATTGATCCAAAATACCTAGGTACGGGACCAAGCGCCCCACTGAAAGCAACAGGTGGAATAGTGTTTCCATATACTCCTCAAATAGTTTTACAATCGCGAGCAAGTTACAACGCAGTTCAACCAACACATAGTAATTATGCGTTCCAATCTTATCAAAATTCTAATCTGGATGCTATCTCAATTGTGGGAACATTTACAGCACAGGACAGAGGAGAGGCAGAATTCGTTTTAGCAACGGTCCATGCACTTAGAACAATAACTAAAATGCACTTCGGTTCATCTGAATATGCCGGTGCACCTCCGCCCGTGGTTATGTTAGACGGATACGGAGATTATATGTTTAACATGATGCCGGTGGTTATATCAAGTTTCTTTTTTACAATGAATGATGATGTTGATTATATTGACTTACCAACATCAGGAGGTTCAAAGACATCTATTCCTACAAGAACAGATATTACGGTTGAATGTTTACCAGCATTCTCAAGAACAGATCAAGCATCATTTGATATATTCAAATTTGCTAACGGAAATTTTAAAGATAAAGGCATGATATAAAATATGTACGCTAAAACTAGTTTATACGGTGAAACCCAAATAGATCAAAATGGTTTACAACTATTAACATATAGATCAATTCCTCAAATAGCATCCGATGTATTGTATGTAATTAAACCTCAATACAATTACAGACCAGATCTATTTGCCAGCGACCTGTATAACGATCCTAATTTATGGTGGGTGTTTAAATCTAGAAACCCAGAAGTTTTAGAAGATCCTATTTTTGATTTTGTTGCTGGAGTAACAATTAAGGTTCCTACGTTGGATGTTATCAAAAGTGTTGTAGGAGGTTAGTATGCGAACCGTTGACGCTAAACGAGTCAAAAATATTACAACAGAACCAGATCTAACAGAAGAACAAAAATTTACAAGTCTTGTTAGAAAAAAAGTACAGGCCGAGGTTGACGCTGATTTAGCAGAACGTGGCGACGAAATAGGCGTTTTGTTAGGAGCAGAGCCCGGTACTCAAATTACAATTGAGGTTGGTGAACCTACATTAGGCGGATCGTTTGATACTGCTAAACCAACGCCACCACCTTTGTTAGATCCTAAAAGAGGATATAATGTTCTGCATGATTGGAATTCTTACAATTATATTTTTACACTAACCAGTCTTACTATGGACCAATGTAAAGATACTGAATTGGCTTCAAACTTTGATAGGATTTTTAATAACAATAGAGGTCAAGAAACAAACGAGTTTTACATTGTTTTACGAAGCGGTGGATACAAAAGAAAAATAGGTAATAGTGACGCAAACGTACAAGCATTTAACGACACATTATCCTTAGATCTCGAAGAACGTACCCAAGCATTAGACGAAGTTGCCTCTGGACAAGGTTCCGGACTTTGGAAACAAGGAGAAGCAAAAGGCAGAGACTTGTTTATCGACGATGTTAATATAGCATGTGCTGTTGGATTAAGTGATGCAATGGGGGGCGGTAATGCAACATCGGGATCTTTTAAGGTAACCGAACCATATAGCGTGGCTGGATTTTACGAAGAGTTATATAATGCTTCGAGATTTGCAGGTCATCAAGATTATATTGGAGCACCGTTTCTTTTAACAATAGATTTTGTTGGACACAAAATAGTTAATGCCGATAGACAAGCAACCCTAATAACATCAGCGATTCCTAAGACAAGAAGACATTTTCCTATTGTAATTAGGGGAAGTTCAATGAAAGTAACAGAAGCCGGTGCTACATACGATGTGAATTTTACGGCTTTGAATTTTCAAGCAGGAAATCCTGGAGCAATAACTCTTTCTTCCAATATCGATTCTCCAAAACAAAACAATCCAACCGTTGGTAGTGTTCTTTATCATTTGTTTGATAGAATGAACACAATTGAGATGGAACAGATGTTGGAGAAAAAAACAAAAGCAGGATCGGAAAAACAAATCAACGAAGTGGTTGCTAAGACTACAAAGTCTGCAGAATTTAAGACAGCATCAAGCACCAAATCGCTCGAAGTAGCACCTTTCCTGCCTCACAGATATGCTGTATGGTTTCCGAGAAATTATAGTAAAGCGGGCGGAGATAGTGTAGCAGAAGGTGTGGTAAACAACACTGGTGCACCCGGCAGTGGTTCGGCTTTAAATTTTAAGTATTTTAATACTAAGATTTGGCAAGAACAAGCATCGTTTACACTAGCAGATCAAGAACAAAAAAACTTTGTCGAAACATTTAGACAAGATGCTACATTTTCAAATCCGTTTGCTGAAGCAGAAATGCAGGGCGGTACAAAAACTTTCTCAGGTTTCTATGCTGTAAAACGTCTGGACGAGGAAGTTGACAGATCAAACAAGGATATCGAGGCTAAGGTTAAAAGCCTAAACGACAAATCAAAAGAAGTTCAAGATGCAACACGTGAAGCAGAAGAATTGCGTAAGGATTTAATTAGAGAAATTCAAATATATTATAAACCCGGGGACGCAGAATTAAAACAATTTTTTGATGAAACAAGCAAAGGTGAAAATGGTTTTGTATTTCCTAATCTAGTTGGCCAAGCAAAATCAACATTTGATTTTGATAACTGGAATAGGGTTCCTATTGACGATGCTGATCCTGAAGTGGATGAAGCAACAGATGAAGTAGAAATAGATGGTGGCGCAGAAAAAGTAGGAAACAGACTTAATGAACTGCGAGCAAAATATTATAATCAATTAAAAACAATTGAAACTCTAAAAAAAGAATTAAATGCACTCCAAGGCGAAGGAAAAACTTTAGAGGAAAGAAAATCAAGTATCTTTGAAAAAGAATTTACAGCATACGGCGAAGATAGAGAATCTTGGCAGTTTAAAAAAGGAACAACCCTAGAACAAAATATTCACACAATAATAACAGATAGTTATTATGCATCAGTAGTAGATGATGATGCTGAAACGTTTGCAAAAACAGGATTTATTAAATGGTATAGAATTGAAAAATATGCAATACCATATGGTTATGACACGTATTATAATAGAGAAGTATATGAAATACATTTTTGTGTTCAACCTTTCTATGTTCATTATAGTCAATTACCTGGTAACACAGAAGTATTTTCATATGACGAAGCAAGAAAATTTGCTGTAAGAGAATACAATTATATCTTTACAGGAAAAAATCTCGATGTAATGAATTTCAATTTAGATTTTAATAATCTGTTTTTTGCGGCTGGTCAATATAGACCTAAAAATGATCCAGAAGCATCTACGTCTACAATTACAGAAAAGAAAGTTTACAAAAGACCAAGTGCTATTGTTACTGCCGCAATGCAAAACCGTGTAGGTAATAAAAAATCAGCACCAGTACAAGAAAAAGACTCAACAACGGCTAATACATCAACACCTAACAATGCCAATCAAACAGCAAGAATGTTAAATGACACGTTGTTTAATAACCCTGGTGAAAAGGCGCTTTTAAAAGCAGAAATAGGAATTATCGGAGATCCTGTTTATTTGGTAGGAAGTGGGATAGGAAATAGAGCCATATTACGTGCAGATGAAATGGAAACAGATGCAGGCGAAATGAATAGTTTTTCGAGAGAAGTTGATATTCTTTTTAATTTTTCATCAGCAATTGATTATCCAACAGCAGACGAACTTAAAGCCAAATCAGGACAATTTACAATGAAATTAAACCAAAGCGTTTATAGTGGATTGTACAAACTATTAAGAGTTGAAAGTAATTTTTCGCAAGGTGTATTTTCACAAACATTAATTTGTGCTAGACGACCTAATCAAGAGGAAGATTACATGGTTCCAAGACCTAAAGTGGTTAGCAAGCCAGAAGATCAAGTAGATGAAACGCAAGGACCAGCACCAGACGAGCAAACTAAGAAATTAGACAAACCACCACAGGTCAAGATTGGAACGCAGGAAGAACTAGAAAGATTTCAAAGGTTCAATCCTAGTGGAGTTGACGGATTATCAGCAACATCTGTTGTAGAAATTGCACCAGCCGCAATCGGATTCAGTCCAAATGCATTCGGCGGTTCATTAATGACATCAGTTGCTGAAGCACAATCCATTGCGTCAGCGGTTAGTTCAGGAAATGCTTCAGCACTATCTAATTTTGTTCCAGGTTCTGTACAATCTGCAATTGAAGCAAACGCAAGTGGAATATCACCGGTACAACAATCAACATTATTAACACAAGATGCTTTAAAAGTTGATGGAAACTTTGTAAAATCATCATCGGGTAATGTGTTAGACGGATCAGGAAATCCTATTAGGAGTGCATAATGCCAATATACGATAAAAGACAAAAATCCGGAATGCCAATGAATCCTGATAGGGCAGAAAAGTTATCACAGGAAATTGGTCTAGGTCCGTATATAGCAGTTGTAGAAAGCAATGCTGATTACACTAAACACGGAAGTTTACAAGTTACAATACAAGGTAATGAAGATGACACACGAGAATTAGTTCAAAACAGAATTTCTGTAAGAATGTTGTATCCTTATTACAGCGTTAAGGAATTTATTAATGCCGGACAGGATCCACAGCGTTTTCTAGACACACAACAAGCACACGGAATGATTTTCCCTGCACCTCAAATAGGAACCAAAGGGTTGGTAATGTTTTTAAACAAAAGCATTAAACAAGGTGTGTGGATGGGAGCATTCCAAGAACAAACTTTGAACCATAGTATTCCGGAGCCTGCTACATCAACAAAAATCGCAATAGATAATGAAACTGCTAGATATTATGCAAACGGTGAATATGGATTACCAGTTGATAACGTTGTTAAGTCTGCAAACATTGGACAAACAACTCCGGACAGAGTTAGACATCCTGTACACCCGATGGCCGACGTTTTAAGAAAACAAGGACTGCTAGTCGACAACATTAGAGGATTAACTTCTAGTTCACAAAGGCGTGATGCAGTCAATCAAATATTTGGTGTTAAAACTCCCGGTAGATACATAGGTGACGAAAAGTTAGTTGGCCCTAAAACAAATGCAATTAAAACAAAAGTTACTCAGCCAGGCGGACATTCACTTACAATGGATGACGGTGCGATTGACGGATCAAATAATTTAGTTAGATTAAGAACTCAAGCAGGTCATCAAATTTTATTACACGATACAAACGATTTAATTTATATTGGTAATGCAAAAGGTACTGCTTGGATAGAATTAACAAGTGACGGCAAGATGGACGTATTCTGTGAAGATAGTATTAGTATGCGTACCAGAGGAGATTTTAACTTTTATGCTGATCGAGATTTTAATCTCGAAGCAAGACGCAATGTAAACATCAGGGCAAAAAATATTTTAAAAACAGAATCTAATCATGCTAGACAACTTGTTAACGGATCTCATAGATTAGAAGTAAAAGGTAATAGCGATATTAAATCACTAAATCAAAGAATTGATACAAATGATTTAAGTATTAATACAAATAATATCGATATTGCTAATAGAATTGATACAACAATTACTAGTGGTAATTTTGATTTACACACTCAATTAGGTATTAGACAAACAGCAGGAACAAGCATAAACATAAAAGCAAATTCTGCTCCTACTATTGCTGAAACGTTTGATCCAAATGAAATTTATTCTACTGGCTATACCGTAACCTATCTAAACGAAAATAACGAATTAAAGTTTTATCAAGCAAATAAAAGAACACAGGTTGCTAGTACACTAGAAGTTACAACACCTGACAATACTGAATACTGGACAGAGTTTCAAGGACCTCAACACAAGTTGCTGTGTGATAATGGAAAAATTAACATATCAACAACATTGCATGATGTAAACATTGAAACACTAGGAGCAAATATTAATATTGAAACAGATAAAATTGTTTATGTTGACGGACCGGATGCTGTGCATTTAAACCTTCCTGGACCAGGAGCATTTACAGCAATAGGATCCAATGACGCGGCTCCACCTGCAAGTAGATTTGTTAAACATTTTGGGGTGCATACTCACACGGAAAAAAGCGATCAAGCAAAATGGGAACAATACAATTATTATAATGCTGGAACGTTTACATCTATGATAAAAAGAATACCGACACATGAACCATATGATTTCCATGAGGATCAAACAAAAATAACAAGTTCTAAAGCAGAAACAGATAGAGAGGCATAGTAAATAGTAATATGGCAAGATATAACGACATTACAATTAAACCTAATAGTACTAACCTAGGAAACACCGGAAGAACGTCTCAGATCTATCGAGGAATGAGCACCATTTCCGGAAACAGAAACCATAAGTTGTACGACATAGAGTTAATTAAACAAGACATAGTCAATCATTTTCACATTAAAAAAGGTGAAAAGATTTATCAACCGGAAGTTGGCACGATCATATGGAGTTTGCTATTTGAACCGTTTACAGAGAGCGTTCGAGGGCAAATTGTTAATGATATTAACAACATTATAGAAAAAGACCCACGTGTTCGCGTGGATGCAATGGAAGTAGTAGAAAAGGATTATGGGATTCAGATTTCCTGCGTGTTAACATTTGTTGAGTATGACGTTAGTCAAGCGTTGAGATTAACGTTTGACAGAGATAACGCAACATTTTAACAAAAATAATATACGCGGTTAATCGATCAAATAAATAACATTATGGCCAGTAAGAATAGACAAAATTCGCTATTAGCGAACCAAGATTGGAGCAAGGTTTATCGTGCATTTGCAGATGCAAATTTTGCTTCGTATGACTTCCCTACACTACGTAGGACTATGATCAACTATCTTCGTAAGAATTATCCGGAAGATTTTAATGACTACATTGAATCAACTGAGTATCTAGCACTAATTGATCTTATTGCATTCTTAGGCCAGAGTTTATCATACAGATTTGACTTAAATGCTAGAGAGAACTTTATTGAATTGGCAGAAAGACGTACATCAGTATTGCGTCTTGCAAGACTTGTAGGGTACAATCCTAAACGTAACACATCTGCTTCTGGTGTATTAAAAGTTGTTGGAGTACAAACTACTGAAAGTTTACAGGATAGTTTAGGAAACAACATCGGAAACAGAATTATTTCTTGGAATGATGACACAAATACAAATTGGTTAGAACAATTTACCGTGATAATGAATAGTGCTATGAACGGCACTACCGTGTTTGGAAAACCAAACCAATCAGATATTATCGACGGCGTTACAACAGAACTATACAAATTAAACACACAAAATTTAGATGTTCCGATATACGAATTTAGCAAAACGGTTGCTGGAAGAAATATGAATTTTGAAATTACTAGTTCATATTTAGAAGATGGAAAATTGTATGAGCAATCACCATTTCCAGGGTCAACTTTATCAATGCTTTACAAAAACGACAAGCGAGGAAATAGTTCTCCTAACACAGGATTCTTTCTAAAGTTTGTTCAAGGTGAAATGCAAAATAGTAATTTTACAATTACAGATCCAAGTCCAAACGAAATTGTTAATATCGATGTTCCTAATGTTAATCAAACAGATGTATGGTTATGGGAAAGAGATAGAGATAATAATCTAGTAAATGAATGGACCAGTTTAAATTCAGTTTACGGAAGCAATGTAATTTACAACAGCATTAATAAAAAAACAAGATCAATTTATAGTGTTATTACTAGAAATGACGATCAAATTAGTTTAAATTTTGCAGATGGTAATTTTGGAGAGTTACCTAAAGGAAACTTTAGAGTTTATTTTAGAAGTACAAATGGTTTAAGTTATACTATTAGACCAACCGACATGCAAAATATTATTTTAACTATTCCTTACTTTAGTAAAACAGGACAAGGTAATACACTAACACTTCAGTTAGGTTTGCAGTCAACGGTTACTAATGCAACAACAAGAGAAACAACAGAGGACATTAGAACAAATGCACCACAGGCATTCTACACACAAAATAGAATGGTTACCGGTGAAGATTACAATGCGTTTCCATTGTCTGCAAGTAACAGCGTTGTTAAAGTAAAATCAGTTAACAGAACAAGTTCTGGAATTTCAAGACAATTTGAAATTACAGATCCTACAGGAAAGTATTCAACAACAAACTTAATTGCCGATGATGGCATTCTATATAAAAATTATTTCGAGAATGATTTTACATTTACTTGGCAAACAAGAAATGATATTTTAGGAGTAATTAGAAATCAAGTTGAGCCGGTTGTTGAAAGTTTACCAACAAAAGCATTTTACTTGGATAAGTTCCCAAGGGTAATTACAGGTGATATTAATATTGATTGGACTTTAGCAACCACTATTTCTAATGGTAGCACAGGCTTTTTCCGAAATAATATTAATGGCGCACCGGTTACGGTAGGTAGTTTTACCAGTAACAACTTCCAATATATCAAACCAGATACAATGATCAAGTTTATTCCGCCAACAGGTAAGTATTTCTTACCAGACGGAACATTAACTGATACAAAAACAAAAAAGACAACAGATTATATTTGGACAAAGGTTATTCAGGTAAATGGTGACGGTTCTAATAGCGGAAAAGGTGCATTAGATGACGGAACAGGACCTGTTGTATTAAGCGAAAATATTCCATCACTTGCGATTCCACAAGAATTAGTACCACCTATTGTTACAAACTTGCCAGTTGAGTTAGAAACACAATTAGTTGATTTAGTGTTTAACTATAAAACATTTGGTATTCGTTATGACCAAGAAACACAGACTTGGAAAATTATTGTTAATGCTAACCTAAACACAAAAGACGATTTTAGTTTAGAACGTCAAGGTGATACAACAGGAGCAAAAGCGGATAAAAGTTGGTTTGTATTATTTGAAACCGACGGAGAAACATATTCGGTAACTTATAGAGGTCTAGATTACAGATTTGAAAGTGAAAATTTAATTCAATTTTTTGTCGATCTAGGTGTTAAGAAGTTTGATAGTGAAACAGGTGTAGTAATTAAAGATCAGATCAAAGTATTAAAAGTTAATGAAGATCCTGTTTTGGATGGAATATTACAAAAAGACTATCAATGGGAAATTGTTGGTAGTATTAGAAATACAGACGGCTTTGAAGAAACAAACAGAGTGCGTGTTAATTTTTATGACGGTGATGATGACGGAATGATAGATGATCCAGATTCATTTATTAATATTGTAAAACCTTCTACAGAAGATAATAGAGGTTATCTAACTAACTTTGTATTCTTTAAAACAACAACAATCGAAGGATATCAAGTAACACAAAAGGTAGATACTAAAAACTTTATTATCTTTGACAGAGAGGCTAATGTAACAGACTTAGATCCGTACACAAATGGTCAGTTGTTTTATTTCTATAATGATTTAGAAGACGTTATTAAGGTTTACAACAAAACAACAGGAACGCTAGATTTAGACACAAGTTATTTTGCTAGACCTGGCAGAGATCAACTTAAATTCCAATACATTCATAATGCACAAAATGATAGACGTATTGATCCGAGCAAGACAAACATTATTGATATGTACGTTTTAACTAAAACATATGATGACGATTTTAGAGCATACGTAAACGGTGTTGGAACTTTACCAGTAGCACCAACCTCTCAAAGTCTTAAACAAGAACTTGCACCTGTGCTTGATCCTGTGAAAAGTTTATCAGATGAAGTCATATATCATTCTGTAAACTATAGACCATTATTTGGTGCTGATGCTGATACATCATTACAAGCAACATTTAAGATTGTTAAAAATGAAAGATCAACAATCAGCGATAATGAAATTAAAAGTAAAGTAATTACTGCTATAAATGATTTCTTTGATATTGAAAACTGGGACTTTGGTGATAGTTTTTATTTTACTGAATTAGCAACGTATATTCAAAAAGAAACAACACCAGATGTTGCTAACTTTGTTATTGTTCCAAGATCGAATACACAAAGTTTTGGATCAATGTATCAGATTACAAGCAAAGCAGATGAGGTTTTCATTAGCACCGCTACCGTTGATAACATTGATATTATCGATCAAATTACAGCAACAAATTTAAAAGCAACAGGCAATGTTGTAACTGCAATTGATAGTGTTGGTGAAATACAAGTGTCAACTACGGCAAATAGTAGTGATACAACTTATTAAACGGGGTGTTATAAATGGCATATAGTGAGAACGAAAGTACTCCTGTAAATATAGAAAACAAGGACAAATTACGTAATAGTGCTGATCTATTACCTATGTTCTTTCGTACGGAAGCAAACAAAAAGTTTCTTGGAAGTACCCTTGACGCTTTAATATCAACAGGCACCCTTGAAAGAATTAACGGTTTTGTTGGTGCTAGAAATACTGAAAATTCAAAAGCCAACGACAACTACCTTACAGAGCCAACAGCAAATAGAAGAAGATATAACTTCCTACCGTCAGCAATAATCAAAGAACCTAAAGAAGATGTTTTTAAATGGGTAGCAACATACGATGACCTAGTTAATCAAGTTAAATTTTTTAACGGAAATACAAAAAATCATGATAGACTATTTGAATCAGAATATTATGCATGGAACCCGTTATTTGATTTTGACAAGTTTGTAAACTACAGACAATATTATTGGATGCCAGAAGGACCATCTCCTGTTCTTGTATCAGGTGACGCTGGCGGATCGGTCAGTACTTATAAAGTTACTAATGATGGACAAAACGCTTATGTGTTTACACCAAACGGATTTTCAAAAAATCCAACTATAACTTTATACAGAGGTGCAACATATAAATTTGAAATCGACGCCCAAGGACATCCGTTTAATCTTAAAACAGCATTAACAACAGGAATTGGTGATCGTTATAATACAGGCGTTACTAATAACGGAACAGATGTTGGTATTGTTGAAATTACGGTGCCAATTGATGCACCTGATAGAATTTTTTATGCATGTCAATATCATCAGAACATGCAAGGGTATTTTGAAGTAAGAAATGCTCAAGATGATTTTAAAATTAATGTTGATGAAGAAATTATTGGTAAGCCAACTTTTAAAAGTAAAAACAATGTTGAATTTACTAACGGAATGCGTGTTCAATTTATTGGCGAAGTTCTTCCATCAAAATATAAAAATAAAAACTTTTATGTCGAGGGAGTTGGGTCATCGATAAAATTAATTGACGAAAGCCAATTAACAACACCTGAGTCTTATTCTCAAAATCAGGACTATGAATTTGACGTTGATCCATTTGATGATACTCCGTATGATGATACAGAAAATAGTCCGTTAACTCCGGAATATGTTACAATCAATAGAGCGGCAATTGATAAAAATCCATGGTCTAGATACAATAGATGGGTGCATAAAGATGTAATCGAAAAAACAGCAGAATACAATCGTGCAACACCTGTGCTTGATGAAAACTATAGAGCAATTAGACCAATCTTAGAATTTAAAGCAAATTTACAATTACATAATTTTGCTACAACTGGTTTACAAAATATCGATCTAATTGATACAAACACCAAAGATGCATTTAGCAATGTCGAAGGTGCAATTGGTTATCATATTGACGAAGTGTTAATTAGAAAAGGAATGCTAGTATCATTTAATGCTGATCCGGACATTACCGTAAAAGGTAAAATTTTCGAAGTGGATCTAGTAAAGTATGACGGCGTAGAAAGAATTCATTTAATCGAAAGAACAACTCCTACGAATGGTCAAGGTATTGTTGTAAAAGACGGAAAAAATAATAAAGGTTCTAGTTGGTATTTTAACGGAACTCAGTGGATTAAAGGACAACAAAAAACATCATTAAATCAATCTCCGCTTTTTGAATTGTACAATTCAACCGGTGTTGCATTTTCCGATGAAACAGCATATCCTTCTACAACATTTATTGGTAACGCTATTGCAAGTTATAAAAAAGGAACCGGAACCAACGATAGTGCATTAGGGTTTCCTATTTCTTATCAGAATATTAATAACGTTGGCGATATTACATTTAACTTTGATTGGGACGATTCTCTTTTTAATTACATTTCAAATGAAATAAAATATAACGTAGATACTGCAAGCGGTCTAGCAAAAATTAATAACGAGGACGGAACTTCGTTGTTTGTTAGCGGTTGGCAGATTGTTAAAGGTAAAACTACCGAACAGAGAATTCAACAAATATTGAATGTTACTGAAGAAACCAAAACACTTTCAGTTACTTGTATTGACACACCTTGGAAATATAATTTAGATATTGTTGTTGAATATTCGGGAAAGATTTTAAAAGAAGTAACAGACTTTACAAAAGAAATTGATACTATTAGAGGTGTTTATAATCTAGCATTTATAAATGCTATTCCTGCAAATTCTAAAGTTACATTAAAAATTAAAACTGATCAATTACCAAATGATCAAGGCTTCTACGAGCCTCCAATTAACTTAACAAACAATGCAGAAAACAATGATTTAAAAACATTTACTCTTGGTAGTGTAACAGATCATTTTAGAACAATATTTTTAAACAATTCTGCTCTAGTTGGTAATGTAAATGGTATTAATAATTCTAGAGACTTAAATGATATCTATAGAGACGGTCTACGATATGTCAAGCATAAAGGATCGTTACTTTCAGCATTAGTAGGACTAAATCTTGAAAGTGTTAATTTTATAAATGCTATTAGAAAAAACGCCAATGATTATTCTTTCTTTAAAGACAAGTTTTTAGAAAAAGTAAACGAAACAGCATTAACAGGCGATGTAAAAGTTGATGTCGATAATATTTTATATGCACTAGGGGTTGATAAAAAACCAAACAGCAGTTACTTTTATAGTGATATGGCTGGATATGGTAAAAAGGTTTCTGTTAGAAATTATACCGTAAACACAGCAACACAGAATGTGTTTGGTATTGATAGTGCATACAAATTAGATACAATTAGTGATAGATCGATTTACGTTTATCTAAATGATGAGCAGTTAATTGCACACGATGATTATACATTTGATGGTATTGATAATACCGTATCAATTAAAAGAACTTTAAAAACAGGCGACAAAGTTACAATTACTGATTACGATACAACAGGTAATGTAATTCCAAACACTCCTACAAAGTTAGGATTGTATCCTAAGTACAAACCAGAAATATTTGTTGATAACACTTATGCAACACCACAAGAAATGTTACAAGGTCATGACGGATCACTAATAAAAACATACGGTGACGAGCGTGATGCATTACTATTAGAATTTGAAAAGCGTGTCTACAATAATATTAAAGTTGATTATAATAAAAATGTTTTAGATATTTTCGACGAGATACCAGGACAATATAGAAAAACACGTTACACATCAGCAGAATTTAATTCTGTTTTGAGAAACGATTTTGGTCAGTGGAAATCAATTTTTAATATTGATGCTGAAACAAATACCACAACAGATTTAGAAAAACCGTTTAGTTACAATTACAATACGGTTGTAAATTTAGATAATAAACCTGTTCCAGGATTTTGGAGAGGAATTTATAAACATTATTTTGACACCGATCGTCCACATACGCATCCATGGGAAATGTTAGGTATGACATTAAAGCCTACTTGGTGGGACGATGTTTATGGTAAAGCACCATATACAAATGGTAACAAAATTTTATGGGACGATATCGAAGCAGGTAGAATTAAAGATCCTGCAGGAACATACATCGACGAAACTTATGCAAGACCTGGATTAAGCAAAAATATTCCAGTTGACGAGTACGGTGATTTAATTGACCCATCAAGGGTTAACATACTAAAAGGATTTAGCATTGTTAATGTTACCAATCCTTGGAAATATGGAGATCAAGGCCCTGCTGAAACAGCGTGGAGAAAATCTAGTTGGTATCCTTTTGCATTACAAATTGCAATGGCATTAATGAGACCAGCAAAGTATTTTGGCTCATTATTTGACACAAATCAGAATGTAATTACAGCAAGTGGTAACTTGATTTATAAAGATAGTGGAAAAATATTAAGTTTCCCTGAAGTAAAAGTTGACGGGTTATACTATAATAATGTTAGATTTAAAGGCACAGGTTATCATATAATGATAACAGATTTCCTAAAAGGTTTAGGAAAAGATGTAAATGACGAGTATTATAGTCAAATTACAAATACTTCAATGAATCTAGCATATAAGTTGGGCGGTTTCGCAAACAAAAAACGTTTAAGGGTGTTAGCGGAAAGTTCAAATCCAAATCGTGCTGACAATAGTATTTTTCTTCCAGAAGAAAACTATACACTTGTTTTAAGAAAATCTAATCCGGTAGAAAGTGCAAGGATCAGTGGTATAATTGTTGAAAAAGCAACCGACGGATTTATTCTTCGAGGGTATGATAAATTAAGACCTTACTTTAATATCTTTCAACCTATCTTTAGTAAAAATGATCCAGCAATTAATGTTGGCGGAGAACAGGCTAAAACCGTTCAATGGGATGAAGAAAAATTTTATGGTGTAGGACAAATTGTTGAGTTTTTAGATCAGTATTATAGAGTAAAAGAAAATCATACTAGCACATCAACATTTGATTCTTCTAAATTTGCTTCTGTACCAGAAGTTCCAACAAGCGGCGGAGCAGAAGTTACCAAAGCAACTAAATTTAGTGATAGAATTACTGAAGTACAATATGGTACAAAATTTACAAGAATACAAGAAGTCTATGACGTTATTATTGGATACGGAAAATATTTAGAAAGTTTAGGTTTTGTTTTTGACAATTATCAAAAAGAAAGCCTACAAATGCAAAATTGGGATCTAAGCGGAAAAGAATTTTTATTCTGGGTAACACAAAAATGGGCCGAAGGAACAATTATTTCGTTATCGCCTTTTGCTGAACAAATTGAATTTAATTACACAACTGGTCAGGTCGACAATGTATTGAATAGTTTTTATGAATATAGTATTCTTACTGCAAACGGTAATCCGATGCCTAAGGATAGTATTTCAACAATTAGATCCAAAGGAAAATTTTATCTAAGTCCTAAAGACACAGCAAGAGGAATTTATTTTGCTGTTCTTAATCTTGTACAACATGAACACGTTATCGTATTTGATGACAGAAGTTCTTTTGGTGATGTGTTATATGATCAAGAAGCAGGATACAGACAAAAGCGTATTAAACTTGTAGGATTTAAAACAAGTGACTGGAACGGTGACTTTGTAACACCTGGATTTGTATTCGATGAAGCAGTGATACAAGATTGGAAACCAGGATGGGATTATAACATCGGAGACGTTGTAAGATTTAAAAGTAAGTTTTATAGTGCTTCTAAGTTTTTACCTGGACAATCAGCATTTATCTATGAGGACTGGGTTTTTATCGGAGACAAGCCTGTAGCAGAATTACTACCTAACCTAGATTACAAAGCATATAGTTACGAAGACTTTTATTCTTTAGAAAGCGAAAATTTTGATACAGAAGCAACTGAATTAGCACAACATTTAATTGGGTATCAAAAACGCAGTTACTTAGATAATCTAGTTGTTGACGATATTGCACAATATAAATTTTATCAAGGATACATTAAAGAAAAAGGCACAAAGAATGCTATAGATAAAATACAGCGTTTAGAAATTGACGGAGTATCAACTGACGTTGAAGTAGATGAAATTTGGGCATTTAGAATTGGTAGTTTAGGAAGTAATTCTACAATTAAAGAATTAGAATTACCGCTTAACGAAAGATTGAATGTTGAAAATCCACAACCATATGAATTTGTTAACACAAAAAGAACAGCAGATACTTCAAGTAATGTTATTCAAGTATTACCAAGAGAGTTAACCGTTAAGCCATCTAACTATGTTAGCACACCATGGCCGGTTTACAATTTTAACGAAGACGGAGTTTCTTTAACATCTGTATTAAAACTTCCTTATGCAGGATATGCAAGATTAGACGATGTTAATATGACATTGTTTAATAAAAATGAGTTACAAACTAATAGTGTTGTCCCAACTCTATCAAAAGGCGATACAATTTGGGTAGCAAAAGACGACAATGATACATGGGCAATTTATAGATTAATTGTTAGTGATGCACGTTTAATTAATACAGAAGATAATCCTGTTTCGATTGATAATGGAAGCATGGTATTACACACAAATATTCCACACGGGTTGGTTGAAGGAACTACAATATCTATTAAAGACTTTGATCCTCAAATCAACGGCGTTCATGTTGTAACAGAAATCCGCGATTTAACTTCGTTCACAATAGCAACAGATTTATTAAGTGTTAACCTGGCAGACGATAGTGCAACAGGTGCTATCATTGAATTTATAAATGCAAGGGTTTCTAATTCAAATGACATTAATAATGTTAGAAACGTTAGTGAATTTGTAGAAGGTTCGAAAATTTGGGCCGATAATGACACAACAGGCAAATGGATAGTTTACGAAAAAACAAAAGCATTTGTTGAAAATGAATACGGAGCACCAGCAACGGCTGATAGAATTCGTTATGGACAAGTAATTAAGTATGCTAACCAAGGTAGAACAATTATTGTTGGTGCACCTGACTTTGGTGATGAAGGTTCTGTAAACATTCTACGTAGAAAAACAAATACATCGATTGCTACGCTAGAGCAAAATCAAGGTTATACAATTAGTGATAACCCAAGTGATGATCTAGTTGCAGGAACAAGTCCTAAGTTTGGATTTAGTATTGACGTAACATCCGATGGCAATAGAATAATCGCTGGTGCACCATATGCATCAAATGTAAAACAAACAACAGATGTTACTAGACCAGGATTCATTTATGCCGACATTGCTTCAACACCGTCAGCATTTAGTAATCAAGGTATTGTTAAAGTTAGCAAATACGACTCGGTTAGTAATTTATACGAAACAGAATATGTGATTGCTTCGCAATCACCAGCAAACAACGAAGCGTTTGGGTTCTCGGTTGCTATTGGTGCAACCAAAATGCATGTCGGTGCTCCTGGAGCAAACACCAATGCAGGTAAAGTTTATTCTTATACTTTAGGAACAGCAACTGACGGAAGCACACTAGACTGGCAGGTGGCACAATTCCCAACAATTCAAAATCCAGAAACATTAAATGCAGATGATCAATTTGGTTATTCAATGGTAATGACAGACGATCAAGAAATACTTGTTATAAGTGCACCAGGTAAAGACAACGGAGGAGAACTTAATACAGGGGCAGTTTATGTTTATAGACTTGTTGGAAATGAATACGATCTAGTACAAACAATTAACACAAGCACAATAAGTGAATTAGCAACAGGTGATAGATTAGGAACCTCATTAGCAATTAGCAAAAAAGGTGAAACACTAGTAATTGGTGCACCATATGGTGATGACACAGAAACCAACCAGGGCGAAGTTTATATATTTGAAAATACGTCAGACGAAAGTACAAAAGATATGTACTCTTTCGTACAAAAATTAACCAGTCCAAAAGCAACTGGTGGTGAAAGTTTCGGATCGACACTTGCTGTAAATCCAACAGGAACATCTGTTGTAATTGGTGCGGCAAGCGGTAAAAATGTAATTACAACAACGGTAGACAAATACAAAGAAGCGTATGATGATTCTTTTACAAGATTTGGAACGATATATGTTAATGACCCAGCCAGTGGTGAAAAAGATGTAGCAACAACATTTGATGCAGGATCTACTGCTATTGTTGACAAGGTTGAAGGTTCTGGAACAGCGTACACTTATACAAAATTAGGTGACTACTTTGTTTATGGACAAAAACTCAATAACAGCAACGCTGGTCCAAATGATGAATTTGGTATGGGACTTGCTTATAGTGAAACAAGCATTTATATAGGTGCACCAGGCGCTGATCCTGTTCAAGGAAATTATACCGGATCATTGTTTGTATATCAAAAACAAGCAACAGCAGGATGGAACACATTAAGACAACAGGATGATTTAACAGATCCATACAGCATTGGAAAAACATTTACGTATAGAACCGATAAATTAAAAGTTGTCGATTTCTTAGAAACTATTGATCCAATTAAGGGCAAGTTACCTTACTTGGTTGAAGGTGAAATTACTTTTAAAAGCGAAAAGGATCCTGCAACATATACAGCATCCGATAGAACAGATGTTAATGTTGATAGACTAACACACTGGACTGATCCTCATGTTGGTGAGTTATGGTGGGATTTAAGTTCTGTAAAATTTTTATGGTATGAGCAAGGTGATATCGAATATCGATTGAATAACTGGGGCGGAGTGTTTCCTGGTTCTCAAATTGATATCTACGAATGGGTAGAAACAGATTTATTACCAAGTGAGTGGAATGCTATTGCCGACACCAATGAGGGTGTTACATCTGGCTTTAGTGGAAACACAAAATATGACGACAATACCTATGTGTTAAAAAGAGTTTACAATCCATCAACAGGTAATTTTGTTAACAGATACTACTATTGGGTAAGAAATAGTGTTATTATTCCTGAAGGAAACTATAATAGACATTTACCTGCAAGAGAAATAGCAACAATTATTGCTAGTCCTCAAGCATACGGACTTAAGACTTTACAATTACTTTCAAAAGAAAGTTTCAGTCTTAGCAATATCAAAACAACGTTAAGTGATAATAATGTAAGTTTGTCTGTACAATATAGAGAAATTAAAACAGACATTCCAGAACACAATGAATGGTTGTTGGTTGGTGAAAAACAAAAAGACAAGATTGATTACCCATCGATTGTTAATAAGTTCTTTGATAGTTTAGTAGGGTTTGATGATCAGGGTAATGCTGTACCTGATCCTAACTTACCGCCACAAAAGAAATATGGTATTTCTACAAGACCAAGACAGAGTATGTTTGTTAATAGATTAAAGGCAGTCAAGGCTTTAATGAAATACACAAACGACTTAATGGCTAAACATAGAATTGTTGATCAAAAAGACATTAGTGGATTGTTTGTAAGTGATCCTCAACCAAACGACGCATCTGGAAAATACGATGTTAAAATTGATGAAGTTGAAGATTTACAAAACTTAAAAACACAAGACCTAGTACAGGCAACAGCAAAAGCAAATATTGTTAATGGTAGAATTAAATCGGTTACAATTACTAATTCGGGTTATGGTTATACAATAGCACCGCAAGTAGAAGTTTCTGCAGAAGGTACAGGAGCCAAACTTCGATCAACAATTGATAGTGATGGTAGAGTAACTAGCATTGAAGTTTTAAGAGAAGGACGCAATTACACATTTGGAAATATTCATATGCGTCCATTTAAAGCGTTAGTAAATTCTGATTCAACAGCAGGAAACTACTGGACAATGTACGAATGGAGAGATGCTGTTGGTGAATGGGTAAGAACAAATACTCAAACATTTGACTTGACTAGATTCTGGGATTATGCAGATTACATTGTTGACGGATTTAACGTTGACAGCATTATAAACTTTAAGATTTCTGCACCATATAAACTAGATACAATTAGTCCTGTTGTTGGCGACTTGGTACAGATTGATAACGCAGGTGATGGTAATAAAGTTATTTTACAACGTGTTGAATCTAACGGAACATGGAACAACGATTATGATATCATGTTTAAATCAAATAGTACAATTAAATTTAATAACAATTTATTTGACTATTCAGGTTTAAGTTTTGGATTTGCAGGTGAAGAAACATTTGATCAAAACTTATTTGATGAGCAACCAAACGAAGAAACTAGATTAATTCTTAACGTACTAAACAAGAATATTTTTGTTGATGATCTTAAATTTGCATGGAATGAAATGTTCTTTATTGGATTACGTTATGCTATTTCAGAGCAATCATTTATTGACTGGGCATTTAAAACTAGTTTAATTGATATTAAAAATAATCTTGGAGGATTCAGTAGAAAAATTAATTATAATATTCAAGATCCAAGTTTCTTACAAGACTATATTGATGAAGTTAAACCGTATTCAAGCACATTGAGAGAATATGTTATAGGATATGATAATTTAGAAAACAATCCTATTGGAACAACAGACTTTGACTTACCTAGTTTCTTTGATAAAGAAACTGGAACTTGGAATGTTATTAATGAGAAGAGCGATCTTGTTACATCACAACCTTATGTAAACTGGTTTGACAATTACAAATATAATGTAGCAAGGATTGAAATAAGTGATCCAGGTGCAGGATATACAGAAGCACCTATTATTGTTATTAGTGGTGGTAGAGAAAATAAACCTAGCATTGTTCAAACAACTCCTTTTAGAGAGTTAGTAACAACAGACTATGACAACTTGTATTTCTACGTAGATAGTACAGGTATTCCAGATCATTCATTTGTACAAACAAATGTTGAAAAGCAAAACTTTGTTTTCCAAATACCAAGATTCCCTGCTGTACCAACAACTAAAACAGAACTACCATTAGGACCAGTTGCTGTTGCGGTTAATGGTGTTGCAATCTTTAATGCTAAGGCGGCTGAAACAGAAACATTAAACGGAACAACATATACAATTAATGCAGTTGAAAGTCATGAGGAATTAGGTATTGATGACGGCAGTGGACATCCTCAAGAAGATGGAATATATCATTATCATAGCGATCCTATTAAGGTGTATGATAAAAATTCGTCTGTACATTCACCGATTGTAGGTTATGCATTTGACGGATTCCCAATTTATGGACCTTACGGTTTTAATACTTCTAATGATCAAAGTGTTAGAAGAATTACAAGCAGTTATAGATTAAAAACAAAACTAAGAGCAGATGGTTCTACACCTAATGGTAGATATGTTGAAGACTTTGAATATGTTTCTGGATTAGGAGATTTAGATGAAAACAATGGTAGATTTGTAAGGACACCAGAATATCCTAGTGGAACTTACGCTTACTTTATAACAATCGACAACAATGGTGAACCAGCATATCCTTACATTATTGGTCAGTCATATCACGGAACAGCATTGCTTCCAAACGGTAATGGACGTATGCCACAAAGTGGTAATGTTAATGCAACAGCAAAAGCATACATTAGTAGATCAACCGTTGGACAAATTATTGTTGAGGATTCGGGTGCAGGATATACACAAGCACCTGTCGTAACCGTAACAGGCGGTGGCGGAGAAGTTACACGCACAGCAAAAGCGGTTGCTATTCTTGAAAACAAAAAAGTAAGAACAAATAGTACTAAAATAAAGTTTGATAGAATTAAGAGTATTAAAAATATTCTAAATGAATCTGCGGTAGATCAATATACATCTAAAAAAGGACAAATTACATATCAACTAACGTTCTTACCGACTTTAGATAAAAGAGATTTTGATATTAGTATTAACAATGAAACGGTTTATATTGAAAACTTTGATGTTTCAATTAAAACGTCGACAGAATTTACATACAAAAAACAACAAGGTTATATTACATTAAAAGAACCGCCAGAGGAAAGAGCAACGGTTCGTATAACTTATAAAAAATCTATTAACCTAATGAATGCAGTTGATAGAATTGATTATTACTATTCACCTACTGATGGTATGCCTGGTAAAGATCCAGCACAATTAATGACAGGTGTTGAATATCCAGGAGTTCTAGTACAAGGTTTAGACTTTGGTGTTAGCGTAGGTTGGGACGGTTTACCGTGGTTCAGTCACGGTTGGGATACATTCTCAGGCGGTAATACAGACTATGCTTTCCGTGCAGATGGTAGTACACAATCATTCTTGTTACCATACATTCCAGAAGACAAACAGGAAATAAATGTTTACTTTGACGGTGTAAGACAAGATCCAACAAATACAGCAACAATTATTGGTGACGGAAATACACAAACGTTTAATTTAGGTATTACACCTGCAGACGGTGTATTGGTTGTGTTTAGAGAAAGCACATCGGACGGTAGTTTAACACCGACAGACGTTAACAATCTTGATACAATAATCCAGGGTGGTAATTTTGCATACAGCACAGCAACAGGTGCTCGTCCCGAAGATATTAGTTTAGACGGTGACGGATTTGTTACGCCAGATACAAGTCATGCACCAGAAGAAGTTGTACCAGGTCAAATGTTTGATGCTGTTGATATGAAAATTTATAACTCACCTGCAGACGGGTCTCCGATTATAGAAACCAGCAGATATTTTGGTGATGGAACGACATTAACATTTGGATTTAATAGATATCCTGGAACAAACGATTCAATTTATGTAACGGTTGCTGGAGAATACATACATCCAGACAACTATACAATTAACTATGAAGATAAAACTATTACACTAAATGGAATCGATGCACCAGAAACAACTGAACTTGTAACCGTACAAACTTTAAATGTTGCAGGTAGTAAGATATTAGAAAGAGCGACATTTGTTGGTGACGGATCGTCGACAGAATTTTTAATGTCAGCAAGATACGAAGATGTTAAATCTGCATTTGTAACGGTTAATGGACAGGTAAAAGATTATGTTATTAGAAAAAATTCAGAAACATCTGGAGCAATTATTGATTTAGTAAATCCTCCAGTTGAAGCAAACAAAGTTATTCAAGTTGTTGCATTAAGTGGTGTTGATAAAACATTTAGTGAAATTAAAACTGATGTGTTTATAACAGACGGAAGTTCAATTGAATATCGTTTATCACAAACACCAGATAAAATTGAACCTTTCCATTCAATGGCAATAGTCGAAGCGAATGGCGAAAGATTAAAAGCACCTGATACAATATATTATGTTTCAAATGGTATAACACTAGATTATCTTGTAAGCCAAGATCCAAGTTATCCTGCATTTAGTTTGGCGCTCGGCGAATTAGAAGTTCACCAGAACGGTGTTAAATTAGTTCCGATTGCAGATTATCAATTTGATACTGCAACAAATTTAATAACATTCTATAGTGGAAATTTAGAAGCAGGTGATGTTATTGCTATTACAATTTTACGTAATCATGATTATGAAATTAAAAAACATAATGATGAAGATAGTACCGGAGCAGGTTACATTACATTGATTGGAAATAGTTACAATGACTCAACAGGGTTCGAACAAGGAACAGAAATTAGAGTAACAACATTTACAAATCACGATGCAAACTTAATGCGTAAAGAAGTATTCAATGGTCAACTAGGCGGAAACTATACAATCGCAAGACGTGCAGTTGATAGTAATTATGTTTGGGTTGAACTTGATGGAAAACCATTAGTTGCTGACCGTGATTATAAAGTAATGGATGACGGATATACAATTTATGTTGATAATAAATTTGAACAATTACCAACATCAAGAGTTGTTATAACATCATTTAGTGAAGACATATCATATGATGCTGTTGGATACAGAGTGTTTAATGATATGCTTAATAGAACACATTTCAAACGTATTAGTAAACAGGATATAACAAAACTTACACAAGATTTAGATATCGCTGACACAGAAATTATTGTTGACGATGCAAGTTTCTTTGAAACGCCATCTCCGGAAAGAAGAGTTCCGGGTGTTATTTGGATTAACAAAGAAAGAATCGAGTTTTACAAAATTGATGGTAACAAATTACAACAAATTACTAGAGGAACATTAGGTACAGGTGTTGCACAAAAATATAAATCAGGAACTGAAGTTATTGATGCAGGGCCTACACAAACAATGCCGTATAAAGATACAATAAATGTATTTGAAGTTGTTGTTAGAGACGGATTACCTAATGGAAAACAAGTACACGTATTAGAAACTTTAAACATCACTTCAAGTGCAAATGCACACGATCAAGTTGAAGTGTATGTGGGTGGTAGAAAGTTACAGAAACCAACTATTTCTGCCAACCCAATCACAAAACATAACACAGAAATTGCTTTTGATAGCAATGAAATAAGTAGTTTTGGTGTTGCTAGTGATGTAATTCAAGTTCCGGAATATACTATAGAACCAGTAGGAGATAGTGTTGCTAAAGGCTACTATAAACTGGTTTTAAGGGACCTTCCTGTGGATGGAACTGAAATAAAAGTGATACAAAGGCAGGGTAAAGTGTGGTATAGCCAAGGAACTACCACAGCAACCAATGGTGTTACCCTACAAAGAACAGATTCTCCACAATCTAAGTTCTTACTAGAGAGAACCTCTGGTTTGCCTGTAATAAATATTAGGGAGTAACCAATGTCAGACAAGGATAAAAACGTGAACGAGAAGCAAGAAACAAAAAAGCCAAACGAAACAAGTGGCGTACATATAGCAGGTCACATTAAAATTTCAGACCCAAAATCAGGAGAAATCCTAGTGGATAAGCGTAATGCAATCCATTATGAAAATATGAGTATTTCATTAGCAGAATCATTAGGTAATGAAGGAAAAGGTAACATCGTTGAAATGGCATTTGGTAACGGCGGAACAACGGTTGACCCAACAGGAATTATTACATATCTAACACCAAACAATACAGGTGTTAATGCTTCACTTTACAATCAGACATATTACAAAACGGTTGATGATAACAACGTTAACAACACCGATCCTGCAAGAAACTATATTGAAACTAGACACATTTTAGGAACAACCTATACAGACATCCTTGTTAGTTGTTTACTTGATTATGGTGAACCATCAGGACAACAAGCATTTGACAATTCAACAAATATGGACGGAGAATTTGTGTTTGACGAATTAGGATTGAGAGCGTACTCAACAGAAGGTTCTAACACAGGAAGATTATTAACACACGTTATTTTTCACCCTGTACAAAAATCGTTGAACAGATTAATACAAATTGACTACACGATTAGAGTACAAAGTTTGACAAACATAAGCGAGATATAATAAATGGCTTACACGGTTAATTTTACAAACGAAATACAAAAGATACCGATTACTATCGACGATAATAGTCGTAATACATCGGCAACTTCACTTACATTGATTGGTCGTAATGAACCAAGTTACGGTCAAGCCATTGCTGAAAACTTTGTACACATACTTGAAAATTTTGCTAATCCAACTGCACCTAACAATCCAATTGAAGGGCAACTTTGGTATGATAGCGGAACAAATAGATTATACATAAATGATTCAACAGCAGGTTCGAGCAACTGGAGGCCAGCAGGCGGTGTTCATGTCGAAGCGATTGAACCAAGTAATCCATTAACAGGAGATGTTTGGGTTGACACAACAAACAATCAACTTTACATTTACACAGGTGCTCAATTCCAATTAGTAGGTCCAAGTTTTAGTGGAGGACTTAAATCAGGTGCTGAAGCAGAAAAGGTAACTGATACAACAGGTGCTGAACATACTATTATTAAAAATTATGTTGACGACAAAGTTGTAACAATTATTTCAAAAGACCAATTTATTCCAAGACAGGTTATTGAAGGTTTTACAGAACTATATCCAGGTATTAATATTTCAGGAAAAGATTTTGATGGCAATGGTATTGTTCTTAATAAACTTCATGCAAGTGCAACTAAAGCAGATGCATTAAGTGTAACTCAACCAGCAATCGAAGTTGTAGACGCAAATAACTTTTTAAGAAGTGATATTACTGATACAATGAATGGTCAGTTGTTTGTAAGAAACAACGGTGGTGTTACGATTGGTTCTAATCAGATTTTTAACTTAGAAATTGCTGGTAGCAATGCAGTTATTAAGAATAACTCAGTTGATAGTAATATTGATTTTAAAGTTTTTCCAACAGCAACAGGTGTAATTGAAACAGCATTACGTATTGATGGTGCAAACAGACGAGTTGGTATTAACCAATTAAGTCCACAAGCAACACTTGATGTTACTGGTAGTGGACACTTTACAGAAACACTTCAAGCGGCATCATCAATTGATGTATCATCAGATTTAAGTACTGCGGCATTAAAAGTTGCAGGCGGTGCGGCAATTAACAAAGCAATGATAGTTGGAGGTAATTTAACAACTAGAGGACATTTACGAGTTGGTGAAGACGCTCCAGTTGATGGTGCAACAGGTATTGCACCTAGTGTTGATAATAAACTTGAAATTGGTACATCTAGTTTAAGATTTAAAAATATTCATTCACAAGTATTCACAGGTAGATTAAACGGTACGGTGGTAGGCGATGTTACCGGTAACGTTAATGGTACAGCAGATAGACTAGTTGCTAGTACCGTATTTAAAATTGGCGGACACGTTTCAGACACAACAGGATTTAGTTTTGATGGTCAAACAGGCGGTTCCACAAAAACTTTTAATGTTACACTAACACAAGATGCTATTGATGATCAAGATGCTGTTACAACCACAGATGTTAATGATGATACATTAATATTATCACGTAAAAACGCAGGTCTTAAGAAAATTGCATACACAGATTTCTTTAGTAATGCACCAACGGTACCAGTAGGAGCAATTCTTCCTTATGCAGGAACAACGGCACCAACGGGTTATTTGTTATGTGATGGTTCTGAAGTTGCTATTGGATCTTATAACGATTTATATAATGTTGTTGGTACAACATTTGGTACAGGGGTAAACCCAAGTACATTTAAACTTCCAGACTTACGTGGTAGATTTGCATTAGGTCTTGATAACATGGATAATAACTTATCAGTTCAAGATATTAATAACAATCCGGTTGATGCTGGCGGCGGTGTTGCAGGTAGAGTTACAGACTCGTCTGCACTTGCACTAGCAGGTACCGGAGGTAAGGAAGTAAAAGATATAACAGATAATACAGAAGGCCATACAGGAACTCAGTACACAGACTCTACTGGTTCGGGTGTTTACAGCAACGTTGATGTAATGAACCCGTATTTGGCATTAAATTATATTATAAGGTACGCGAAATAATGGCTTATACTATTAACAAAACAGACGGAACGGTACTTACAACGGTTGTTGATGGAACGGTAGATACTAGTTCCACTGACATTGGTTTAATAGGTAAGAAGTTTAGTAACTACGGAGAAATTTTTAACGAAAACTTTGTTAAAGTTCTTGAAAGTTTTGCTAACACAACTGCTCCAAATAATCCTTTAGAAGGACAAGTTTGGTATGATAAACTTGAAGGACGTTTAAAAGTTTACACGGGAACAACATTCAAACCAACAGGTGGTCCGTTAGTTGAAGAAAATGAACCAAGAGGTTTAGTTAAGGGTGATCTTTGGATTGACTCATTAAACAACCAATTACATTTTTATGACGGTGTTAACCTAACACTTGCAGGTCCGATTTATAGCGAAGCACAAGGCAAGCACGGTTGGGTAGTAGAATCTATCGCAGATACAAATAATAACGGTCGTGCAATAAGCAAATTGTTTGTTAATGACTTATTGGTTGCTATTTTAAGTAGATACGCATTTACTCCTGCAACTGCTATCGCAGGGTTTTCAACAATTAATGTTGGATTAAATTTTTCAACAAATGTTTCAGGATTAAAATTACATGGTTCAGCAACATCAGCGGATACTATTGCTGGTATTGATCCGGGTAACTTCCTACGTGCAGATATTGCGTCAACATCAAATGCACAATTATCAATACAATCAGATTCAGGGTTGGTTGTTGGGGGTGAACAAGATCTTAACATACAAATTATAGGCGATGTTACTACATTTACAAACAACCTGCAAAATAAAGATTTTAAAATTCGTGTAAACTCTCAAGGCAATGGCGGTATTATTGATGCTATTAACATTGACTCGAGTGCAATGAAAGTAAAAGTTTTTGAAAATAAACCAACAAGTGAAACAGAATTTGGTGGTAGTGTTATTGTCCAACAAAATTTAACGGTAAACGGTACAACAACGTTTGTTGATTCACAAAATTTAAGAATATCAGATAAAAATATCGATCTTGCTTGGGCAAGTGGTTCAGAGACAGATGCAATAGCAAATGGCGGTGGTATTATATTAAAAGGTGATACAGATCATAGCATTCTTTGGAGCAATGCAGACGATGCTTGGGAAAGTTCAGAATCGATTAGTGTTGCATCAGGAAAAGAATTTAGAATTAATGAAGTCAATGTATTAAATGCAACCACCCTAGGTAACAGCGTTGTTAATTCCAACCTACAGAATCTAGGAGTACTAACAGAATTACAAGTAGATGACATTGAAATCAACGGCGATACTATTAGTACCGTAAGTTCAAGCGGTGATTTAAACTTCCGTATTTGGGGAACAGGGAATATTGTTCTTGATCCTGAGGAAACATCGCCTGTAACACAAATTAAAAATGTTAAAGATCCAACACAAGATCAAGATGTTACTACCAAGAAGTATGTATCACAAGAAATTAGACGAAACACTTTATCATTAACAATTAACACAACTGGACAAGGCAATTTGTCAACATTTTTACCTAGTGTATTAACAACACTTGCTCCAGTCTCATTGCATGAAGAAGGTACAGAAGCAAGAATTCTTTCAGAAGAATTAACACTTGCTGGTGCACAAACAAATATTAACGTAACATCAGTACCAACCGGTGTTACAAATACGTTGGTATTCAACCCAACGTTGGTTGATAAAAACGGATTATTGAATAGTGAATCAGTAATTAGTTCATTAAGTTTTCCAGATGGTATTACACTATCAGGAAGTGCGTTATCAGTAAACAGGACATATCATTTATGTCGCATTAGCAGTGGAGCGTGGACATACGTGTCAACACTATAGAGGGGTGAAGAGAAAAGATGCCATATACAATTAATAGAACAGACGGAACAACATTAGCAACTATCGCCGACGGTGTTGTTGATACTACTACTGATTTACAATTAGTTGGTAGAAACGTCGCTGGATACGGTGAAATTCAAAATGAAAACTTTCTATCATTATTAGAAAATTTTGCAAAGGCAGATACTCCACCTTCAAGACCACAAGTAGGACAAGTATGGTTTGATAAAAATACAGACAAAATGCGTCCGGCAGTTTTTGATGGAGTACAATGGAGACAATTAGGTATTGTACAGATTGCTCCTGAAACACTTGAACCTCTTAATAGAAAAGAAGGAGACCTTTGGTGGGATCAAACAAACAATCAATTATATGGTTGGACCGCTGATGGTGACAAACACGTTTTAATTGGTCCAGAAGATCTTAAAGGTTATGAATTTACTAAATGGGTATCTCTAATATTAAAAGATGATCAAGGAACTGATCATCCTGTTGTTGCTGGACATATAAACAATGTTGTGTATGCAATTTTAGCAGATACAGAATTTACTATTGATCAAACAGCAACACCTATGCCTAACTTTACCAAGTGTTACAGAGGTATGACACTTAAAGGTACTGATGCGAATGGTGTAAGCACAGATACAAAACATCATGGTACTGCTACTGACTCCGATAGACTAGGCGGACGTTTAGCAAGTACATGGGCAAACAGAAATGACAGCGAAGAAATAACTGGAGTCTATAGTTTTAAAAATAATGATGGTATTAATGTTGGACCTAATAGCGAATTAAAGATTAATGTTGATTCAGGAAACCAAAATGCTAGAATCGTTAACGAAAAAGATGATGTTCTAATTTTTGGTGCAAACTATTCGGGATCAGGCCCTGATAAAACGGTATTTGCTATCAGTGGCAAAGACATTTTACCATTTGGTGATAACCAAGTTAATATTGGATCACCATCATTAAAGTTTAGAAACATTTATTCAGACGCAATTTATGCAAACATCATTGGCGATATTGTAGGTCAGTCACAAGGAACACATACAGGTAATGTAATTGGTAGTGTTATTGGTAACATGACTGGTGACTCAGTAGGTATTCATACTGGATCTCTTAAAAATATTGCTGGTAATATATTAGTAGATGCCGACAATAATAGATTTGAAGGTACATCGGCGTTTGTTGATGACGGAGTTACACTTTCAGGTGCACAAAACATTACAGGTAATAAAACATTTACTGGAACAACAACAGCAACTGGTGCCGTTAATGTAAACAATACATTAACATCATGGATGGTTAATCTTTCTAAAGGAACTATCGGTGCAGGTGCTGTACCAAGTTTAGATTCTGGTAGAGCGATTACGGATTTAACCGTTGACGGTGTAACAATACAGAATAGTGAAATTCATGCAACAGAACTTAACAATGTTGTTATTGATTTAGGATCAAGAATTGAAAATAGTGCATTAGGAACACAGGGTATTTTATCAAATGTAAAATCTGCGTTATTCACTGATGCTACAAATTCAAATTTCAAATACATAAGCAAAGACGGAACATTTAATAACGCTGATAATGACACGGTTGTTACTGCATTGGCTATTAAACAATATGTTGATAGTAAGGTCGATGGTATAACAAAAGATATTAGTTTCTATTTAGATACGAAAAATATGGGTATCAACGATGTTAAGTCACAACTTCAAAGATTGGCTCCTGCTAATCAATATCCTATCGGAACCGTTGCTAGAATTTTAGGTAGTTATTACTATGCTAATCATCCATCAGGACAATTCTTCCGTAGATACGGAACGGTAACATACACAAGATATGGTATTGGTTATATTGGTGGTAGAACATACACATCAACTGGTGTTAAAGCAAACGTTACTGACTTGATTAATGCAAAATCATCAACAAGCGGTTACAAATTTATTAAAAGAGGAGTTGGCGCACCAACAACAACAACTAGAAGTGTAGCAAGTAATATTGCTAATAGTGCAGAGTTTGCTTCAAAAATAAAAAATGGTACAATTGATGGATGGATAAGATTCATTGATAGAGGCATTGACCAAAGTATTGCAGATTATTTTGGTTTACCGTTTGCGGTAGGTGCTAGATTGTTAGCATTCGAAGATGGTGTTGTTATAGGATACTCATTTGGATTGAATGATTTACAAGTAACCTCTAGTGTAGGTGAAAGAGTTATTGGTAGAGATACGTTTATCAGTGGTAGTCACACTATTAACTGGTCTAACTTGTTTACTTTACCTTCAATGCCTGCAAATAGTACCATTGACACATATTCATATGATGTTACAACCAAGAATTATGCAGGAAGTTGGGAGTATGTTGGAACGATCTAATGTGGAAAGTACTCGAAAACTATATAACGAACGTGGATGAAATTATGGAACAGGTAAAAGAACACGAAAAACAGGATAAATTTACTTTTCGTGGTAAAGGTGGAAAAGAAAAACACGGTACTATGTACGGTGAAAGCCACTTTAGTTCTCTGTTTCAAAAAGACATGAGCAAAGAATTAGTTAATACCATATGGAAGACAATTGATATTGACGAAAAAAATAAAAACTGGTGTACTCAACTAGTTGTAAACAAGTATGCACCGGGTGATTGGCTAGTAAAGCATCAAGATAGCCAAGGAGGCTACTGGCAATTCAAGTTAGTGTTTCTAACTGAAGGTAAACCTCACTTTAAGTATTGGGATGATCAAGAAAATGAGCACCTAGTACAAGAGAAAAAAGGTGCAATGTTTGATATGCCAATTAGAACTTGGCATGAAGTAACAAAAATACAAGATGACGAAGATCCAAAATATAGTCTTTGTCTAATATGGGAATAAAACAATGGCTGATCAAAGTATAACATTAATGTTTAATAGTAACAACGGTGAGTTGATTGGTGGATTTCCAACAACGGAAGCACCACAAACTAGATTAAACAACGTAAAATTTAAAACATTGACATATGATCCAGATGTTTATGCATGGGTAGGAACATATGATGATGGTGATTTGAAAAAAATAGAGTACGATCCAACTAAACAGGTAATCGACGAAGAAGAATTAGATTTAAATGTTAGAGAAAACATTGAAGGGTTATATCCTTCTTACAAGCAAATGAATATCATTATCGAAATGCTTAACCAAAGTAGCATTCCTAACACAGAAGAGTTTCAAAAAATGTATGACTTTATCAAAGACGAGCGTGAAAAAAATAATGCACGTAAAGAAGTTTATAAAGCCGACGGAACTCCTTATGAATTTATTGATAAAGAATCAATACAACAAGACGTGCGAAAACGTTTGGACATAGAATAAGGTAAATACTACTATGGCATATATAGTCAACACATTTAATGGTCAGCAAATAGCAGTAGTTCAAGATGGTACTATTGATCAGACAACCGATATTAAGTTAATTGGTAGAAATTATGCCGGCTTTGGAGAAATACTAAACGAAAATCTAGTTCATATGCTAGAAAATTTCGCCGGTGCGACTTCTCCGTCTAATGCAATACCAGGACAGATTTGGTATGATTCAAACACAAGGGTTTTAAAGTTCTATGACGGTAATCAGTTTAGGGTAGCCGGTGGAGCAGAAGTAGGAACAGCACAACCCACAGGTTTATCAAAAGGTGATATGTGGTGGGAAGAAGACGGTGAACAATTATATGTGTTCAATGGTGAAGATTTTATTCTAGTTGGTCCTGTTGCAACAGGCGGTGAAGGTGTTTCACAGGTTACTTCGGCAGTTGTAAAAGATGTTTTAGGTAACAATAGAACTATTCTTAAAGTTACGGTACAAGATCAAGTTATTAATATTATTTCAAAAGACGAATTTACATTAGACAGCGCCATAAACCCTATTACAGGATTTAGTGCAATTAAAAAGGGATTAAACCTAGCAAGTAAAGTAACATTCCCAGGTATGCGTTATTGGGGTACAGCAGAAGATGCTGATAATCTAGGCGGTATTCCTGCGGCACAATACATTCTTAATAGTGGATTACAAAGATTTTCCGACGAAGTTTCTTTTTTAAATGACAATGGTATCTTAATAGGTGCTGGTAGTGATATTAGAATACATATTACTTCAGGAGATGAAGGAAACTTAACTAACCAAGTTGGTAATGTTTTAAGATTTAATCTCAACGCTATTGGTACTGGGGCACAAAACGTTGCTCGTTTTGAAAGCACAAACTTTATTCCTGGAACAGATGGCACAGGAAGTATTGGAACAATTACAAATAAATGGGGACAAGCATTTTTCAACTCTGTTAACATTGACATAAATGGAAAATTAACAGGTAATGTTGAAGGTGACCTAACAGGTAATGTAACAGGTAACACAACAGGAACCCATTACGGTAATGTAAGCGTAACATCGGGATTAAGCACGATGAGAGACCTAACGGTTACTGGTGTTCTTACTGCTAACTTGTCAGGTACATCTACAACAGCACAAAAATTAGTTGTCGACGGCGGTACAGCGGTTGTTGCTACGGTAGCGGCTACTCCAAGCACAATTCCTGCTAGAGATGTAAATGGTGATATTTACGCTAATATATTTCAAGGAACAGCAACAAATTCTCAAGCACTTTCTAATTTTGCTCCAGACAAAGCAGAGATTGTTGTTGTTGGTGATACAATTCCTGTTAGAACAACAGCAGGAGATATATACGCTAGAAAATTCAACGGTACTGCAACAGCGGCACAATACGCTGACTTGGCAGAAATGTATTCATCGGATAAAGAATACGAACCAGGAACGGTTGTTATATTAGGTGGAAAAGAAGAAGTTACCGAATCTACATATCATATGGATCATAGATTGGCAGGTGTTGTTTCAACTGCACCAGCATACTTAATGAACTCAAAAGCAGAAGGTGTAGCGGTTGCATTACGCGGTCGTGTTCCTTGCAAGGTTGAAGGCAAAGTCCAAAAAGGAGACATTTTGGTTTCTGGACATACACCCGGAACTGCGGTTGCTTTGGCAGAAGGAAGTTCCATGCCAAACTCAATATACATAATTGGCAAAAGTCTTGAAGATAATCGAGACGCAGGTGTCAAACTTGTGGAAATCTTAGTTTAGTTTCATATAAAAAAGGTGTCTTAAACGCATTTTAAGCGTCATACAGCGGTGCTAATACCTTGTGATAGTACTTTGCCTACCCTACGTTTATAACGCTTATTTTAGACGCTTTTAAAAAGTCTAATCCATCCGAACTGCGATATTGCTTACCAAAATATACTTCTTTTATTCCACTTTGGTAAATCAATTTGGCACATTCTAAACAGGGAGAATGGGTAACAAAAAGTGTTGCTTCATTACCGCTCTCGGTTGAACGAGCCAATTTGGCAATAGCATTTGATTCAGCGTGAAGTACTTCTGGTTTTGTTACCAGGGTAGGATTACCCACATCATCGACGTGAGTACACGTTTCGCATTCGTTATCCCAACCAGCAGGTGTGCCATTATAACCGTAGGCAATAATTCTATCATCCTTAACGATCACAGCACCGACATTTAATCTTTTAGCATACGATAATTGTGCAAATCGTTTTGCAACATCCATGTATGCATCAATAAAACGTTCTTTCATTAGAGGGTCTTTATCATTGGAAAGATTTCCGCGATAACATTTGCACAGGCGTGTGCAATATCCATGTGTTCTTTTTGTGTACCATTACCGCCACGAAGTTGAATATAATGCACCCAACTACGCAAAGTACCATTCATATATAAACGTGTTTTGGTAAGTCCTTCAGGCAGTACCTTACGTGCTTGTTCTTTTGCGATTCCTCTTTCTAATGCCCAATCATAAACTTCTTTTGAAAGATCAA
>Ga0255768_10000426_pt1 | contig 43196 bp, 56 predicted proteins | sample 071ome_33_FD_179983 | JGI IMG/M metagenome (GOLD analysis project Ga0255768, IMG submission 179983) | Coastal salt marsh microbial communities from the Groves Creek Marsh, Skidaway Island, Georgia - 071412AT metaG (version 2) | ecosystem: Environmental > Aquatic > Marine > Intertidal zone >... | reverse complement strand
ATGACTTAGTTCAGGATGACCATCAACCACGACATTATGTGGTGGTAGCATATTGTTAATAAAATGAACAGATTCTCCAGCATTGATTGATACCTCAGCAGGTTCAAAGACTAGGTTACCGTTGGCACCCATCTGAACATCTACTGCCCATGCAGGAGCAGCAAGGAACAGCGTGGCAAGAAGTGCAAAAAAGAACTTCATTAGGTATTTGCAACTATCACTATCTATCAAAACTTGATATTTTTGTAACGATCATTTATCTTGACTTCCTGACTTATCATCTCTGCATGTTCATCACAACAGTTACACCATGCCTTTCTTGCGGCAACTGCTAATGGATCTTTATTTTGTTTTAGTTCAAACCAGATGTGCCACAAAGCAGCACACTCATCACTCTTCCGTTGTAAATGCGGTTCTCGATACACTAGAAGACAAGTACCCTAAAGATTATTACAGAGGGGTTGTAGGACCTTCTAGACGCCTTAGAGAAGGTAACCCTTTTCGTCTAGGTAGTGAAGTGTTTCTTTTAAACTACCAATGTGCTTTGATCCGATAGAACATTGGGGATAAGTTGCTTCACTCCCAAACTCCATTCGGAATTGTTTATCACTAAAATCTACGCCAAGGAGATACTCATGGTATTCTCCACCAATGGATTTGAGTAGCATTCCCATGCGTTCGCATTCTTGACTACCGTTACTGTAAATCACTGCTGTTGTCATTTTTCTTAATAACTGAAAGTAATGATTGTTCTGGATGAAGTCCCCTGACTATAGATGCAGCGTCATCCATGTCAATGGCGTCTGGGACATCATGATATCTAACACATTTAAATTCTTCGTCCCATGTTTGGACGGCATACCATTTACTCATGCGCTAATTTGTACAATTCATCAAGGATTTCACTTAGTTCAGAATAACGCTTGTTGTTCATGTGATGTAGTGCTAAAACTTGCTCTTTACGAACAATTGCTTCTACTTCTTGCCATTGTCGTTCAGTCACGTTGCCTCCAGTCTTCGGGTTTGTCCTGTTTGAACCAATCTACGATTTCATCAGCACTGCTGAACCCCGTTTTATGATTGGATGGGTCGGGGTCTCCTAGTCCCATCCTATTCATAAAATCATCCATAGTGCCCTCTTCGATGCCCTTAGACTGGCGTCTTGCTTTGTTCAACCACTCACGAGCAGTTGTATGTCTTTTGGCAAGTTTTTCTGCCCAGATCATGTCTTCCAGTTTTACCTCTTCACCATTTGCAATGCGCTTACAAATGAACTCCAGTCTGAGTCTGTACTGTGTAGAAAGCATACTACTTCTTTCGGAGGGTTTTTAGATAATCAAGAACATGTTGTCTGATTTCCATCAATTCATCATAACAATGTTCCTCTCGTGCAAAGACTCTCAAGTCGGGATCTGGTTCCATAACACTTTCAATGAAAATGTCGAGACCATAGTTCCAACTTTCTTTTGGTTTTCGCATTTAAGTTGCTCCAATTAACAGGGTTGCACAGAATCTCTTGATTGATAGAAATCCGATATTCTTCTGTGTCGTGGTACTCAGTGTTGTGTACAAGATAATTGGGAAACAACACAAAATCACCCTCCCTTGGTTGATATTTATGCTCTAACCCATTATGGTAAAAAACTATTCTACCTTCGTCACGACGCATCTTGGGAATATTGAAATAATAAACACCGTTGATGGTGCTATTTTCTAGATGGTCATGTTTGACGCTGGCATAATACTCTTTGTTTGTACACAGACACCAGGTTCTGCGACTGTTACGATCTTGAAGTGTAAGATCTCCGAAGATAGATTCTGATAGTTCTAAGAACTTTGTGTACACATGATCCAGAAATCCATTCACATCATGATGCAATTTAAAACTAGTCAAAGCACCCACAGAATTGTGTTGCGTATTATGAATCTCAAGATCCATGAAGATGGATTTCATCATGAATTCTTTGGTGGTACGATCAATGTTGATCATTCCACGAGCAACAACTACAGGTACTTTGTCTAGGTAAATTAACTTCATTTGAGAATTAAAAACTGCCAAGCAACACCAGGTTCTGAAGGATCCTCTGCGTCAACAAAGAGTTCTTCATAACACGCCATGGCATCAAGGACGCGACTTTCTTCTTCATGCTTAACGAGAGCATCGTAGTATGTATTGATCAAGGATTTCTTGATCTTGTCCATCCTGCGCTTGTTCATCATATGAAATGAGGTTCACACCATACTACCACGACGCCCTACCCCTGTCAACCATTTCCTCTCGCTAGGTGTAAATTGTAACCATCTGCCCTAACATAGTTAAAGAAAACTTCATGAACATATGATCCACCAGATCTATTGAAGATATTCTTTCGTTTGACTTCAATGGGATCCTTTCGCAGATATGTACCCTCAGTCATCCTGACCAGGGCATCACCAGGTTCAAGATTAATCAAAACTTCATCACCAAGTTTTGTTCTAATCCAAGTTCTTGTTGATTTACAATTAATATTATCAATCGCAACGCACACCTGAACTTCTTCTTCTGGCGATGCCACTTCTGGTGCTAGAGAATCACCTTTGAAGTAGTACTTATTTTTCCAAAATGTGGAGAATACCTCTTCGTGCATGATATTTTGCAACTCTTTCTTGATTGGATGCACAAGCAATCCATAATCAATAAAATTGTAGAGTTCGATTGAGTTACTGTTTTTCAAGTCCTGAATGTGTTCAATGTTACCCTCAAGATCAAAAAAGATTTGTTTCGATCTTTCTTTGGGGGGTGGTGGTAACCGCATTTCTGCAGGATCAGAGATTAGACCCTTTATATGCAAATAACCAATCTTATACAAAAATTCACCGTCTTGTGATCCCATGATTACCTCCAACGGGGTCCAACGACCCAACCAACTAAACTTTTTCTGTGACCTTTTTTGACTTTTCGTACCCTGTGAGGTAGTCTGCTGTCAAATATAATTATAGCACCTCTTTGCTTTGGTGCAAAGAATGTTTTTCTACCATCTAGAAACTGCAACTCACCACCAGAATAATCCTCTGGAGAAGATAGTTGCATTACAAAAGAAAGTTTTCTAGAACATTCTCCAGATAGTCTCACTTTGTCTGGAGAATTATTTACTGAAAATGATTGAATAATTTCAGGTTTGGTTTGATTAGTAATCCAACCGTCTACATGCCAACCATAATGTTGTCCAGGACCATAATGAGTGTATTGAATTGTTTCACCATCAATATGGGAAATATCATAGAGAAAATTATCTCTATTCGCTCTCTCAATATAATGCCAAAGATACCCAGCAATCCAATTGCTGCTGGGTATCCAAGCATTGTCACTGTTCCTGATTCTCGTTTCACCACCAGGAAGAATAGTGGATGGTTTTACATTCTGATTCCATTGATTACAGGTTTGTTCAACTTCATCAACCAAATTTGGAGGGAGATCAGTAAAATACCATACTGTAGAATTAGAATTCATTCGTAAGTGTCCATTTGTTGACCATTAGCATCAATGCCAGGACCCTGCTCTCTACCCATACCATTTTCCATTGACACTCTCCATTGCATGTCAGGTGCCTCACCTTCTTTGAATTGAGACCACCAGATACCTGGGGGATCACTCTCAATGTCTAGAGTTTCTGTTTCTTTTGCGATTCTTTCTCTGAAGATGGGAAGAATCTTTTCATAGAATGATGCAATGTAGGGATGTGCATCAAAGATCCCAAGCACACCTTTTTTCAGCAACCAAATCTCATTTTTTGCTGAAAACTCACAGATGTCCCACTCTACAATATAATCCTTATATTTGGTTAGAGTTTTTAGATCATCTTGCTGATAGATATTCTCTGGAAATTTATACCTGAGTGCAATGGCATCTTTACACACCATGAACTCATTCTCAGGTCCAGTAATTTCGATTGTTCTACATGCCAGAGGTGGCATGAACGTATCTCTAACAAAAGTTAGAACTTTGATACGGGAAGGGTCTGTCAGAAAATCCATACGTTACCACTTTTTAATTGGACAATGTGCATTAGGAATCATCGCTTTCAGTTGCATCAAGCACCCACACTTTTTGCACTGATTGGTCAGTTTAATAAAATGAGGACAGTCGCGACAAATATCAAGTCGCTCTGTCCTCATCTGTTTTAGTTTTTCAAGTGCTTCATGACCAGTTTTCATTTGTTAATCCTCAAATGTATCAGGGAGTAGGACCCCCGTTACCATATGTATCCTCGTATTGACCTTGGGTGATAGCAGTCATATCCTTAGGATAATCAGTCTTGACTTGAGCAATCTCAGCATCGATAGCATTCAACTCAGTGCTATCACCTTGACGTGCTTTGTACAGAGCGTCTAGTTGATCACCTAGGGTAGGATATGCGCGAGATCTGAAACCTTCATAGGTAACTTCAACTGCACGACGTGTTGCTTCCGCTGCTGCCATGCTATCATAATAAGAACCAACTGTACCAGTATCACCCACAACGAGAGGTACATCTGCCTCAGAAGCAAATGCCATGTCATTGGTGAAGGGTACAAATTTAGAGATCTCAGTCTCAATTCTTGCTCTGTCCCAATCTCTTTGGACGGGCACTTCTGCCCAACCGCCGTTGCTGAAATCAACAACGATGTGGTCAACGGCAACCTCTCTTACTGTATAATCCATTTGTTTTTAAACTCCGTGAAAGTATTTATTAGTCTGTTGCGCCAGAGACGGTGCCGCTGTTATTTAGAGTGAGGTTGCCGATACCAGAAATGTATCTACCCGCCGCTCCAGGACTTGTACCGCCGCCAGAACCACCAGAACCGTTTGTGCGGTTGCCGTTACCACCAGTGTTGCCGCCAGAACCGTTAGATCCTGCTTGACCCCAGTCGCCGCCAGAACCACCAGTACCACCAGTACCACCAGAACCAGCGTTAGGACCGCCGCCGCTGCCACCAGCACCGCCAGCACCACTTGTAGAACCCGTTAGGTTGTTAGAACCGCGTCCAGTACCGCCAGCGCCGCCGTTGCCGCCAGCGCCGCCGTTGTGATAACCTCTGGTGTCTCTACCGCAAAGGTCTTGGGATCCACACCAGGTAATGAAGAATCCACCACCGATGCAACCACAACCTTGACCTCTGGGGCAGCAACCCTGGTTGTAACCACCAGTTTGTCCACCACCACCATTACCACCTCTACCGCCACCAGCGCCGCCACCGCCGCCGCCACGGATTTCACCTGTGTTATAAATTACGATGGTCGAACTGGGGTTAGATCCTGCCAGAAATGCTGTACCTCCTTGAGAACCAGCGCCGCCATTAGCACCGCCGCCACCACCAGCGCCGCCATAAATGTTGCCCGCATTGGTGACCGAAACAATACCTACTGCACTAGTACCAGTGTTTAGTGCCGCAGTGCCTCTATCCGATGCGTTAATTGATACGCCGCTAGGAATAATATAACGTTTTTCAACGTTTCTTGTCCAGTTGGTTTGAGAAGTACCCCATGTCTGGGTGCTTAGGTTAACGTTAGTTGCTGTAGATGCAGTAATTGTAACCCTTCTAACTGTACCATAAAAGTCAGATAGTGTTCCTTGCCCAGAAGTAGGAACTGAGGCGTTCTCTACTGCATCGGGAACATATGTGCCAGAAGGAACCGAAGTTCCCGTCTGGCGATATAGATCACTGAATGAAATTGCTCCTGAACCAGGAGTTGAACCTGTCTCAAATTCTGATCTCAGATTTGAGAAACTAATTTGACCCGAACTTGGTGCTGCCATTTGTCGTTACCTCCTGTGTGTTATCAGTTATGTGCCTGACCACAGTTGCAACGCTCTTCTAGATGCTTAACCTTGCCGCTGAGTTCCTTGACTGCTTCAATTAGAAGTGCAGTTAGTTTCTCATACTTAACTGCCTTATAACCGCTTTCGCGAGTTGTAACCAGTCCAGCAATGCCAAGTGCTTCGATCTCTTGAGCGATAACACCACAGTCTGCACCTTCATGGGAGTGGAACTCACCGAAACCTTCTCTCCAGTCGAAGGTGTTACCACTGATTGCTTCTAGTTTTGCTAGAGCATCAGGGATTGCAACGATGTTCTCTTTGAGTCTTTCGTCAGAAGAGTAGAATGCAGTAATGTCGTTAGTTGCTCTGATCTCACCAGTTGTACCAGATGCTGCTGTACCAACACCGAAGGAGTCAACTTGAACGTCTTGAGCATTGAAGTTACCAGAAGCATCTCTAGCAACAATTGTCGAAACAGCGTTTGTAGAAGTTGCGTTAGATGTAACGGTAAAGGTTACGTCGTCAGAATCGTCCGCAGTAAATGTAGCAGAACCAGACAGACCAGTACCAGAAGTAGCAAGAGTTAGAGTTGCATCATTAGGAGAAGGAACTGCCGTCCATGCACCATCACCTCTCAGGAAGTTAGAAGCAGAAGGAGTACCAGAACCTAGTCTTGCAACAGCAACAGTACCAGAGTCAATCTGTGCGCCACTGATGCTCTTGTTGGTTAGAGTCTGTGTGTCATCGATGGTAACAAGGTCACCAGAAGAAGTACCACCAGGAGTTACACCCAAGACTTGAGTCGAACTCAGAACTTCAGTTCCGTTAACTCTATAAACCTTACCAGATGCAACGTTGATGTGCTCAGAAGAAGTCCAAGCATCAGTGGAGTTGACCCAGTTCCAAGTGTGGTCGGTGTCGCCCTTCAATGTGATGCCGCCGCCGTCGGCCGTGGAATCGGAGGGAGATCCAGTCGATGCTAGTTCAATATTCTTATCGTCTACGGTCAGCGTAGTGCTGTTAACCGTGGTTGTGGTTCCATCAACAGTTAGGTTACCAGTGACTGTTAGGTTACCGCCAACTGTAGCAGCAGCACCAACACTCAAACCGCCACTGACTGTCAGAGCATCAGCGCCAGACTCATAGGTTAGACCAGAATCTGTTGATGTTGCTGTCATCGCGCCTGATGTTTGCGATGTCAGAACAATGCGTTGGCTGCCAGAACCAGCAGATAGTGTTGAACCTGCGTTTGTAATGCCCGAACCATCACCGACGAATGATGCTGCGGTAATAATGCCAGCAGCAGCGATGTTACCACTAGTCGTGATGGTTACGCCACTACCAACTTTGAATCTGTTATTTTCTTGATCTGCATGGATAACACCAGTGATGGTAGAAATACCAGTTAGTGATCCGACTCTACTAAGTTCTCGCGCCCTTGACATGGAAAATTATAGTAACGTTTTCTTCTATTATTTATCAGAATCAATCTTCGATCTTAATTCTTTAATTGCCTCAATCAGCAATGGAACTATCTTTTCATATCGTACTGTTAGATAATCCTCACCACTGCGAGAATACTCATTTCCATCTTCATCATATGCCGTATCGAAAGGTGCTCTTGCAACCGCTTCTGGAAGAACTTTTTGAACTTCTTGTGCTAAAACACCAACTTTTCGGTCTTTGCTGGTATACCCATATTCATAAGCAACTTCATTGAAATTATAAAGTACACCATGGAGTTCACACACTTTATCTAGTGCCGATTCAATGCTCTCAATATTTTCTTTTAGTCTTTGGTCAGAGAAGAATGCTGTGATATCATCAGATGCTCTAATTTCACCCGTTGTACCTGATGCATCAACACCAACACCCAGGGAATCAACTCTTACATCACCACCAAAAGTAGCACCAGCAGAAACATTTACAGTAGTAGATTGCAAGAATGCAACTGTACCAATCCCTGTTTCATTAACACCAGTTAAAAGACCTGTCAAAGCAGAACCATCACCAGAGAATGATGCGGCAGTAATAATACCAGTTGCATCAATTGTAGTGGATTTCAGAAACGCAACAGTACCAACACCTACTTCATTAACACCAGTTAGAAGACCTGTTAGTTGAGAACCATCACCTTCAAAGGAAGATGCTGTAATAACACCAACAGCATTAACATTGGTTGCCTGCAAGAATGCTGCAGTGGAAACACCAGAAGAATTTAGATTACCATCAAAAGATTTAGTTGCAGTTACAAACCCCGCTTGAACATCACCAGTTACATTTCCAGTGAGATTACCCAATATATCACCAGTTACGCCACCAGTTAGATTACCGCTAAATCCGTTAGTAGCAGTTATAATACCTGAAGCGCGAATGTTTGTCGCCTGGAAGAATGCTACTGTAGAAACACCACTAGAATTGATGTTTCCTGATACATCTCCTGTCAAATTACCCGTAACTGCGGCAGTGACTGCGACACCAGTCAAATTACCACTAAATCCTAGGAAGGATGTAGTAACCCCAGAAGTATAAACATTACCAGTTACATCTAGACCAGAGGATGGTTGGGTAGAACCGATACCAGTGCTACCCGATGTAGTATCTACAATTAAACCAGAATCTCCGACCTGTAGACCATTACCAACAACAAATTTCTTATTGACTGATGCCATGCCTAATTATCAGGTACTTTTTTAGTATTTAGGCAGTGCGGATAATAAACGCCAGAGCAAAGTACTTGGGTCTGTTCTCGTGATAGTTGTCACTACCTACGGAAGTAGTTGCTTGACCTTGACCAGAACCCGCGTTAACTCTAACACCAGAGTTACCTGCCGCAGCACTAGAATCAATATTGTAGAAATTGTGCGAGTGCGATGGCATTTCTGCTGTCGTTAGTTGATGAGCAGTAGAACCACCAGTATCACCAACAGCATACCTGCCGCTAGTTGCACCAGTCGAAGCATTGAAAGTCTCACCAGCGCCTGCGTCATCACCTGCACCAACAATGAATCTTTCTCTCAGGTCAGGAGTAGTTCCAGTACCATCGCAAAGTGCCCAACCAGTAGGAATGTTTGCGATCGTTCCAGACCACATGATGATACCACCAATAGGAATAGTACCAGCACCGATAAAGGAACTGCCAGAACTTACCTGAACGTTACCGACGTGAGTCGAAACACCCGTGTGATGAATGTTACCACTTAGTCTGGTTTCACCTGTTACATGGAAGGAATCATTATTAGTGAAGGAATCTGTACCAACGCCAAGTTTATCATATACAAAATTATCAGAATCAGACTCAAGGGAAACTTTACCAAAACGCTTCCACTTATCACTTGTTTCGCGAGTTCTAACCCAACCAAAGTAACCACCCGTATCCCATCCAGTAGAAATTAGAACGTGGTCAGTAGAATCCGAATCATCTGGAGTTGTGGTGCCAATACCAACAAAGACATTTTCACCAATAGCAGCAACACCACCGTCCTTTCTATTACCTCTTAGGTTAAGGTCAACAAAGTCAGAATCACCGTTTGAAGTTAGTGTGGTGTTAATCGTAATGGTATCAACGGTGAGGTTGTTCTTATCTTCCTCTTCAGTAATTGCGGTTTCTGCCTCTTCAGGAATGGGTCTACCCTGACTATCAAACTTACGCTTACCAATGTAGAAGATGCCATCATCGTTCATGCCCGTGAAGGCAACCGAACCACCATTATAACTAAATGCCTGAGAAATATTAACTTCGGAATCAGTCAATTGTCTTGTCTGATTCTGTGGCATACCTGTAGAATAGTTACCAGGACCGAAACCTGTGTATTCAAACGTATGCCCAGAAGATCTCAGCGAAGAGTTTCTTCTAAGTTCAACAGGTAGAATCTTGATACCTCTAACCAGTTCATTCGCTTCATGGGACGTTGCATTCGTACCAAGAACACCGCGTAGAACCCCATTGATATCGCTGTCCTTAATTCTAAGAATCTCACTACCGATCTGAATGAAATCACCTCTTCTAAACATGGTGGTGTTATGAAGAGTGATGCTAGTAGAAGTAGTACTGATTCCACTGGTGAGAATAGTTTCCTTACCAGCATATACGGTGAGTTGTCTTTCTCCAACTCGCTCATTACCTCTGGTAGAGAATCCTCTTCTAGCACCTAGTCCAGCACCATAAGCAGTAATTAGACCAGTAATTGCAGGTGCATTTGTTGTAATTCCAATCTCAACAGATAGAGAAGAACCATAACCAATTCTTTGTACAATGTACTTATCGCCATTGTAGACAGTGGCGAATCCAGTTGCACCAGAAAGAATAACCCTGTTACCAGACTGGAGACCTAGATCTCTTGCAAACTGAACAGTTGCAATACCACTTGTAGGATCATGAGAGATCGAAATGACTGTGGTTGCAGTACCAACATGACGGACTGTACCGCCAGAACTAGAATCTTCAGCAGTTGTTGTATACTTGAAGTGTACAGCATCCTCAACAGATGTGATTCTGTGGAGACCATTATAATTAGAACTAGAAACACCTACGATTTCGACAACATCACCAACGTTATCGTTAATTGCCTGAACATCAACAGTACAATCAGAAGGAGAACCGAAGAAGGGTAGACCTCGTAGTGTTAGAGTATCGCTAACTGCATAACCAGAACCAGGGTTGATTAGAGTAACCGCAGTAACTGTATTGGAAGTACCAACAACAACCTTTGCAGTTGCACCGCGACCAGATCCACCTACCAGATCAACGTTATAATAAGTTTGCTCTGTTGCATTATCCAGACCTAGGTTAGAACCACCAGTAGGACTTGTTACAGAACTAATACCATTGAAACCATGATCAGAATCAGTAAAGACACTTGCTTGACCGCCAGTAACAGTCAGACTTGTAATACCAAGTCCTAGATGAGACTTAGTAATAAAACTATTGATAGATTCTCTAGTTAGAGAGTTTCTAACATTGTTAATATCAACTTGACCATCAGGATCTCTAACTGCATAAGATGCTGCAGCATCAGGATCATCTACAGGATTGTCCGAATCAATTTCGGGAACATAGTAATCAAAGTTCTGGGGCAAGAACTTGGTCGAAGTTGTAAAGGGAGATAGTGGAGGTGCTGCTAGATGACCAGCAATGGTAACTTGATAGATACCATCCTGAACGCTGGGGATAAACTTTTGAATTGTTGTGGTATCAAATACCTGATAAGCAGGACCATACTCCACTCTTTCAAAATATGGAGCAAACGTTCTACCAGAACCAACAACAGTTGCATCCTCATAAGTATAAGGTCTGGAAGATGCAACAGTAGTAATACCACCTGGATCAGTGTTTAGTCCAACAGCAAATGTTCTGGAATCAATAACTTGAGTAACTGTGAAGTCTCTATTGAAACCAAGATTGGCGGTGCCAGTCGTATTATTAGTAGTCTGGAGTCTTCTAATACGAATATGCTGATTATCAAGTAGTTGGTGAGGATATTGTGTCGTGACAATACCAGTAGCACCAGACCAAGAAGCATTGACAATGCTAGTATTAGTTCTTAGGTTAGTGATGTCGGTGATATCTGTATTATCATTTTGATATACAGTATCATCGATGGGAGTTCCAGAGTCCTGAAGAACAAAACCAGGAATAGGTGCAACAGCATCTGTTGCTTCCTGAGGAATAACATATCTAAACCTATACAACTTATCACCGTCATTCCTGTTATCAGGTTTTCTGGTAAGTGTTAGGTTTGAAGTCTTAGGTGTAATTCTTGCTTGGTTGGCGACAATTGCGGCACACAAGGTGTTGCGAACATCAACGTTAATGTACCAACCGTTGGAGTCATATTGAATTGGGTGACCGATTTGCCCAGGAATCTTATCAGAAACTCTAGACTCAATGGTAAGTTCACCACCCAAATTATTCAGATTAGTGATTTCAGACCCAGCAAGTGCGCCGTTTTCATTGTTTGCAATTTGAATCTGGTCTGCATTCAAACCATCAGTAATTGCAAAATAAACTTTATTGGATTCAATGCCATCAGGTAGACTACCATCAGCACTAATGATCCTAATGGATTCACCATTTATAAACTTATGATTTTCCTGTAGAGTAAATGTGTTAGAAGTAATAGAGTTGATACCCGATACTCTACCAACAACATGAGACTTGACAGCAGATACTCTTTCATCAGGATCTGCGCCAGGTGTGGGCATCAAGATTCTTGCAGTCTGAATAGAACTTGCAATAGAAACGTTTAGAGCATCATCAACCTTTGCACCAACAATATAACCACTTACAGATCTTGGTGGTGGAGTATCTTGGTTCTTATAATCATAGAAATAAATTTTAGTGTCAGTGGACAGACCAGCAGTTACATCAACATCAGCAGTTAGATATGTAAGGTCTGTAACTTTGTTCGTATTATTTCTGGGTGGGATGATGTGGGTGATATAACCCTTATCATCCTTAGAGAATGCATTATCTCTATAACCAGCAGAAATAAGAGATTTTGCACCAAAGTTAGAGTTGGAGTTGGTGATAGAAAGGTCACCACCCGACTCAGATACAAACTGCTCAGCATAACCAATAGCAAAAATCGAAACTGCCTGAATATAGGAGTTATTCGTTACCTTAATATGGAAGTTTGCATAATCAGGTTTGTATCTAGATTCAACGTCAGAATATAGGTTAACAGAAGATCCTAGAGTTGCTTGATCTTCATAGATACCACTTGTCTTGTTGTACTTAACAAATGCATTATTATCTTTCTGAAGACCGATACCCGTGAACTGTGCCACGACCATCGATTTGAAACCAGTCGCTTTGCTGCCATCTGCCAGCATACCACACTGTCCATAAGATGATCTCAAAGAACAGTTGTAAATGTAAGGAGATGCAGACGCTGTACTATCAGATTCAACATCCATCTCTGGGGTTAGACCAGAGAGATCAGGTGTTGCAGTAGATGTTGGAGCAGTTGCTAGAGAATAAGTGAAAGAAGTGGCGCTAAGAATCTGAGCGACAAGGAAAGATCCATCATATTCACTATTATTAACACCAGTAATTCTTACAGGTGTACCAGTCTGAAGTCCATGATCAGTAGAAGTGACAACAGTAACAACAGAAGTTGCTGTACTATCTGTTGGTGTTAGACCAGAATAGATATCGCTAATTGCAATAGCACCTGCTTGACTTAGAGAACCAACAATTCTGCTTTCATCAATTTTCTTCTCAAAGTCATCGTTACCAGGATAATCAGGTAGTGCTCTACCAGAACTTGTACCATAAGCAAGTGTCAATTTATGGTAATACATCCCCAGGTCAGTATTACCTGTAGATTCAAAGTTGTTTGTACCGTCTGCATATTCAAAGCAAGACAGTTTATGGTGAGAGAATCTGGGAGCGTATCTGTTACCAGTGCTATCCTTAAAGATCGTGTCGTTGGTATCAGCATCAAAGAATGTGAAACCATACATGTAGCATCCGCCAGTCAATCTAAAGACTGAAGATCTCTCAATGTTTACATTCTCAGGATCGGGAACATACTTAGGACGGATCTTAGTTTTTCTAAGGTCAATACTAGTGATCGAAACACCACGGGGAATAATTACACCACCGTGAATAGAGTTGAACTTATAAAGATCGTTCTGAGCATCCTGAATATTAAAATTGGACGATAGTGTCAGTTCAGGAATACTTTGAGTGGTGCCATTAGCATCTGTAATATTACCGCTGGTGTCAATGCGATAACCTGGTCTGTTGTCGATGTAGTGAGTACCAGGAGAAATAACGATTGTTGTTTGATCAAACTTATCGTTGTCTACACCCGCCTGATAAGAAAATCTCGCTGCTTCAATTAGAGCACGCTGGATAGTCCTAAATGGACGTGCTTTTGAATTACCCTGGTTGGTAATATCATCAGTGGCGTCAATTTCGTTAGGATCAACGTAAATGATGAAACCCTGAATATTCTTTAGAAAATTCTCTAGTCTGCTTAATGGCATTGCCTATAAATAATGACACCTTCTTCTTTGTATTTATAAGTATGGCGCTGGGCAAAAAAAGCAGTGAATTGATTAATTCTTACAAAAAATCTATTGAGCAAGATCTAGAACAGATCAAACAACTGAAACAGACTAAAGAAGGAATCACAGTCCTAACAGATCCTTCAGATCCTAATAGTCAAGTTGCTATTGTGGAGGGCGTGAATACTATGATCAATCGTTTTGGTCCATCCACAAAAGGATTAGATAACAGGATCGTAACGATTAATGCACAAATTAGAGATATTCAAGATGAAATCCTGGCACTTGGACAGAGTGCAAATGCTGTAGGTTGTGGATCTACAGGTGATGGTGTTGTAGAAGTTGTTGGTGATGTAGTAACTGCTTACAGTTGGTCTTTCACTACACCCAATCCATTTGAAGTTAGTACATCAACATTGACATCAAACAATCTTGGTGTCGGTACTTATGTTGGTGTTTCTACGGTATCTATCGGAACTCACTTCGGTATTCCAGGTGTTGCAACATGTGTCGGTTATGCAACTTCCATTTCTACACTAGAAGCAAGTCTTTCGACATATAGGTCTGAAAGAAATTCCGTAATCGTTCAAGTTAATGCCCTAAAAGAAGCAAGATCTAACTTTGAACTTCAAAAATTTGGATATGACCAGGCGGAGTCCAAGATCAATGCTCAGATCACCGCCAAGTCAAACATCATCACTGCTCTAGAAGATCCAGAAAATCATCAGTATTTTGATGAGACTCTGTAGTATAAGTGGGGGGATGAAAAGCACAATACTCATTGAATGTGATTTTCATTTCCTTATTCGTTAGACCACAGTGTTCTGCTGCCTTGGGCAAATTCCACTTCGCAGAAAACAGCATTTCCATAGATTTTCTGGTCTCAGGTCTCATTGTACTAGAATCTTACTAGATTTTGCTTTTTGATTTTTCTTGACGTGCTCTTCCCACCGAATTGCATCTTCGATGTTGAAAAAAGTAGCATTTTCACGCTTGTCGGCGTATCCCTGACGCGGGACATAATAAGAAACAATGTACTTCATTGAAATTCAAAACCCTGGGGGATTTTTTCCATGTTTTCTTGAATCATCTTGAAAAGACGGGTGAACTGGTCTGGAGTATCACAGACCAGTTGCTTTTTACTACCGTCAGAACCATGAAGCGTGAAGGTTCTTCCTTCTACTGAGGCGGTAATCTTGTCGATGTACTCGTCATCAAACGGTTTATTCATGATGTGACGGTGGTTTACCGCACCATCTTACCAAGGATGGTGCGCTTTGTCAACCTGCGCGGTGTCAATGGTTTTGGGGGGTTCGGGAGCGGGGGCAGGTGCTTCCACTTCAACATCCAGTTTTCCAATATCTTTACGCTCTGCCTGAATAAAGTAGTAGCAGCGGATCCCAGAACCAGCATTGTTCTTCACCACAACCTTAGAACCCCACTGGATCTCACCAACGTAAAGTTCCTGGGAGTGACCGAATGGGGTCAATTGAACGGTGATACTTTCTGGATCTACCAGACCTTTCCAGTAATCAGGTAGTTCAATGACATTTGAACCGCCATCAAGTTTGCCACGAACATAAACACCATTCTCAGGTCCTTCCAAAGAACCATGGCGGAGACGCATACCTTCCTTTGTGGGATGCTCAATATCGAATAGTTTATTTCCTGCAGACAGAGTTCCTGTCACATGCAAGTTTCCATAATCAGTAGATAAAGGTGCTGCCCAGTCAACAGTAGGGGCAGCAGAAAAATCATAAGGTTGAACGGTCACAGAACCACCGATTTCAAGGGCAGCGCCTATTCTATCATAGAAACCGATGTGGTTGTGGAGTCCTACCGTGTTCTTCAATCCGATGTGATTACTGATACCAAATACGTTATGAACACCCCATTGGTTCGTCATGCCCAAAAGATTGGTTACACCAGAGACCTCAAGTGAGAACGGTAGTTTAGGTCCTGTGGGGATAGGAGGGGCGATTGTAACAGTTGCCCTCGCAAAACCAGCAGTCGTTGGTAGTCCAAAAAATGCGGGACCACAACATGCCAATGTACCAGCAAATGGGTCTAGATCATCAGTTAGAGTTCCAAGAGATGCATCAATTGCAGCAGGTAACTCTGGTCCAATATAAACTTTGCCACATGATAAGTCAGCAATGCCTGCCATAATTAACCTCCAGGAATAAGGAATGTATTAATTGCTTCTTCAATAAAGTCATTGAAGGATGTAGGAATCAGTTTTGATCTTGGTTCGACAAATCTAATTGGATTACCGCGTACAAATACAGCACCCTTGGATGCCAAGATCAGTCTATGGTCACAAATCATGGCACCCATGGTTCCAGTCATCTTAATATTATTTCTTGCTTCAACCCTAAAATCATTGTTTGGTCTAGCAATGATATCACCTTTGGTGCCAGTGCTCTCCATTACAATGTCTTTTGCTCTAAGAGTTAGTTTCTCTTTACATTCAATTTTGAGATCACCGTCAGAATAAATGTTGAGTGGTCCAGTTCCTCTTTGAAGAATGTTAGATCCCAGATCGTTTGGTGATGCTCTGAGTTCCCATCCACCGTCCTTGAAGACCCTAAGACTTGCTCCAGATCCACCCGCCAGTTGACAATTTTTCTTTCTCGTTATTTCACCATCACGTTCTTCACCGAATTGGAGAAAACCGTCTTCTGGATGAGAAAATGTTAAGGGAGCATGACTCATTTTTTATATGCGCTGACGCAATCGATAACAGCGATAGTCTTGGTAGGATCAACATCAATGTCGCCCACTTCTCTAAATTCTAGAACGGGTTCTAGAACCGCACCAAAACCACTCGTTGTATTTATTGTTAGTTCAGGGAATCTATCACAACCCGCTTTATTACTGATTAGATCTGCACCAACGATTCTACCTTCATCGTCTAGAATTGGTCTTAGAATACCACAATCACTCTCAATCAAATCACCTTCTTGATAATTTGCACCAGTATTCACAACATTTACACCAGTCAAGAACCCAGTAACTTCTTTACCAGTATTCTCTGCAGTAATTGCGGGTGCAAGATAATTACCACCAGTAGAGAGCATTCTTACTCCAGTGACTTTACCATCCTGCATAATTGCTCTGCCTATTGCACCGCGTCCATTTTCGCAAGCATCAATAAATGCAACGAAAGGTGCTTTTGTATATCCAATACCAAAATCTTGCATATCGACACCAACAATCTCACCAAAACTATTCACCACAGTGCTTCCCAGTGCCCCTGCACCACCGCCACCAAAGAATTCTACGGTAGGTGGACCACACTCAAATGTAAAGGGATCACAGGGTCCGATAAGTGCCTCTGCTCGTGCTGCTGCTTGATCTCTGGTAAGTTTATCTCCAAATAAACCCTCAACTTCATCATCACCACCACCAAACCAACCCTTAACTGCCGATTCTGCTTTACCCGCCAGTCCATCAAGTTTAGAAGATAGGTCAATAGTTCTCTGAAAATCAATAATATCTTGGGGAACAGGACCAAAATTTGCTACCCAATCATATACATTGTCTTCACAGTTATCACCTTCGCAACTCAAGAAGTTCAATGCTTTCTTAGCAAACCCAAGAACCTTGTTAAAATAGTACATAACAGTATTGATTCCACCAATGATTGGTTGAATCCCCTTCAACGCATCATTTACTGCATCTTGCAATTGATCAGTAATGTTCGCGATCAGACCACCAATAAACTGCTCCGCTGCACACAGTGGCATCGTGATGATCTTTCCTAAAATACCAAATAGGAATTCTTCGACAATACCTGTCAAACCTTTTAGTACTTTTTCAAATACGCAATACAAAGCATCCGTCGCTTTGAACATTGCAATTTCTTTAATAAGACTATCAGGAACAAACTGATTAACAAGTTTAGCAAATTTGTCGTAGATTTCACCCAAAATCCATTTTCTAGTCTCTTTAATAACTATAGAGAATAGACCAGAGATGATATCTCCAACTTGACCCACCAGTGCAGATGCACTTTGAATCTCATTCAGAACTGGATCAAGATATCCTTCTTTAAACTCTTTTAATTCTCTTGCGGTTTTGATGAAGGATCTTAGTGTCTTAACTAGATTAGACATAATTCCATCACCACGGTCACATTTAGGAACCGCAGCAAGTCTAACCTCTGCCTCATCAATAACTAGTTGTTGTGTAGAAAGTTCTTGGTCTTCACCACCCTCTCCCCCTGGTTTTACGCCGAGTAGTGCTCTATTCGCTGTAGGAATACCTGCTCCTGGAGGTGGTTCTGTCCCGCTAGTCGATACATGCTTACCATACTTCAGTTTTGGATTAGGACCAATTGGTTTAAATTCAGATGTTCCCTTCTTAATTACCTCATTGAATAGTTTTACATCTTGAATAGTATGGGAAGCAAACAATGCACCCATAATAATGGGTTGTTGTGCATCAGCACCATCCAAGAAGAAACCTAAAACAGTTTCTCCTCCCTGCAGCGCAAAACTAGATCCACCGTAGTTATTGCCAGCGCCAACATTAGGTGGAACTAGAAAATGCGCCCAAGGTAATTCTTCATCTTTAACCGAAGAATCAGAAGGATGAAAACCAAATATTCTTACCTTTGCTCTATATCCATACTTAATACTAAACTCACGCCAATTTGGATCAGGAGTCACCTGGCCAATAAACCAGCGAAACCCGTCATTTCCAGCAAAGTGTGTGTTTAGTACGTTATCAATTAACATTAGTCGTCGTATACTCTACATTCTAGGGCATCTGGGTTTGCATCACAATAAAGTTCAAGAGAAGATGGGTCGTGATCATCTTCTGGATGTCTTTGATGATATGCTTCTAACTCTTCCAACTCAGATTGTGTATGTCTACGCATCTGAGGAGATAGTGTTGGATCTTGAAGTATATCTTTATCCTTCTGGATATGATCCTCAATAGACTTTTCGCTCATGATTGTTCTCCGAATGAATCTCTTACAAGTGTTAATGCCGTTCTTTCTTTACCTGAAATAAAGAGATGTCTTAGATTTTTAATTAAATAAAATCCAGAAGCATTCAAATCATTTTTAGAATATTTTGGATTAGATGTATCTGGAAGCATTAACTTAATTACATCTCCGCACTTTAGTTGAAGATTACATGGTACTGTTATATTTAACGTCTGTTCAAACAAGAGATTATATCTCATGATTGACTGAGACTGGTAATATGGTTGATCTTGTGCGGTCTTAAGATCACCCTTATCAGATAGTGTGCCAGCATCAATTACTTTCAAAATTACTCTAGAAGGTACATTCCCAACGGCACCAGGAAACTTATGTTTATCAAGTGTTCCTGCAGTTCTACCACTCAAGGATGGGAGACTTTGTTCTAAAGTATATTTGTGAAATTGTGGTTGTCTAGTGACAATATCATAAAATAAGTTCAAACTTGCATGTTTACCAATCTTCAAATCCTCAATCATTTCCACAGTTTGATCAAATATTGGATCCGAAACTAACTTGAAGTTAGCATCAGCATCCGCAAATTGACTGACGTGTGATTGATAATATGTGAAGTAGTTCTTGGTATTTTTTAATTGGTGAAAAAGTTCATCAATTGCTCTAAAGTGGTAACCATCTCTATTTTGGTAAAACAAGAAACCAGCACTTCCTGATGTTTTTTTGTTGTCTACTGTGCTAATCGACTTAGCAGACAACCAAATTAAAGTTTGAAATGGTTTCTTGTAATTGCCCATGAAGTCATAGACGTTTGACGTTGGGTCAATCTTTCCTATTCTAGTGGTTTTTAGTTCTTTTGACAATATACTCTTTACAGTTTCACTAATTTTTCCTTTATACTTCCTATAAAGGAAAGTTGTTTCATTAGTAAACATCTCCCTGGATATCAGGTGCAATGTAAAACTTTCTTTATTGTTCTGCTGTACAATGTTGGAGACCTTGTACACATACATCTCAAGGTCTTGAGTTGTATCCAAAGATCCACTAGCGTGCTTGATCTTTAGGAAAACTCTTTCTCCACCATGAATTTTAAACTTACTAAAAATTCCAATACTATTAATGACAGGAAATGTCATGTATAGTACAGGTTCAAAAATGCTTTCGTAGTAGTCGATATCGCCAATAAATTGCCTCAAATCTGCAGAGATGGGATTCCCCTTGGAATCTGTCTCATCTGCAGACACCAATGTTGCTTCTAGAATTTGATGACTTTTGTTATAACTCTGCATTATGTAAATCTATCTAGACTTAGGGCAAATAATTGACCGTGTGTTAATCCCTTACTCCCACTCCCAAGAATTATCGCAGGTGGTTGCGATACAGCAACGTGCGTGCTTCCTTTTTGGGATTTACCACTACTAAATGGTAAGAATGTGAACATACCCTCATTATTTAGTCCAGCACTAGCAATCTTTGGTTCCAATTCTGGAATACTAGATGTTCGTTTGATAGGTTCAGGAATCCTTTCTGCTTCTCTCAATGAGGGTAGTGGATCAACTGGTGCCGCCTCTTGTATGGTTGGACCCTGCAAAATCTCAAAATGAAGGTGCTCATCCCACGACTTTGTTTTGGGTCCAAGTACACCAATCTTTTGTCCAGCAAATACATCACCCTCCTGAACGGATGCATTAACGTGCTTATATCTCGTGAAAATGCCACCACCGTGGTCGATTAGGATAATATCCTGACCATATCTATCTTTACCTTCAATCTTCAATTCACCATCTTTAAAGGCAACTACAGGAGACCCTGGGGGAAGACCTCCAATATCTTGCCCAGTATGTCCGCCATAATTTCTAGGAGCACCGTACTCTCCACCAGGGAATCCAACCTCCTCAGTGCTTAAAACACCGCCTGGAAGCGGGAAAATACCTTCGATAGGTTGTACTGTTCTTGGTCTTCTTGGTCTAGTAGGAGTAATACCAGTAATATCTATATCCCTGTCCTTTTTAACAAAGAAAGGTTTAAAGGTTTCTAACTTACTAATAACTCTTTCAAATACATCTAGAGATTTACTAAGTGCTTTTGCTGCTGGAGATTCAACAGGTTCTATCTGTTGCTTAAGAAGTTCTTGTAGTCTATCTTCATTAGAAGATTCCTCAGCAGGTAGTTGTTTATCAGCACCAGTAAGATTATCTGCTAATTTTTGAGATCCAAAAGCACCAACTAAACCAGCACCAAGGACACCAAGACCATAGATAATTCTAGCACCAGGAATAGGTGTTACCAGTAGTGGTGATAGTGCAACTGCTGCTGCTTTCGCACTAGCAACACCACCCAAAGTAGTGGCAACTGAACCAACTGCTGCTTGTGTTTGTGTCTGACCCTCCGATAATCTAGTACCATAATCTATTCCAGTCAATGCAATACCCAAAACAGGTACACCGCTGGGTTTAAGACCTGCAGGAGGTTTAAATCTACTTAATAAACCCCCAGGTTTTGCTGCTTGAACATTACCAGTAATTCTTGGACCGCCGCCTCTGGGTGCTGCCGTTCCACCGCCCGTAATTTGTGGGCGTGTTCTAAAAGGATTTCTAAGTCCCTGTGTGCCAGTAATTCTAGGTCTGGATCCTCCGCGACCTAGAAGTCTCAGTCCAACACCGCCAGCAGCAGCGCCACCAAGTCCAAGCAATTTAGCAATATTGCCAAATGTATTGTTTACAGACTTCTCTTGCTCTTTGCTTCCGATAAAATCCGCCATCTGGCGGTAGACAGCAACTCTTTCTTCATGAAGTTGTTTCTGACGTTTCTCAGACGCCTTAAAATAGTTCTTAACAACTTGAGAGGAATTGTTAAAAACTTTTTGCGTTGCTACCGCTTGCCTTTTTGCTTGCCTTACTTCAATCATTTTATCCTACCATATTGAAAGTACTGATATAATTCAGTCTCATATGACTGTTAGGATTTTCTGCCGAATAAATTTCGTGTTCACCACCTGCAGCAGAAGCAATAGGACCAGGATCATTAAATGCTGGGGCCTCTGGGGGTGTCACCTCAAATGGTAAGAATGCTTGGGGACCAGGACCTTCTTGATATTCAGGTTTTTTTAGAAGTTCATCATAAGATTTAAATTTACTCTGATTCTGCATCATAAACTTACGAATCTCTTCTGCAGTGATGATCCCATCAGGTTGTTTCCCTGCGTTACCACCGCCTTCAACGTCAATCCCCCTATTTGCCGCATATGCTTGAGGAGTGTCTTTTTCCGTATAGATTGGATCTTGTGGTTTAGCACCTAACAATGCAGGCGCTAATTGCGCCAAGGCAGTATCCATTACGCCTTTAATTTGCTTATTTCTATCTTCTTCTACTTGGTCGATGTATGAATTATATACATCCATTTGCTGTGCTCTGGATAAAGCAGCAAATTCCTCCCTAGTGTATCCAAATCTTTTTTCGGATGGATTCTTGGGGTCATACATCAACTGAAAAATACCAGTTGCACCAGATTTAGTTTTCGCTGTTGGATCAATGTTAATTCCAGACTCTTTGGATAACATTGACATTAATTCTGATGGTTTGATGCCCAATTTTTTAGACATCAATTTGACTTTCTTCAAAAATTCTTGATCATCTTTAAAGTCAGGAACCTCACTGGGATCAGCATATGGACTACCTGGTGGACCCAGTGGTGTCACATTTTCTCGGGTTATATCTCTTTCTGTAATTCCCTCATCGCTCGACATTCTTAGTAGATTATCAACTACACGTTCAAATCTATTCAAAATGAGAGTAAATCTATTAACGTTCTCCAAATCTAGAGGACTCGAAGCAGACTGCTGGGCATTCTGCCTCACCAGCAATTCTGCCAATCTATCTTCATCCGTCTTTTGACCACTTAGTGCTTTTCCAACAAGTACTCCGCCACCAAGAAGTGATAGCACTTTCAATGCCAAGGAAATCCTTCCGAGATTACCAGAACCACCAGGAATTGTTGGTGTCCTGGCAACTGAACCTGGTGCTCTTAGCACCTGAGGGTTGACTCTTGCTCCCCTACCACGAATCAAACCATAACCAATAAGAGCACCAGTAACAACATTAGTTGCGATATTAAAGATCTCAGGTGCCATTAGGGCGGCAGCTTCAGCAAAGTTACCTAAAGCGCCAGCGGTGTTTCCCTCCTTTAATTTTTCTAGTCCTTTGACACCAGCAAATGCAGCAAGCGTGCCGCGAATATCAAATAGTGCCGATCTGACACTCACAAGAGCGTATTTTTCCTCTTTCGCCCTTTTTGTTTCCGATTTGTCTTTGCTAGAACTTATTTTCTGCAGGTCCCTCATATCTTTACTGATACTGAGGAGAAGTTTCCTCATAGTATCAACAACATCACGAAGATCTCTAGTTTTACGATCAATGCGCTTATCTAGCGCCTTTTGATCATAAGCAAATGCCATCCTGCCAGCGGCACTTGAACCTTTTTTACCTTCGGCGTTGGTCTTACCTTCTGCGTTAGTCTTACTTTCTGCCTTGCCAGCGACCGCAAAAAATCTACCAGGATCTACACCCTTCTTTTCTGGTTCGTTATTTTGCTTTCTACGCGCCATTTTGTCGTGCCTTTAGATTTTCCGATTCAATATAATTTGAAAGCAGGGTGAGGTAGATCTCTCTTTCCCACGGAATCATATCCTCCAACTCGGTTAGAGAATAGTTATGATGTTGCATCAATTGAAAATTAGTTTGGTAATAATTTTCTAAACTAGCATGACAAAGCATCACATGAAAAAATTTGTTAGTCCCTCAATAACAACTTCATTTTCATTACCAGTCTTTGGATTAATTACCGTAGACTTATACATCAATTTGGGTAAGGTGTTGAAGAATTGCTCAACTTTTTTAAATTGAGAGGAATCTAGTGTTTCCAACCAAGAAATCAACTCTTTTTCGGTGCAATCGCTAGAAGACCATGCCTCATCTTCGGTGTAAATTGTGTCAATACAGGAGGCAATAATCTTGAAGGTTTTATCTACAGTATCCTTGCCATCTGCCGATGTCATATCAAAATTATTATCAATAAATTCCTGAAGAGATGGGTACTTCATCTTCATATGAATACCTTCAGAAACCTCAATGGTATCTGTATGGTCATCAGGAACATCAACATAAACATCAGCAATGTTTACTGTGTGCTCAACTTTCGTTTCGCCATCATCTTGACATGTTACAAGAACATCGACTGTCTCACCAACAGATTTAGATCTGATGTTTAAAAATAGATTCTCAAGATCAAAACTTGGTAGAGTTTCAATCTTAACACCTCTGGTCAAAATACAGTTTTGAAGGGTCTGTTTGATTGCAGTAGTGATGTCTTGTTGATTTTGACTTTCTAGAGCAATAATCAAAACCTTTTCTTCTTTTACAAGAAATGGTCTGTACTTGATGATTTTACCGTTGGAGATGAGTCTCAACTCATAAGTTGGGGTTGCAACTTTGGGTAAAGGCATAATATCCTATAGATTTCAGTGAAATTATTTATAGAGGTAATTTTCTGGATTATTTCCAGTTTTCTGGTAATTTTTTTTCAACCAAAGTAGCATCAGCAGTACTCCTATCTCTCTTGGACAAAATATACTTCTCATAATTAAAACTGACGATGGATTTAACTATCTGCCCCTCACCATAACTAATGGGTGTAGCAATAATTTTTGTTGGATATGCCCTAAGTAGATTATAAGTTAGTGACGCAGGTTCCTGTGTTGAACCAGCAGATAGTAACTTATCTTTTGTAGAACGAAAATCTCTATTAAATTTTCTAATCAATATATCACACTTATATTCGTCAGGATATCTAAGTTTTTTGACAGAATTTCTAGAAACCGCATTATTATTATCTAATGTCGGATTAATAAATTCCTGCCATGCTTGCATAACAACCAGAGAGTTATGTCCAGCATCAACATAAAAAGTAATTTCAACTTCAGGATATTGCCTACTTACCGCAAATGATTGACTAAGACCTTGATAATTACCAAACACTTCCTGCGATACTAAGTTCGATCCAGGAAGAACTGCTTCAGTTGCATAAAATCCAAAATCATATCCACTTTCAGCAACGCCATAGGGGGGTGCGATTAAATTACCGATATAACCAAGGAGTCCCCCAGTAGCTGCAGCAGTGCCCCATCTAACTGCCACTTTGTATTGATTGGTCAGCGAAAGGCTGCCCATAATTCTCATTACATTGTCACTATTGTAATATAAGTTATTCTCCCCAGCGTTATTTAATCCAGACTTTGCCACAATAAATACGAATAGTATTCCCTAATATATGTATATGAGTTATCGTGGCGTCTTTAAACCTTTGAACATTTCTAAGTACAAAGGTGATCCCACGAATATCGTTTACAGATCATTGTGGGAAAGAAAATTTATGAAGTACTGTGATGAAAATAAAAACGTCCTTAAATGGAACTCTGAAGAAATTATCATTCCCTATGTTTCTCCTCTGGATGGCAGAGTGCATAGATACTTTCCAGACTTTTATGTTAAATACAGGAACAGTAAGGGTGAGATTGTTGAAAGTTTGATAGAAGTTAAACCAAAGAGTCAAGTTAAAGGTCCAAAAGTACAAAAAAGAAAAACTAAAAAGTATATTACTGAAGTTACCCAGTTTGCAAAGAATCAAGCAAAATGGAAAGCAGCGATGGAATATTGTAAAGACCGTCGCTGGGAATGGAAAATTTTAACCGAAGATGATCTAGGTGTGTAATGGCAGATTTAAGTAGATTTACGGTTGATCAATTAAGATCTCTCGGTTCTAGATATAGAATTGCAAGATATTCTAGATTATCCAAAGCAGAACTAATTCGCCAACTTGAAGCAACTGGTGAATTTAGTGATAGTGGTTATACAACGATCTTTGAAAAGATTAAAGCAAAAACTGCGGGAAAACCAAAAACAAGAGAGTGGTATCAGCAAAATCTCACGCAAGAAATTGCTGAAATTTATGGCGATACCTCAATGTTCGATCAGGAGCAGGGTGATCAGGGAGCAAGAGTTGATAAGAACAGAATCATTCCACCAATTCCAGATAATCTAACATTCTTCAGATATAGAGCAAAAACTGCCAGAAATCTACCGTATTATGATAAGTATCCACTTTGCTACATCCTTAGTATTGGTAATGGATATTTTTACGGTATTAATCTCCACTATTTCAGTCCCACAAGCAGAATTGGTATTGCAATTGAATTAAAGGAGAAGCAGATCCCTCAACTTCCCAAAGGAGTGCATAAATACTTGATATCAGAACTGAGAAGTCCTATTTTGGGTTTGGCGCAGGAAGAATGGGATACCGCATCTCTACTCCCTGTTGAAGAATTTGTAAGAAACCTAGGTGGGGTCGAAATTCCAATCAAACCAACCACAGTCTATAGAAATTAATGGCGACTAAATTTAGCAATATAAAATATACAGCATCTATCACTGGTGTTGATACCTTGAATCAAAACAGGAGTTTCTCTATAAACTGGGATGCTGATTATGGTGCTGCTTCAGAAGGTAAGAGTAAAACATTAGGGGCAGTAGTTGCTATTACGGAACTTCGCTGCGGATCGGGTGCTGGTACAGTTCCCACCAATGGTTTGTGTCCTCCTGGAGCACAATTAAAATTTGTACCGATAAAATCTGACGATCCTGATTGGCAGTCCATCACTTCATCTACCCAATTTCAGGCGGAAAATAAAAAAGTTTTAGCACGTTTAAAAGAAGGTAAAGTTCCTGGAGTTCCAGCAATTTCAGACGAAAACTGGGACAAATATAGAGGTACTGGTGTAGCAAGTTCTAAGCAAATTAAAGAACAGGAAGAAATTAACCCCACTATTACTGAAGGTACTCCAGCATTCCCTGAGGTAGAGAGTACTTCACCAAATGGTGAACCCCTTAGTTCTTCAGATACGCTAGTTGATCTAATCAGTCAAATCTCAAATGCTGGTGCATTGTCTGCCAACAGTCAAAAATTACAGATTTTTGCACGTACTAAAGACACATATCTTCAATATCCCAAAGATGCCAATTATCGCAAACCAGGTGCAACCAGTGGCACCTTTCAAGATTCTATGAGATTTACTCAGTTTACTTATAGACCATCACAAGAAAATCTGTTTAGAAAAAATTTAAATAATATTGCAGTTCTTGCAACTGAAGGTTTAAAAAGAAATACCAACATCAAAGAACCAATCGGTGTTGTCCGATTGCCAATACCAAATAATCTTCAAGATAAAAAAGATGTTGGTTTTGAAGGATCTAGTGCTGATACTTTGTCACTAGGTCTATTTCAATCGGCACTTGCTGACGTAGCGGGAGCGTCTGGTGTTGTTGATCTATTTGGAAAAGCAGCACAAGGTGCTGGTGATGTTCTAAATCAACTGGGAGATCTACCTGCACCCCTAAAACTTCAGTTGTCTGCGGTAGTAGCAAAAATGCTACTCTCCAAGGTCAACGTGAACGTTGATCCAACTCAAGCAATCGCTAGAGCAACTGGTGCAATTCCCAATCCAAACCTTGAACTGCTGTTTAGTGGTCCATCTTTGAGAGCATTTCAGTTCTCCTTCAATCTAGCACCACAAGGTGCTAATGAAGCAGAAGATGTAAGAAAAATCATGAGATTTTTCAAGCAGGGTATGTCTCCTAGAAAATTGTCTGGAAAGAGCAAAGGATTCATGATCGGAACACCAAATGTATTCCGTGTAGAATACTTAAACAACAATCGAAGAATTAAATCATTGAATGCATTTAAATTATGTGCTCTAACTGCAGCAAACTTTGATTATGCTCCAACTAATCAATATGCTGCATATAATGATGCACTGGCAGAATCACAACCAGTGTCTACAATCATGACATTGACTTTCCAAGAATTGACCCCAATCTTTGACACTGATTATGCAGAAAATTCCGATGATCCATCAGTCAAAGATGGTCTTGGATCTAATACAATCACGCAAGGAGGCGATGTAGGATTCTAATGGCATACTTTACAGAGTTTTCAGATATTCAATACCCATCACCCTTCTCTGATCGTACTTCAAACAGAGATTATGTAACTGCGAAGAATATTTTTAGAAGGGCAAAAATCAGAGAGGATTTCTTTCAGAATGTCATGGTATTTGACAAGTATGAAATCACTGGGGATGAACGACCAGATCAAGTAGCAGAAGAACTATACGGCGACTCTGAACTAGATTGGGTTATACTCCTTTCCAATAACATTATCAATGTTAGAACTGAGTGGCCTATGTCACAAGCAGATCTTCAAAGATATGCAACTAATAAGTATGGTATTAATGAACTAAGTGCGACTCATCACTATGTCACTAAAGAAGTTAGAAATTCTTACAATCAGTTAATCGTTCCTGCAGGTCTAGAGGTTGATGAAGACTATTCCGTGACATATCGTGATTTTAGTGGTAATGTCACTATTTCTGGATCTACCGTCAGAGGTTCAGTAACTAACTATGAGTATGAGGTTGAAAAGAACGATGAAAAGAGGCAAATCTATGCTCTGAGAAGTTCTTATCTTGATATTGTTGAAACTGACCTCAGAGAAATCATGACATATACTGATAGTTCTCAATTCCTTGACCGTAGAACAAAAAGAGCAGAGAACCTAAGACTACTAAGTCCTAGATAATCTGCTCGCGACCCTACAGTCGATTTTTTGGCGGAAAATTTTTTCCGCTTTTTTTGTAACTAAAAGGCGAATTTACCTCAGAGATCAACTAGGTTCTGGAAGAACGCAAGGTCATCATCGTCTGAAGTCGCTGCTTCAGTCTGCTTAGGTTGAGAAGAGAAAGTTTCAGTGGCAACAGGAGCAGTTGTCTCTCGTGCTTGACGGAAGTTCTCCATCTCCTCATCAATCTCCTCAGCATCACGCTTGGGAGGTTTTGCAGTCTTCAGGACAGCATCAATGCGACCGCGAAGTTCTTCATAGGTCTTGAAGTTCTTAGCAGCAGTGAATTCTTCAAGAGAATACTGCTTCTTCCAGATTGCTTCCATTGCTTCATCGTCATCCAGCAGAGGAGCAGGACGATCAAACTCAGAACTATCGTAGTTCCAGTAACCAGCAACCTTCTTGATCTTCAGTTTGAAGTTAGCACCACCCCAGAAGTCAAAAGGATCAATGGGTTGCTCGTCTTCAAACTCAGGTTGCATTGCAGCAGAGATCTTATCAAAGATCTTCTTACCGAACTTATAGAGGAAGACTTTACCTTCGTTCTGAGGATTAGCGGTGTCCTTCACAACGTAAATGTTAGCGTAGTAGGAAAGTTTACGCTTACGCTCTCGGACAATATCTTTGTTCGATTCAACACCACTGTTCCACAGATCACGATTGTCTTCGCAGACAGGGCATTGACCACCATTGGTAGTAAGGCAGTTCTCAATGAACCAACCACCAGTGCCTTGGAACGCATGGTTCCAGACCTTTGCCCAAGGAAGGTCTTCACCTTCAGGGGCGGGAAGGAATCGAATGACTGAGTAACCGTTACCTGCTTTATCTACTTCAGGTTTCCAAAGGCGTTCATCGGCACCACCGCCGCCACCTTTGTTCAGTTTTTCGACTTCCTTAGAAAGTTTTGCCGTCAGATCGCCCAGTTTAGAACGCTTCTTAAGATCAGCAAACGACATTTGTATTCTCCGTATTAATTGGATTTGGCTTTTGTGCGCCAGACTTATTCTAGCACGGTCTATTTAGTTGTCAAGTCCTTTCGCGCAGAGTCTCAATAGTCTTAGTCATGGTTCTGAATAGGGAATTGATATCCCCATCGTGAAAACCCATCAAGACAGCAGACTCTTTGATACGCTCAAGCATCTCATCGGCGTCAGGATCTCCCTTTGCAAGTTGCAAGCGAGTGTACATGTTCATTTGTTTTTGCAAGAGTTCTTCAAGTTTATCAATGTGCTCTTCCTTCTCTTGCTTAGTCATGGAAAACAAACTTGCGATGTCAACCCACAGACTCTTCTGGATTTCATTAATCTCGTCCATCTGCTTGCGGACAATATCAGAATCGTAAAACTTACCCATTTCTTTCTTTCGATTGCCTTAAAATGTTTCGGTAAATCATAGTATCTATCTTCAAAAAAGGTGTGTATTTCTTAACCTTACTTGAGATAGTTTCCCATATTGGATCATCTAATCTCTCATCATAAAATGGGATAAAGTTTAGAAGCATGTTTAAAATAGTCAACGTCTCTAATGAGTATTGACCTCTCATGTATTTTTTAATGAAGTCTGGATGAGTTCCAGGGTTCTTGATCAAAAACTGATCTCTAAAATTTTCAGTGTCAGTTAATAAATCACAGTCTTGCTGAAACTTGTATCTCAAACTCTGCATTTTAGATGTATACTCATTGAATACATCGTGACCTGTTCTTGCAAGATTACCAATCCATACTTTAGAGGGATCATCAGATGCAATAAAGTTGGCAAGAAAAAAGTCTCGGATCTCTTGATCGTCATACTTTCTTGCCAACTTTATGAAAAAATATTTGTCCTTTCGTTTCTGAAAGGACGCTTCTGATGCCCTGGACCTGCCAGCATACTTGAAATAATCATACTTCTCTTTCGTGAAGTGTTGTTTAAATGCAAGATACTGACAGTAGGTCTCAAAGGGTGCCATGATTCAAATAATAAGTTTTGCCCGAGAAGTTTTCTTCAGGTAGTTCAACTCAACTGCATTGTACTTGAGTTTTTCTTTCAGTGGTTTTGAAATCAGTTTGGAAACTGTTTCAACCTCAATATTGTTTTCTTCACAATACTGACAAATCGCTTCGATGTAATTCATCTCAGGGTTTTGACTGACGATGGTTTCAATAGCATTAGAAAATTTGTCTTGACAAAGAAACTTGCTTTTGATTAGATCATTGAGTGCGTTTTTCTCCATAGTCGTTTAATTTGTGTTGTACGAAATCTTTAATGTAGCGGGTCAGAATTTTGATATACTTTGACTTGTCTCTTTCTTCATAGACCTTAACATCACCGTTTTCGCATGTCATAATAATGACCAACTTTTTAACGGGAATCTCAGTGATCTCATAGAACATACATGCGTATGCTACTGCTTGAACAAAGTAGTGATCGATCCACTCGCGTGGTTTGGGTTTTTCTGCAGTCTTAAAGTCGATGATTGCTAATTCACCATCATACTCTGCAATGCAGTCTACCGTACCAGCGATACCCAATTGCTTACTGAAGAGAGATTCTTCAATGGCATAGATGTTGTCAATCTTGTCAAGTTCTTTCTTGGCAACGTTAAACAACATAGTTGGGAGTGGATCTTGCTTAGGAAGTTCCTTATTGAGCATGTAATTTTCAATAAGGGTGTGGGTGTCAGTTCCCCTCCTAGTTGAACGTTTGGTGATTCGATTTGCTTCTTCATCACCGACCCTTTTTCTCCAGTTTTCAAAGATCTTCCTGTTAAACCAAGAAGTGACTGATGTGATAGAGACCATAGGTCTCCCTTCCACCATATAATAACGAGTTCCATCAATAGTCTCCCTCTTTAGTTTTGGGAGATCAATGTCAACATGATTAAAGGTCATAGTCCAAGGGCATACTTGTTGATAAGGTAACTCTTAAGCAAACCAGATCTAACAATGTCATCAGTTGTAAATTCAATACAATCAAATTCTGACATGTTTTGAATGATTTTCATGAAATCTAGGATTCCATTCTTCTCATAGGTTTTTACTAGATCAGTTTGTGTGGCGTCACCGCAGAACATGATCTTACAGTTTTCACCCACACGAGTAATTATACTATCAAGTTCATGAAAATTCAAGTTTTGAGATTCATCAACGATAATAATACAATCGTTTAGAGTGGTTCCGCGAATGAATGACGTGCTCCAGAATTTAATACTCTCCTGTTGCTTGAGGTTGCCATACAGCATCTCAAAGTCACTATCGCTTGCCAACTCAAACATATATTTTACCATATTCTTGTATGGAATTTGGTAAATGTCTGCTTTGTCTTCATGATCTCCAGGAAGGAAACCAATCTCTCTGGTAGAAACAAGAGATCTGACAATGATCACCTTTTCATATGGTGACATCTCGTTTAAGACTTCCTGTAGTGCTTGGTATAGAACACAGAAAGTCTTGCCAGTACCAGCAACACCAGAAACAAAGAGGTTCTTTTGCTCTTTATAAGATGCAAACAACTTCTCCTGATTAGGAGTAAGTGGCAGCACCTCTGTCATCATGGCACTGTTGATTGGTTTCTTCCTCTTCATCTGCTTAGCAGTCATGCCAACGCCGATGGGATCAGAACCTCTTCTTTTCTTAACCGTCATAGTGTTTTCACTCTAGATCCAGGTGCTTGTTGTGCTTTCTTAAGCACGTCGTTCCATCCAGGTCTGGACTTACGTAGTTTATCTTTCCACTCACCGACTTCACCAGATGAAGGACAAGTAGATGGGTCTGACCAATCACGTTGCCAATCGGGGTTGTCTTTACACCACTGAGACCAGTCGTGAACACTCATGCTCACTTCTTTTTGTTCACCAGTCTCCTTGTGAATTACAGGATAAGTTGCCATAATTACCATTGTGTATGTATTATTTATTAACCCATATAGAGGGTTTTCAAGGGGATTGGTGTCTTCTTCTGAGACAATGCATAGTGAAATAGTTTTGCTATCCCTAGTGCAGTGCCAGCGTCCGATGAATTCGGTTCTATGTAGAGATTAGATGGATCGTCGAACAAATCTAAGTATTCATAGTTGTTGACACAATTGAGAAAATACCCACCACTCAGAACAACTCTGGGAGAAATCTCCAAACACTTTTTGATGAGATGTCTGGTGTGCTTAGCAGTTTCTACTTGGAGTTTCTTGGCAAGATTTGCTCGATCCTCAAAGGTTGGATAATCTGCTTTGAGACGATCAATGATGACACTGTTTTTTGTCATCTGAACACCCTCAAAGTTCATGTACCAACTCTCATCATCTACTATTGTACCATAACTTGCCAATCCCATCAACTTTCCAGCATCAAATCCACCATTAAATCCTAGTTTGTCACCGAAGTTGTTGAACAAACTACCCGCAGTAATGTGTGAACTGAATAACTCACCATCAGCATTTTTGAATTCAAATGCTTCTTCGATCTGATAAAAGTTAAATCTGTGCTGCCACTCACCTTCAATCTTATGTGGATAAGAACAACGGTAAATAGATTCACCCTCGTTCACGCCATCACGGATCTTAGCACCACCACCATCAACAATCAGTGCTGCAGCATCTTTGAATCCAGAGTTGTAGAATGCACATGCTGCATGATATAGATGGTGTTGCGTAGGTGCATAATGATGGTTTGCTTGTTCACCAATCAAACCTAGACTAAAAAGTTGATCATGGATACTTTGAATCACATCCATCTCAAACGGTTCGCCAACGCCAGCAAAAACTACACGATCAATTCTTTTTGTAAATTGTGTGAGTGCAGTAATTGATTTGTAATAATGATCTGTTTCGTTGGGTCCCCAGTACTTTCTTTTGTTAAGTCTTTCTTCCTCAATATGGTATACAACATGCCCGTTCTTCAACAAGCACACTGAAGCGTGGTGAGAAATGTTGATACCTAGAATGTACATCAGTCTTTAAATCCAAGTTTTTCCCAGATGATTTTAAATGGGCAGACTCCAGTGATGGCGGCAGCAGTAAGTGCGATAGGTGGAATCCAAAGAATCCAAGAGATCACTGTCCAACCAGTCAGAGTATTTCCAATAGCAACTACAGCAGCGACCGAAAGAAAGGTCATGCGAGTTGAAGATACGTTTTGCTGAAGTTTACGAATAAGTTTTTTCACCAGTCCATTGCTCCTGAAATTACGGGGAATTGTTCTTTAAAAATTTGCTTACAAGATTCTGCAAGCATCATGTGTTCTTTTTGCGTACCATTAGCAGTACGCAGATCAATGTAATGCATCCAAGACCTCAGTGATCCCGACATATACATTCTGGTTGGTACACACAAAGGAAGAACATTTCTTGCACATTCCTTTGCCACACCCTCAGCAAGCATCTGTTCATACAGTGCTTGAGCAGAAGAAAATAGAGTTTGCATCTGCATCTCTAGTTTCTGTTGAACGAAAGGATCAAGATCATCAATAGAATTCTGACGGTTCTTTGTGTCTTGACGACGTAGATCGGGTAGAGGAATATCTTTAGACAAAAGAGTAGCGTCAGCGTATCTTTGAGAAAATTCCTGATATGTCATACTGCGATGACGCAGCACTTGAGCAGCGATTGCTCTAGTAGTATTCAACTCCAGAGTCATAAATGCTTGTTCAAAAATACTCCAGTGTTTATGTTTGATGCAATAACGCAGCAGACCCTCAAAAGATTCATTCTCTTGATTTGCTGGATTACTTACACGAGCACAATAAGCAATGTTTTTCTCTGCATCAGGAGTAACAGAGACAAGAGTTGCAGTATGAATCATGTGTTTTTGACAGTAATGAGTTCTTCTAATTCAGGAAGATAGAGGTATTCTATCTCACTTCGGCGCAGTGTGTCAAGTGCATCATCCATGGTATGAACCAGTGGTTCACCCGCCAGATTAAATGATGTATTGAACAGCATTGGGACTTCTGTCCTCTCAAAAAATTCTTTAATTAGATTATAGTAGTGTTTGTTCTGACTTTTGGTAACCGTTTGGATTCTGCATGTGTTATCAACATGTAGAACTCCAGGTATCTTTTCCCATCCTTCCTCAAAAGCGTCCATAGCGTACATCATAAAAGGACTTTCTTTTAGACCACGCATGTCAAACCATTTTGGTGCTTCTTCCAAAAGTACAGAAGCGGCGAACGGTCGAAAAGATTCTCTCCTCTTAACCCGATTGACAATATCTTTGGCGTTAGGATTCCTTGGATCAAATAGAATAGATCTATTCCCAAGTGCTCTGGGACCTGCTTCAGATCTTCCTTGGAAAAGAGCAACGATTTTTTGGTCAAGTAGTAAGTCAACTACTGTAGAGTAATTTGCTTTCATCCCAAATACAATGTTTCTAGTTTACGTGGTTGGAACTCATGAAGTGTTGAATAAAAAAGTTTTGCCGCACCAATAGCAGTTCCACCATCATGAGAAATTGGATCTACATAAAATTTTATCTCAGGAAATGTTTTGAGATACTCGTAGTTGTTGACGCAGTTAAGAAAGTATCCGCCACTAAGACATATATTATCACATCCAGTGTAAAAAATCAAATCTCTAATTGAATTGGTAGATACTGATAGACTATCTTCCTGTATTCTAGCGGCAAGATCGGCAGGTTCCACATCTAAATTTATATTATCCCAAGTAATGATCTCAGGATCGCTCTCTCCGCCCTCTGTGAAGAGTTGTGGGACGTTTCTAGCGTTTCCATAGGGTGCTAACCCCATAACCTTTCCAGCGTCCCCGTGGGCGCTAAAACCGCAGTATACGGCGACTAGATCAAATGCTCTTCCAATGCTGATTGACCCAGGATTGTTTTCATCATAAGTAATTTTCTTTACTGGGAAGAATTCATTCCCAGAAGCATGGTAGTGTGATTCAATTTCAACTCCCGTAGGAGTTTTTGATCCACTGCCATCCATGATTAAACATCCAGCATCTTCAAATCCAGAAGAGTAAAAAGCATTTGCTGCATGGCACTCATGATGACGACCCTCATAATTATAAATCTGAGTGTCCTTGTGCATAAGATGATGTTTCCTGAGAGAATATAAAACATATTCTATCGCTTCAGGAATTACATACTTTGCACTCACTAAGACAATATGGTCTAGTGGTGCAGTTAAATGCCGTCTTAAAGAATTGAATGCTGTAGCAGGAAAGTCATCTCTTTTAATTCTACTTGTTCTTTCCTCTTCCAAATATATTTCAATCTCAGCATCTTTCAAAAGACAAACAGATGCATCATGAGATAAATTGATACCTAAAGTATAAGTCATCAACCTTCAAATACTTCATCATATGTATCTGCATAGGTAGAGTATTCCAAAACCTCAGTGTATTCAGGGGGTGCAGGTTGATTCAATTCCAACTCTTCGTACAAAGAATCGATCAATAAAGAAAGGTTGCCAAGGATCAATTTAAGTCTTTCTTGCTTTTCGGTCATGGTTCGATAGCATTCCAATACATTCTACCATAAAAAAGGAGAGTGATCAACTCTCCTGTGGTTTATTATGTTAGAAGTCTTCTACAAACTCTCTTACACGTTACTTGATCCTCATCGCATTCAATCAAGCAATTGAAGTAATCATTTACCAGATCTAACTCTTCATTACATCTGTCTAAAGTTTTTTCAAAATGTTTCCATTCAACCAATTGATTGCGAGAAATTAAATTGTGCATTCTCTTTCCTCATTAGGGGGCATGATCAAATAAAAAAGAGATTTTCATTTCATTCAACCACCTCATAATTCTAACACTATGTATAAACAAAGTGTTCATTTTATCACATTTTCGCAATAAAAATTTATGCCTACGTGTTTATACTTAGACACAAAAAAAGGAAGGGATTAACCCTTCCTATTGTAGATTGGTTGTGCTTTAAGCAACTGCTCAAAGTACTCGCGCAAATGCACCTTATAACAAGACCAATATGTTACCCCCCTATATTTAAGTTGATAACAACTAGGTGGTCTGCTATCGCTATCCATGTCGTCTGAATGGTAGCGATAATCCATCACTTGTTATAGGTATGACCGCGATAGCAGAAAGTACCATGGACTTCATCAACACCTTGCTTGCACTCAAACTTGACACCACGATAGGTGGTCATAGCGATTTGTGCGTCGTGCAGTGCTGCTTGCTTCTGGATTTGCTGCTTGATGAGATTGAGTGTGTTCATTGTAGTGCTCCTAAAGAAATGAGAATTAACCTTCTCTGCCGTGGCAGGATCCGTTTTCCCGTTCCTTCAGTCGTGTGCGTCCTATGCCTCTGTTAAAAAACACTTTGGATCAGTATGCTCCATCCAATGAAGGATGATATCAAACTTCTCGGCAGGAGTGAAAAGAGTTGTCTCTTCAATTCCTTGCTTCAACCATTTATAATCTTCACACCTAAGGTAGTCCTCAGATGGGACATGACTAAAAAGGATGAGTGCCAATGAAAGCATAGGATGAACGCTCCGTTCCGCGACTTACTTGCGTCCTATTCGCTATTCGCAAACAGCGAATGGATGAACGTACAGGTATTTTAACCCCTATATTCTATATAGTCAAGTACCTTTGTAAAATGCGATACAATTTTTAACTTTTCTTACCATTCCAAACCTTTGTTGGGACTCTCCCCTCTGCTTGGTTGATGGATTTAATAGATCCAGGACCCAGTGTGTCATAGTATGCATCAAAGATGTATACTCGTTTCTGTGCCATTACCAGGTCCATACATTCCTCACCCTCAAAATCATAAGTAATTACAAATGAATCTACAGGTAGAGTTTTATCATTATAGTCTGCCTCTGAACAATTTGGTTTAATTACAAAAACTCTATATTTTTTCTTCAGTTCGTCAATTTGTCCAGAAGTCCAATTCATTAATCTCTCCAGTGAATTTCTTCGTATGCTTCTTCAACAACCGCACGAGTAATTCTATACTTCTTCTGCAGTTGCTTGTCTTTAACCAGGCAAATAATTTCTGCTTCAGATTCGTGCAGTCCTTCAAGTAGTTGAATGAACATCATCTCCCTTTTCATGCCAGGAAGTTTGTCGTTACCGCCTTTCACATAATTATAGAGAGTTCTCCATTCATGTGCAAGGCGGGTATGTTCAGTGCCAGCGGGGGAATCATTTGGAGTATAAGGTACATCTCCTTCTGGAAGTGCAGAATGAATACCCTTATCAAAATTCCAAATCAGAATTGCTTTGATGTCGTCTCTTTTGTATTCTTTAAGCAGTTTCACTTTTTCTGCCTTAGTTTTGGCATTTGAAACTGCTTGAAACAACTCAGATACTAGTGGTGTAGTTGGTAGTTTAGCCATGATGATTAATAAAAAGTTACTCGTCCTCTTCGTTATTGTTTAAATATTCATCAACTCCACCCTCAAAACGGAAAGCGATGATGTCGTCAGCAACCAAATTTCCTTCAGTGTCAAACATTTCTGGATGAATATATCTAGGAGTGTTTTCAAACACATATTGTTTGAAAAGATAACCAAGAATTCCTCCAACTGCGAATGTTAGAAACACACATAGTGTGCCAAGGATGATTACTGCTGCTAACATTGTCTTACTCCCTAGGGTATAGTACTAGAATATTCAGGGAAACTACAAGTCTTCCCAGTTTTAAAAGGGTTATTGATCTGGTTTTGCCAGGATCTCGTTTTCTCCTCAATAAGATCTCAACACCTTTATTTAGATCAGCATTCACAGACAATCTCTTATACCAAATCTTTATCGCGAAGATATTTGATGGTTTCTGTGCATCCACCAATAAGTTCTTCATTCAAAGTAACTCTAGGAAATGTTGCTAGAGGACCAAACTTTTCATAGAAATCATCCCTACTATAATCAGTGTTGAGCATGTTCTCCTCATAGTCTAGTCTTGCTAATTCTAGCACCTTTTTCACTTTCTCGCAATAAGGACAACCGTCCCTAGAATAAATTTTAAATTTCATGGTTCATTTGTTGGTGAATGTACAATAATTCGTAGAAGGTATGCCCAAAAATACGGATGGCATGATCACCACCGTATTGTACCTTATCTATAAAAGGTTTTGGATTAGGATATCCACTATCAATAATATCTTGTATGCATTCTTTACTTGCAGAATGATGATGTCTGGTCATTTTTTCTGCAGAGTCTTGAATATTAATCCAGAAAGGTGTTTTAAACACCGAACCATATTGATAATGAAACGCAACTTCAGTTTGATATTCTAACATAACTCTACGATACACAGAGTTCATATCAAATACAGAAGAATTATTTCGTTCACCATTAAGATATTCGCACATCAATTCTGCAAAATAGATGTACATTACAAACGAATATGCGTGCAATGGTTCAACAAAACAAAGTTTATTTCCATTGTATGCTTGTCTTCTAGATCTAAAAAGAAACTTACATTGTTTCGGTGTCCACGTTACAACTCTACCTTCTTCTCCAAGTTTTTCTTTAACTTGTTCTGGACTAATATAATCTGTGTTGAAGAGGTATCCCTTTCGCACCTGTCCTTTTTTTGGAAAAGGAATATGGAATTGCCACCCATCCTCAGTTGCCTCATGAGTTGTTACATCTGTCTCGTGCTCAGCATAATTTACAGGGCGCAAAAACGCAGCATTCAGTGTAGTAAAAACTGGTTTCATATACTCATCACCATCCGTCCACCCACTACAATGGACTAGAAAATCGTAGGGGGTGCCATTGACTACAACAGCATCCTCAGTTTCTTGAATACTGGTCACTCTTTCAGGTATATAAGTAACTCCATGTGCTTCTAAAATAGGATGCACAAAGTTATTATACTCTAGAGTGTCTAGATGATATGCAAAGTTTGTATTTGGATAACTACCAAATCCACTAAGATCATGAAAAAAAGTTTTACCTTTACCCCAATTTACAAACTTTGCTGCCTTTTTAACAGATACAATATCTGCCAGATCCAGTCTTTTAAAACTGATTCCTATAGTTTGTGTTAAAAGTTCATCTACATGAGGAGTAGTGCCCTCTCCAACTGAAAGAGTGGGCACATCAGGATCATAATAGATTGTTACATGATGTCCATGTTGTAGAAAGATACATGCCTGTACGATAGAACTTGTACCTCGACCAATAATAGCAACGTTCATGCCACCTTTACTTGATAATTAACTGCGTTGTTTTTTCTTTTGCCATAAGGAACACGATTTTCATCACGTTGCCTCGCAGTGATCCACTCTTCAATCTTTTGCTTTCTTGCTTGGGAGAAAAACTCTTGTCTTTCATACCAATCTTGCCACTCGTAGTGACTCTTGGAACTATTACATTTATTACAACTGCACAAAACATTAGTGATGTGGTCGTTCCCACCTTTCATTTGTGGGACAATGTGATCGATTGTTAGATTTTCTTTGCTACCACAATACGCACATCGCTCTCCCCATTTTTCCTTTATATGTTGTCTCCAGAGTCTCTTTGCTTCGGTTGATGAAAACGTTTGTAGATTGTAGAGGAAGTCTTCTGGAGTACATATTTGCATATGGAGTTAAGTTACTTCATTACTATTTACACTGAGCAAGATGTTAAAAGCAATGGAAATTCTACTTTCAGTTGATCTATTCAATTCTACAGAGTGAGGTAAATGTGAATTGAATACTATGGTTTGACCAGCAGTAGGAGTAACTGATGCAGTTTCTGTGGGAACACCGTATAAGAACTGAGAGAGTGGATTATGTTGCTCTAAAGTATTTTCAAATACTAAGTTACCAGAATTGTCAGGAACTTTTACATAAAAAATACCAGACAACTGAGCGCCTGGATGAATATGTGTAGTGTTGTAAGTTCCTGGGGGATTTACATTAATCCAAAAGTTTTTGAATAATGCACCCACATTTTGTTTTACTGGTAGGTCTCTAACACATTCTATAATAGAGTTTTGAACATAAGAGAACATTTCTGGTCCAAGGTATTTTGGATGATCCCAGTTAAATGGTTCACTTTGCCACCCTCCAGCATTACTATAGTTGACTCCAGATTCTTTGCTAGGTAATTCCTCACAAAGTTTGATTAGTTTATCACTAAACTTATCGTAATCTGGGTCAACTTTAGAATTTAAAAATGTTTCAAAGACGTGTCTGTTTAAGATCATTTTCAAAAATTTCAAGTCCCTTATCAGTCAAAATATGATCATACATTTGATCAAAGATCTTAGGTGGCATAGTGCAAATGTGAGCGCCATTATACCAGGATCTAACTGCACGTTGGACTGTACGAATAGAAGCGGAAAGAACTTGTGTTCTAATATTATGAATACGATAGATATCAGCAATCCCTCTGACAACTTCTAGACCAGCAACTGATTGATCATCAAGACGACCAACAAAAGGTGAGACATAAGTTGCACCCGCTTTAGCAGCAAGAACTGCCTGAGGAATACTAAAGATAAGAGTAACGTTAGTTCTAATTAGTTCTTTCTTAAGTTGTTTACATACCAAAAGACCTTCGCGAGTACAGGGAAGTTTGATGGTTGTAACATCACCAAACTTATCAGACAATCTAACTCCCTCACGATACATCATCTGTGCATCACCAGAGACTTCCATACTAATGTCTTTGACACCAATATCTTTAATCTCTTGATACACATCTTCTGGTCTACGTCCACTCTTTCTAATAAGAGTTGGATTGGTAGTAACACCATCCACTAATCCCGTTTCAAAATATTTGCGGATGACATCAGTCTCCGCTGTGTCTAGGAAGATTTTCATTTTTTTGAGTGTACGACTTGAATTCCAATGATAGGTACAACAATTAATAGCAACGTCAAAATCCCAAGTGTAATGGGATTATTCAAAAACCATGCCGCAAAGTGGCCCATGACTACTTATACTTCGTATTTGTCCCAAAGTTTGCGGATGTTTTGGGTAATGCCCATACCACCCGTATAACTTTCCAACAGTTCTCCATTCTCATCAGCAATCACAAGAACTGGAGTTGCCGTTACACCATACTTCTTAGCAATAGCAAGATTCTCTTCGGGGATTGGTTCATCACTAAAGTCCTCAAGATAAATCTCTTGGATTATATTAGAACGATCATCCTTTAGAGCATTAATATATCTCTTGACAAGTCCACAGGGACCACAAGATTCTTTTGTAAACATTAAAAACTTAGTCATTTAATAAAACCTTCTTCTTTCAACCATTTTAAAGTGAGCGGTGTGGGTTTATAATCAGTCCACATAGTTCCAGCAGCACAAGATTCAAGTGCTTTCATAGTCATACCCTCCGTCTTACCTGCCCAGGTTGCCTCTGCTTCCCAGGGTCGTGCATGAGGAGGATAAGTGCGTTCTACCATTTCCTTCCAAAGCATTGGCACATCTTCCTCAGGTTTGATAATAGCAATCATACTATTCTTGATAGTACCTGCCATACAATCTTGTGCAGCGTGCCATCCTTCATGCCTCATTACACTCATCAGAATATGAGGGCGGTGCATGAATGCCCTATTAAGATAAAAGTTATTGCTGACCGTATGATAGACACCACGATGACCAGGAGGGAAATACTTCTCATCAGCAAGGTATACTTTAACCTCAACCGATGTAAGTGCGTTAAGCATACGTGCAAACTCACTTGCAACAGTATCCCAATTGGACTTAGGATATTCTTCCTTCAGTTGATCAATACCCCATACCTGTTTTACACCATCGGTGCATTCTTGTAGTAGCATACAACCCATGGCATCATAGGTGTAATAACCTTTAGTGGGTTCTGCTTGAGCAGGAAAAGCGATTGCTGCTGTAGCAGCGATTGCCATTAAAAATTTTTTCATACGTCTAATCCGTATTCAAATGGAATTTGTAGTCCAGGTGGAATCCATTGCTGCTGTGCATCTTCTAATTGAATTTTAGCAACAGGAAGTCCTTGTTGCCCAGGTAATTCACCATCAACCTTAGCAGTGATATCAATCACTTGGTCACGGAGGATCATGTTCTTTCTGTAGGTTCTACCAGAAACTAAAGAGGCAAGACGAATAGCATCTTCCCTCATACCACAATCAGCAATTTTGCGTCCGTCTGGACCATAGACAGACCAATAATCTCTTCGCATAAAAAAGGGGGCATTACCCCCCTGATTATAACACGTTTGTTGGATTTTGCCAACCCGTGTTTGCGCCGACGATATTCAATTTTATTTATACCTAATCGAGACCCAGATCAATCGTGTCAATCTTACGATGTCCTAGAAACAATTCCAAAACACTCGACGCCTTGCTCTTCATTCTTTCATGATATGCAATGACATCCTTTAGTTCACTCGTGAGATCCTCATAGAATACTTCAAGAGGAACTTCATCATCTTCAAGATACTCAAAGATAGAATCTGCTAAGCGGTTCTTACGCTGCTTTGCATATTCCGCTTTCCAGTCCACATTCAATTCAGGGCGTCCTTCAATAGTCATTGTTCTCACTCATCAGTAAGGTGGTCAGCACAAGCAAGGGTGTCGCATGGAGGACATTCCCAATCACCACGATCAGCACGAAGTGCTTCTTTGAGTGCTTCTGTTACATTCTCCTTGAAAGAACGATAAGGAATGAAGAGTTCATCATCCTCAGTCTTATAGTCTTGGTGTGTCTCTTTGAACTTACGATCTACATCATACAGGAGATTTGTTACGATGTCATTGATAACTTCAATGGACTTTGAGGTAAGTCCGTTCCAGGATGTATTGGGGAACATATCATCTTTGACACGATCCAGCAG
>Ga0255768_10000416_pt1 | contig 43697 bp, 27 predicted proteins | sample 071ome_33_FD_179983 | JGI IMG/M metagenome (GOLD analysis project Ga0255768, IMG submission 179983) | Coastal salt marsh microbial communities from the Groves Creek Marsh, Skidaway Island, Georgia - 071412AT metaG (version 2) | ecosystem: Environmental > Aquatic > Marine > Intertidal zone >... | reverse complement strand
CGATACCATCTATTCTGCTTATTTTCATCATTTCTATTTCAACACTGTTAGAAAGAGATTGGAAAATTAAATCAGCATCGGCACTTGCCGAAGTTGTATCTCTAATTACGGAAGTAATTCTATTGTAATCTTTATCTCCCGCAGCGTTATCTTTTCCTCTAAATCTAATCGAGCCTATTTCATCATTTGCCGCAGGTGAAGCAGAATTTCTATACAATACTAAATCGGGTGCTTCGGTAGCCCCGTCGTCTGTTGATTCTATTATTACTGCATCTCCTGTGCCACTTGTTTCAACATGTAATGGGGCATCGGGAGAAGCAGTTCCTATACCTACTTTATCATTTGCACTATCAACAAATAACATATTAGCATTACCGACACTTTCAACAATGAAGTCTATATCTTGATTGCCTAGATTGAATGTAGTATGAGTAGCATTAAACTCAACCCTGCTTCTCATTGTTCCAGCCTTTTTGGTTCTAATATGCAACTTACCACTTTCAGAACCGTTGGTAATAACTTGCTTTTCAACATAAATGTCTGCATAGTCTGATGTAGCACCGCTATCCGTTTTTCCTCTCCACTTTACATGACCTATATCTTCGTTAGTTCCGGTAGGAGTTCTATTTTTGTAAAACATAATATCGGGTGCGCCTGTTCCCGATGCTTCTGTTGATTCCACCAAAAGAGCATTAGTCGCATGGTCTGTCTTAATATGCACTAATTGGCTTGCACCATCTATTGTTAAAACATCTTTAGTCGCACCACCATCATTAACTCTAAAAATAATGTCTTTATCTTGAGTGACATTTTCAATAATTACATTATCAGAAGATGTAGTCAATTTTAAATCAGTTTGGACTGTGACCGCCCCTGTTAAATCTAAAGTCGCTTCTCCTTCAACAGCAGCAATAGCATCTGCATCAGCGTAAGCAGTAGCACTGGGTGCTACACCTGTTAATTTACTTCGCTCGGCAGTTGTCATCATTACATTTGAAGCACCATCAGCCAAATCATCAGCATCCAAAACTACTGCACCTGTAGCAGCATTTACGCTTTGTACAGGCGCACCAGCAGAATCAATGAATGCCGAATCATTGTTAAGTTCACTTATGTTGTCACTTGCTCGCATAACTGCGTTAGTGCCAATTTTAGGCCGATTAGATGCACCACTGTCTAACCATAGAGTGTTAGCAGCAACTCCACCGGGATTTGCACCTACAGGGTCTAATTCAAGTCCTGTTGGGTCAATTAGCCCTGTGACAGTTAATTTACCATTAATAGTCAATTCATTAGATGCACTATCCCAAGATAAATCAGAATCGCTGGTAAAACCACCTGAACCGTCAGAGAGTTGAACCAACCCTGATGCGCCCGATGAAGGAGTAGAAACTACTGTGGTAGAACCTAAGTGCAACTGTTTCCAATCTGCGCCGTCATAGATAAATTTACCAAAACTACCTACTGGTATGTTTACATTTATTGGAGTAGTACTGTGTCCACCTACAGTGGAATCAAAGTAAAGAGTGTGCGCTCCGCTTGAGTGATGTATCTCCACAGTATGACCTACGGGATAATTACCTACTGGATTGATTGTACGATTAGTGTCGGTTGTTATAATCCATACATTACCTTCGTTAAACTCAAATGTAATATTACCCGTAGTAGTCTGTACTTCTAATCTATCAGGTCCCAATATGTGAGTATTTGTAGCAGGCGTAGTGTTGAGATTACGAGGAGTCGCTGCATAAATTACAGCGTGTTTATTCCCCGCTACATCTTCCATATGGCTCATCCAAATTGAACCAAAGGTACTACCGCCAAAGTCACCGTCTTCGGGTGATGGGAAGAAGCCATCAGGGTCGGTCACTATATTAGTAGCGTCTACATTTCCTATCGAACCCTTTGTCATAGGAGTCAAATAGACAGGAGATTGCCTAATGAATGCTCTTCTGTCATTTATTGTAGGAGTGGTGCTAAGAGAACTGGTGACGCTACCTGCTCCTCCAGTCATTGTATATCTCAAGACTGCTAATACAGTAGTTTGATGATTCAAATCAGTATTACCAGTTATACTTGGGTTAGATAAGAATCGGTTAGGAATCAAAGGAGTACCACTTGATGGTGCAGCAGGAGTACCCATCTCGTACATGAGATGCGCTTCGGGCGTATTCCTACCTACAAGATATACTACGACAAATACATCGCTATTAGAAGCAGGTACGCTTGGTAAATCACCGCTATGGTTAGCACCTGCACCTGTAGTCCCTAAAACAAATGTTTCATGATTGCCGGGTCCGTTAGCGAATTTGTACAATACTCCGTCTAATACACAATAGCCACCGTATACTTTCAGTTCACCCTGAGTAGCAGTCGTTTCTATGAAACCGGGAGTGTTAGCGATTATGCTATTTCTAAGAGAATCTCCCTTCGCTCCGTCACCGAGTCTAAGTATACCATTACCGTGTAATCCTTCGTAAAGATTAGTTAGGCTCGGACTGGTAAGTCCATCACCATCTCTCAAACCTTGAGAGTCATTTGTCATTCCACTTGCGCTTGTATGCCCTGCTTTCGGATTGGTCATGCTGTCACCTCTATTATTGCTGAAAATTCTATTTCATTATTGCTATTCTTTTGGATAGCGTTGTAAGTATATCTCATAAAATCTGTAGTATCGGTAGAATCTGCCGGATTCTTATAGCGAATAACTACTTCCCTCAGAGGGCGGGTGAAGGTAGTATCTAATGCCAGTTTCGCTTGTACAATGAGAGTATTATCATCTACTACTCTAACATTAGGAGTCACCACTACGGCTGGATTTCCTATACCTCCGTCTTGCTGAGTAGCAATAGTTCCGTCAAATCCAAAGACAACTTCGTTTATCCTGTCTTTGAGAGTGTCAATCAAAAATCTTGTTCCTTCGTCTAATAGTGGCAAATCATCCCCTCCTCGTGTTCAAATAATTACTGTGTATCGTACCTATCTTCAAGCGACTATTCCTTGATTCAGGATTGGTCTGTGTAGATAGTATGAATATTTCTTCGTTATCAGCGATTGGATGTACACTCGCAGATTTGATTACCACCGTAGTTGCACCTACTCCGGCTAAGTTAATGTGACCTAACTTATTACCATTCGCAGTGTAAACAGCCTGATTATCAGTGGTAAATACGCTGGTAGCATTCACTCCATCAACTGTGAATGAAGAAGTACCAATTGCATATCCGCCAGCGTTATTGATTAGTACACCTGTGCTTTCAAAGAATATATCTCCGTGTATGGAATTGCGCCTGTTCATACCAAGAGTGTATCCTACTCCACGGTTCATATCTACTCTTTCAGATATTTGCCAAGTCACTTTGAATTTGAAGCCAAAAGATGTAGAGAACTCTTCTGTTGAGAACTGTCTATTTCTTTCTTGATTAGCCTCTAAATTACCACTGATGTCTATTTCTTGGAAACGCTGTAATACATCTTCTAATGTCACATCTACAGAGTTGACATGAAGTTCACTCATTCTTGTATCTAAGTCAAACTTGGTTCCCAGTACCATGTATCTTTCGTTATCAGTTCTTGATTGGTAAGATACCATGTCGCCCGGATGCATATGTGTAGCAGACAGGACATCTACTAACTTACGAGAGCCTGTAGCGTTTTTTGCCATCTTTAGCATACGCTGACCTATCAACTTAGCACTGGCTTTGGTAACTGCTGTAGGAGCATGTATGCCACCCGGTACTTCGTTTATGCCGTTTTCTTGTCTACCAAAGTCATCTACTTGTACTGTATTTTGATGATTGTTGGCTCTTGCTTTTCCTCTGACGACTACTCTGTTAGGAGTGGTTTCGTTATTGTCATCAACAGTACCTCCTACTACTCTGTTCTCAGTCAACAGATATTCTCTTTCTATTCTATTCTGAGGGAAATAGCAGACATTCCCATACCTGTCACCACGAGGGCTATAGCCATCGTGCTTTGCGAGGTATCTGAGTGCGCTGAATGCCTCGACACCATAGAAGTCTTGAGCAAGGAAAGTAGAACTTGGTAGCCTCGCTCTCACTCCGTTGATTGATGAAGTGTTTGCTTTTGCTACTCTAACTGCCAAGTCAGAAGTTCGCAAGCCCACGCCCACTTTCTGAGCAAAACGGATGGTTTTATTGGTGAAACCGATGTTGGCTAATTCTTGCCCTTTCAGATTCTCAACCAAATACCTCGTACCTTTGTTAGCGTCTTTTATCTGAGATACCACTAACGCTTGGTCGTTGTTTTCAGCACCTACTAACAGTGCAGGTAGTGTACTGGAAGTGCTTACTTTGTCTTTGTCGAAGTAAACTGCGCCCTCGTATCGAATGCTATCTGTAGGGTTGTGAAGCAAACGGACAGTATCCTCTTCCTCAATCAACTTGTACTTTCTCTCAGCGGTAGGAACGAAATCTGTAGCAGTAGGTTTGTTGACAGCGAATCCTGCTTTGACTCGTGTGTACTCACCATGTCTGACAGCGTTATCTACGAAGCGTGGTTTACGCACGACCTTCATAACAGAATCTTGGTCAGCGTCAAAGCGACCAGTAACTGTGTTCTTACCTACTGCCATTACTCCCAACCACCTTGTCTAACTTTCTGAGCCTCTTCCCATAAATCTGCATCAAGCCAAGGGTAAGTCTTGACATTTTCTTTATCACCTTGGTAATCAGGGGGCTGGAAATTAGCCATAGTTTCGTGAGCAATTCTGTACTGATTGAAAGGAACGGGATTACCGCTTTTTTTCTCTCTTAATGCATTAAGTGCAGCGTGTCTCATTTCAGGTGTGTTATCGAGTGCTTCGTGTATACCTTCGTGTCGAAGTGTATTGGCGATACTATTGACTAAGTGCTCATCATACTTTTTGTCGTAATGTTTCCAATAACTGTTAGGTACACCACTGGATTCAGGGTATTCAGGTAATTGGAACTCCCCGCCCGACATACTCTTAACCTCATAAGGCCATTTAGAGTGACCAAGATTTATTTGCATTTCAGAAGGGTGGGCTTCAATATCAGACTGCCATTCGGCAAGCCCCCAGTCCGGTCTATTAGGGAGTGAAGCAGGGACCCAACCTGCTTCCATTGTCCTACCTCTTATTTTAGGCTCAAAGTGAAATTTTGCCTTTAACACCAACCAAGCCTCATTCATCGGTGTCATGCTATCACTCTCCCCTGTAAGGTTCTGCTAAATGCGCCCCTTGTTCTAACATCATCTGATTAGCGTCTTCCCAATCTATTTCATCATGTGTGTTGGGGTCAAAGGGCTTTACATCGTGATTACGGTCTAACCATTCACCTGCCTCTTTGAGTTGAGGAACGGTATATCTTTTGTGTACATCTTCATCTCTTTTGAAGACATGATATGGTTTAATCAAATAAGGCTGTGCTGAATCACCAAAATGCATATCAGTATCATACCCAAGAAAAGGAACCCATTGACCTGCTCGTGGCTCACCTTCTTCATACTCAGTCTGTCCAGTTTCAAAATTGTATGCCGAGCCTCCGCCACTTCGTTGATAAAATGGTATTTTCCTTTCTCCTTTTGAAGACTTTATCGTGACTATGCCAAAAGGCTCTTGGCTGGAACTGTAGCCTAAGAAGTCAAACTTATGTGACTGAGATTGCTTTAGCACCATCCAAGCCGCATCCATCGGTGTCATACGCCTCACTCCCCACTATGGTCACCTATAACAAGATACTTCGGGTCAATGTTGTTAAGGTTGAACTTACCTTCTCCAAAATGCTCTCGTCCTACTGTTGAGGAGAAGGGAAGAGATTGACCCCTTATTCCAATAACACTGGGCTGATGTCTACTTAAATCAAAATTGACTCTCGCCTCAACACCAGCAGGTCCATCATCTGCGTATAACTTAGATTGTTTGTAATTATCAGCGACATATACACCTTGACCGTAAATAGGCTCATTAACTGATTGACGAAGCCCTTCTCTTCGGATGCTCGGTAAATACTGTGCACTTGTTCCATGATAATGAGTCACAGGACCATAAGGACTTGGTAAATCGGGGTGAAACTCGCCAAGCGTAGTCTGACGCTTTAACAATGTCCAAGCCTCATCCATCGGTGTCATGCGCTTCACTCCCTACTGTCTAAAAACTGGTACTGGTAAATTTCCATATCCTAAATCTCTCAACGCTTGCATACGATGTCTTCCATCATGCCCCACAGGGCTGTCAGTAAACTCATAATCTGCTCTTGGCATCACAAAACGCATATTTTCACCTTGTATTGCTCTTTGCATGAGGTTTTTGTAGTAATCGTCATCAACCATTTCATCTGTTCCTGTTTCTTGTAAGAATTGATTTGGAGTCATGTTGGTTATTTCTGCAATATCTTCTAAATCCCTTTCATGTGGTATTTCTCTTTGAGAAGAATCAAATGTTTTACCTTCTTTCATCCAAACGCCCGGTAAGCCCCCATGTAAGTTTTTATCTTGCGACCAATTTTCATTTTCTCCTTGAGTGACAAATTGTATTCCGGGTATACCTGTATCGTAAACAGGCATTTTCAAAACCGCCCAAGCCTTCTCCATCGGTGTCATACGCCTCACTCCCCACTATGGTCACCCGTATTATAAGATGCATCCTCTTTACTACCCTTCGGGTGTAGGGTTTGACTGAATCTCGGTTGCACTTCGTAATCGCCTTCATCGTCATCTACTGACTTTCTACTTGCATCTGCTCTGAAATGCTCAAGTGTATTCTCAGACATGACTACTCTCGCTACAGGTGAGCGTATGTCACTCTTATCATAGCCTGTGACATCTACACCCTGAATCTTAGGACCTTGGCTATCAGGTACTGTGATACTTGATGTCGGAACAATGTTGTAAACAGGAGCATAAGGTGGACTGCTTGGAGTTCCTGTGCGAGCAGATGGTGCATCGCTGGTGAACATACCGTACTTACCGCCAGCAGTTGCTCTGTAAAAGTTAGCATTCTCTTGAGGACTGCTTCCCTTCAAAGCAACATAAGGTCTGAACATTTGACTGTGCTTGTAATCTAATCCATAAGCAGGTCTGTACAAGAACTGTATAGTGCTATCTGTATAGTTGATATTTTCAAGGATTGGGTCGTGGTTAGCATCTTGGTATGGGTTAGATGACGAAGATACGCCTGTCTTACCCCATCCCTTTACATCTAAAATTCCAGCGTGTTTACTCCACTCCATGACATATGTTCCACCAAGAGGCCACATTGCATGAGCGTTAGAATGCTTGACGATACCAGTGACAGGTTGTGCACTCCAATTTAATGCAGTCATATCTAAGTCTTTGAGAGTTCGACTACCGACATTGTAAGCCCCTCTGATGTTAGTCCTCTGACCTACTTCTCTGTCAGTGTGTAGGCTCGCAGCCTCTGTTGACAGAACTACATACTCACGAGATACACCGTCATTCAATTCAGCAAGCGTGTCTACATCTAACCCAAGTCTTACATCGTTTCTCGACACTGGCTCTGCACCACGGTCATCTGCGTTAACGGTTTCAGTAGCCTCACCTACTTGTGCACTTGGCTTGAGCAATCCATCATCAGAGTTCAAATCAACTCTGTCACTGATACCTCTTTCGATTTCTCCAGCCTGAGCAGCGTCATTACTTGGCCTAATCAGTCCTTGTCCGAATATTGGCTCGGCAGTGCTATGAGACAATACTAATCCTGTAGCATCGTGGTTTTCACTAACTGCCATCAGTAGACTTTCGTTGAATACAGTAGGCCATCTAACACCTCTACCATCTCCACGGTCACCTACTCTTAGTGCACTGGCTGGATTAAACCAGTCTGCTGTTCCCATGTTAGTGCCATCGTTGTTATCTGAGTTATCACTACCGCTATATCTGTCATTACCGTCACCGCCAAACAGATTGTGAGCAGCGGGTCTGTGCGTCACATTCGTATCTTTGTAAGCGTCTTCGGGGTCCCATGATGGGCGCAGTCCGAATCCTCTTACAGGGAAACGCCTGACATCTTCACCACGAGTGTTGCCCCACCAATCTACCATGTAGAATCTGTGAGCATTTGCCAACTCTTCAATACCTTGTCCAGCCTCATCGTTAGGGAACATTCGGGTAGTAGTAGACGCATTTCTTAGAGTTCTAACAGGGCAACCGAATGGCCCTGTCATTCTTCTTCCATCGCTATACCTGACTTGTCTACCGATTTGGTCTTGCCCGATTAGACTTGAAACTTGAGTTAGCCTCTCAAGTATACCTACATACATTGCATCGAAGTCTTGGTCACTTTGACCACTATCCGAACCCACATAATCCCAACCGTTTGTCTTAGAATCTTGCTGGATTAGAGGGCCGTGATAATATCCAAGCATGGCGTTGCTATTTGCTACCTCTAACCATCCACGGACATAAGGTGACCAGCGTGGTCTGTTGTACAACTGGCGAACTCCCATACGATAACCGAAGCATCTGTTTCTGTCATTTGGCAAAGTTAGAGTAGCGACTCCAGTAGAGTCTTGATATGTTTCGCAGTCCATTCCAAATGTATCGCTACCCCAACCAATCAGAGAATGACCATACGATTCTAATCTACTTACTCCGCCTCCACCGTGAGAGCCACCCGGCCAAAAGCCGAAGAAGTTGTATTTGTTTGAGCCTACTGTACCACCTTGGTTAGACAAGTTTGCATCTGCATCTATCTGCGTAGCAGTATACACTGTACCGTCAGTCGATAATCCAGCACTGCCCGGTGGACTTACCCACTTCATAGCAAGTGCGAATGGACCTTTACTTGCTACATAATTAAAGTCCTGATAGTGGATTGTCTCAAAGTGCTCAGGAATGTGGTTGTATCCTTTTTGGTCTACAGGAGTATCAGCAGTTCCTGCCTTAGTATAGAAAGCCCTACTGCTATCGTCACTGTACCAAGTAAACGGTCTGCCCAAATTAGGATGCCACATACAAAGGAATGAGTCTGCTGGATTTAGAGAGTTGGTATCTCTGCTTCCAGTTTGCAATTGACCCAAGTGCCTTGTCAAGACGCTGGTTTGTAAATCAGTATACAGTGTATCAGATTTAGCATTGTCATAAGGTCGGCTAAGTCTGATTATGTCGCCAGTCGCTATGTTAGCCCAAAACGCTGCATTCGCTGTCACGCCTTCAAAGGTATCGCTTTCGCCCAAATTAGCATGAGCAAGTGTACCAGTTCTGTTGCTGTAAGTCGCCGTGTACCTTACTCCGTTCTTTGTGAACTCTAACACTTCACCGTAGTAAGGTACTACTGGGAAAAGGTCATTGTTATCTACGGTGATTGTAGAAGAGCCGTTATCACTGATTACTACGCAGTTTGGATTCAGACTCCTTAACCTCTTATGAGGCTCGTATATATCTAAGAATGAAGTAGGGTATCCAGCAAGCGTCAACTGAGCACCTACGCATCCGTAGTTTGCTCTACAGAACTCGTAGTAATTATCAGGCTTGTGCCACTCAAGGTGTTTGAATTTATTAGCACCGGATGCAGACGCACCGTCTTTGTGTAAGATACCCCACCAAGGGATATTCAGTGTTCTGCCCGGAGTAGAACTCTTGAACATATTTGGTCTGTAAGGAAGACTTCTTCTTGTAAATGAAGGGCTATAACTTTCTTGTACACCTAATGGGTTGTAAAGAGCCAACGGTGGTAGGTTGGTAAATTGACTACCAGCATCAGGCTCTATGTCAAGTATAATTTCGTTTAGTATTACTTCACAACCTCTTACATCTGCCATAGTAGCCTCTGCTAATATGAGAGCGTATCCGCCTCTTGTCGATACATTCTTTTCTATTGCAATCACGGTATTGACCTGTTGTCCCGTAAGTTCTACCACCGAGCCATCAGGTACATCTGTAGCAGGACCATTAGCATGGAATCCTTTCAGTTGTTGCTTGAATACATTCGGCTGTATGATAATCTGATAAGCACCTACTTCTAACGGGTCAGGGAAATGGTTGTTGAAGGTATAAGTCGCTGCTGCCTCTAACACAAGCGTATGACCACCTGATGCATTTACATCTCCGGCGTTAGTTCCTACAGACGCTGCTATCCCATAACCTTCGTATTTGAGTTTGGTTTCTGTTAGAAGAGTAAACGCTCCGCCATGAATGTCACTTGGGCTGAATGCTGCCGATGGAGTAGAGAACCAAATCAATGGGTCACGACCAAACCCTTGGTCGTTGAGTGTATTAGTTCCACCAGTTCTTGCAGTTTCTAATGTACCTACTAAAGAGTCTTCGATAGGGCTGTGACTTGAACTCTTACAAGACCTGTTCAAATCATACAATCTCTGATAGGCAGGGTGAGCATAGTGCCCCGGCATCAATGCCATAGTAGGTGTGACATAGTGATGACCCATTCTTGGAACAGGCATAGGTGTCATCTTAGGAGAAGTTATACTTTCGTGAGGCACTGATGGCTTTGCCATCGCTCCTGTAGATGCTGGTAAATTACTGTACATATCAAACCAATCAATCTTCTGCATATCAGGACTGGCACCACTGTATTCACTGTGGTCACGCAATCTCCTTGCTGCAAACATACGAGTGCTACCCGCAGGCATGTAATAACTTGGAACTACTTTTAATCCACTCTTTCCACTGATGAAAGACTTGAAGTCAGGAGATACTACTACTCCTGTAAATTTGTTTGTACCAGTTCCTGTATAAGATGCCAGTACACCTTTGTTCGTAGTAGGGTCGTATACTCTGAGGAAATAGCGACCGCCGCTTTGCTCACTCGCATCTGCCCAAGTAGCAGACTCCGGTGTAGTGGTGACATCAATTTCGTTGTTCGCCTCATCATAAGCACTGAATGATAACTCATCTACATCATAACGATGAGTCATACTTACACCCATGCGTGTGACATGGAAGAACAGGCTTCTGTCGTGAGGCTCGTAAGCAGACTTCAAAGGAGCGTTGTCTGTATGGTCTGACCATCCTTCGTTAGTAGAAGCAGGGAACTTCAATCGAGAGTTACTTGTATCAGTGGATATGTCAATAGCATCTTGACTTAGGTGCTCCCAACCGTTATTTTCCCAAGTAGGCCAAAGCCTTGGTCCTGCATATTCGTTTTCAAACATTTGACGAATGTTAGTAATATTCTGTGCAGGGTGCTGTAATCCACCTGAGCCAAATGTTTCATTTTGATAAGCCTGTATTCTATCGAATCCTGACCTAACCACTATGTTGCCGGGTATTTCGTCAGGGTTAGGTAGTCTTATTTTCAAGTTAGGACTTACTCCTGCTCCGGCTAATGCAGGTGCTAATCCTTCTACTTCTCTGTCGCTTATGTGACGGAAGTCCATGATTACAGTTCCCAAAGGAGAGCCGCCTGACAGCCTGTGCTCTTGACCAGTATCGTCTACGACTTGTACGCTTTCAAATTGAATGTGCTCATTCGGAATCAGAAGAGCGTTTCTGATTTCCAAAGGATGCTTATTTGCTAACTGAGGGTGACCTAATTCTTGAGCCTGTATAACAGGGAACATTGCGCCGTTAGTTGTTTCAAAAGAGAATCTTACATTTCCAAGTATTTTCTCTCCTACCATCTTGTAATCAGAACCATCTTTGCGTTTCACCCAAGGAACCATTCCGAGTCCACGAGCATTTACTGCTGGCATGGTTAGACTTCCTCCATCCATACGCTTCCATACTATATGCTCAGGTAAGAAATTACGAGATGGATGTCTGCTTCCATAGTAGCCATAAAGACCAGTGTGAGGAGATGCAGTGATGTCTAAGTAGTGGTCGTGATTACTTACCCCTATACATTCTACTCCATATGTACCTGCATCTTCGTGGAATGCAGAGTTTTTAACAACTGATTCATCCCAAAATAAATCACCTGTTGCAAAATTACAAGCGTTAGCCCTTACCATGTCACCGCTTTGTATGGTACGGTGAAGTTGTAAATCAGTAGGAGCGGAGCCTGATGCAGGATAATCTCCTGATGCTGATGGCCTTGTGTAGCCACTATGCATCTGCGCTTCTACATGAGGACCGGCAGTAGCAGAGCCGACATATCTGCTCTTATTGTGAACCTTATCCGTGTCCCAAGCAATTGTACCAGCATGAGAAAGCGTACCTGTTTCTGCTACCTTTAGCCAATCTCCGGCGCAAGTTATTCCATCTCTATCTGCCTTCGCTATCAAAGGTAATTCACTTTCATGAGTAATCGCAATCAAATGTCTACTGAATAACCCAGTCACACAGTAATCAGCATAGAATGTGGCTGTAGGTACTTCGGCTGTTCCAACTGGTGTGGGGCTTGATACACAGGTTTCAGCAGCACCGTAGGGATTGAAACCTAAGAATGGGTGCCAAGCACCTAATCCAGCCGGATGCAAATTAGCCCCTATATCGTTAGGTGCTTCGTAAGAGTTCAGATAAGAATAGGCTTCACCTGCCCATCCAACCGCACCCACAGGTTTTGTTCTGTCTACCGCATCTATGTACCCACTGTAATGTACTTGAGTCATATGGTCACGAGCGGAACCTGACGCAGCGTTGTTGAATCTATGAGTACCAGCCTTTGTCCAAATATAAGCCTTGTAAGTAGCATCAGGAGTCAAAGCAGTAGCGTTGGCTACATCTACTATATTTGTGTTAGATGTTACGGCGTTTGCTGCTAATGTTAATGTTGTATTTGGAGAAGATACACTGTAAGAAATATAAGGAGCGTAACCTGAGTTAGTACCGTCACTTACTCTCAACCAGCCGTAATTAGGCAAAGTTGTCGCTGTATTAGTAACTACCAAACTGGCGGGTGTAGCACCTGCTTCTGCGGTATAACTTACAACTGGAAGTTCTACCCAACCGTATCTATCTTGTTTATGAGCGTTCTGCATCGAAGGCATGAATGTACCACCGATTGCTTTCAATGGGTTTTTGCCGGGGAATGTGTTGATAGCACCACTGATAACAGTTCCTAACTCTTCTGCATTTTGACACCTCGTAGCATCCACGATAACGATATTTTCATTCGATAACTGGTTATCAGGCGTTCCTCCATAATAAGTTAGATAAGCCTCTGCCAAAAGTCCACAAGGTCTGAATACAGAGGAATTGTGTTTAGCACCGCTACCTGTAGCAAGCCTCGCATTTGCCACGCTATGTTTTGGATTTTTATTTACACTGTCATCAAGGAAATGACCACCCGGATGATAACCGCCATCCATGTGCCACAGTACAGCCGATGCCCTCGTCTTAGGGTATGTACCGCTACCTACTTGGTTACCACTGATGTCACTAAATCTGTAATTGAAAGGATGATAATGCTTAGGTAGGTTAGAAGTAGTGGCGACTGAGCCTTCGTAATAAAACGCATGATTGTAACTCTGAGTGTAATTCTTAGTAGAACTCGCTGCTGTAGAAGGTAAACCTTTGACAGGCTCCCAGTTCATTACATAATTGTAACCTGACCTCTTATTCTGTTGGAAAAAGGTGGTCATAGGTAAATGAGCAGCGACACTACTTGTTCTATTCAAGCCACTATGCTCAGTACCATCACCGTTAGCAAGTTGATTAGGCAAGTAAGTGTCACGACCAACAACTCCGCCAAAGTGTATAGGTACAGCACTGTATCCATTACCTGCCGTGACTATGTTAGCACCTTGAGGCTCAAACGAAGCGGTGTTGTGAGGGAAGGCTTGCCCCGGTCCAAATACCATGTAAACGGTTTGGTCATCTTTGTTTCCACTTGAGTCATATCTTGCATTTGGATGAGCGAATCTCAAAACGATAGGGCTTGGTATATTTGCATGTACAGAATTTGAGCCGTCTGTATAGGTTAACCCAGTAACCTTTGTATTTGCACCCTTTGCCATATCGAATGGTAAAAGAGCGTCTTGGTTGAAGTAAGGAGGGTTATTTTGACCACGATGCTGGTCAAGATAAGGAGTACCGGGGAACATAGCCATCATCGCATTCGCATCTAACAATGCGTAAGAGCCAGCGATTTCTCCTACATTTTGGAAACCTGCGCTTCCTGTAGGTCCACTGGAATAAGGATGTTCGTAGAAATCAGAGTAGTCATTTTGAGTACCATCGTTGATGTCAACTACTGCACCGCTAAATCCACCACCAAAGTAAAGTGGAACCCAATGGTCAGGGCTGTCTCTGCCTCCTCTAAAGTAAAGGAAAGGACTAGATTGCTTACTCCCTGCTCTGCGGATACCATCTGTTTCACGAGAATCTGCTATGCGACTTGTTCCTTTGAATAGAACATCGTGTTGCGAAGGTGCGAAGTTGGCTGACTCTACTTTTTCGTCTACATTTACGATGGCATTAGTTCCGGGTTGACTGCACACTTCTGCATATTCAGTAGTACTATACCAAACGATATAACGCTCTCCCCAACTATTTGCATCATGAGATGCCAGTTTACCTAGTAATGCCCAAGACTCATTAGAGTTAGCAAGTATAACTGAACCTGATGTATTATGTACCTCAATACATGGTGAATCTACTCTTGGTATAATGTGGTCACCTGCTACATCAGTAAAGTTATCCCCCCTCAAGTTTCTTTGCCAAGTAGTCGTATCTACTATGTTATTCTGACTATCTACTAACACAGGAGTAGCGGTGTTAGCATTAGAGCCTCTGAACTTAGTATTTATTTGTAAAACTGTATAAGGTATATATCCTATGTCCAATCTTGTACCTGCGTCTTTCTCAGCATTAGATAAACCACCAGTATGCTTAGAAGCAACAACCGCATCCGTAGAAGCACCTTCAAGTAGACCCCAGTCTCTTGTGCGAGTAGCCTCAAACAACTTACTCATCGGAGTCTTACCGTCTGCTCTTGTTCTGATTCTAATAGCAGTTGGGCTAACTCCCCATTCGCTCAATCGTTTACCATCAGGGGCGAACATATTCGTACAATCAAATGTAATGTCTTCGTCATTATTAGTTGAATTAATTGCAAGTTCTACAGCCGCTGCAATCACTTCGTCAGTAAGTAAAGAAGTAAAGTTGATTCTTGGACTTAAATACCAATCTCCGTTAGCGTGATTCGCTCCTCCGCCTTGAACTCCGTAGAATTTATGAGTTCCGCCAGCAGCGTTATGAGTTCTACTCGTATAGTAGAAAGTTAAACCTTGATGGTCATTGGCTGTAGTACCATGCATTGAAAGTTGGAACATACCACTTTCAGGTAATCCGAGATAGCCAAGTATATCAGGATGATTATTCATTACAGCGTCACTTACATTACCTGCATAAGGTCTGTCCAATACAACTGTCATTTCGTTACTCGATAAAGTAGTGGTCACCTTGACACCGACAACCGGAGCAGGGTATGTATTCCAAAGGTTACCTTTGAAATTGATAGGGTCACCTCCTGTTTTTTCACCACAGACCTCTCCGCTACCAACCATGTGACGACCAACGGTAAAGCCACCTTGTCCTACATCTCTATCATCGAAATGGATTATAATTTCTTCATCAAGCGTAGATGGCAAGAAGGTATTATCACTGGCAAAGGCTTCACCAAACTGCCTGTAAAGTAAACGAATGGTATGGTTATCTCCTCTGTGGTCTGTGAATTTCAAACCATACATGGGTCTTTGACCAATATTTTCGCTCTTCATATCATCTGACGGAATATACCCATCGCTTCCTGCTTGTACAGTAGTCGCTGTCATCGCAGTTGCAGCATTACTCGCATTACCGTATCTTGATACATTGGTAGTTCCATCGTTATCGAATCCCCACTTGCTTAAGTCAGGTGCCCAACCGGGTATACCTGCTTGGGTTATACCACCGAAGTTTATTCTTGCTCTCGCTTTAGTACCTACTCTCAACCCGTCTACGAGTACAGAAGCAGGACTTTTAGTTTCAAACGATTCGTTGAGAACTGTGTTGGCATTTCTTCCACTTACCATCTCAACATTGCTCGTAGCCAATGCAGACTGGCTATCTATTCTATCTGCTCCTAAGTTAAGGTTGTTAAGTAATTCATCATCAGGAGACTCAGGAGGTAAGTATTCTTTGAGAGTTGTAATCGGTGCAAATGGTCTACCAAATCTATTGATAGGCATAGGGGCAGGGTGCATGTTTTCTCCAGTTATCTCATCCGGCTGGCACCAGTAGTTTCTAAATCTACCACCGTGACCTATGAGATACTGAGGCTTGTAAGGAGTTTGAGATTTACTGTTATCTAACCATGTACAGAAATTCCTACCACCAGCACCCGGTATTGTAGAATGTATTACAATAGAGAATCCTTGATTACCATCCGAATCCAAGACTACCCTGCCAAGGTGAGCACGGACATACCCCATATGAGAGCCTCTGTCGTGACTGGAAAATGATTTCTTTACATCCCAAAATGGAGCAGGGTCGTGTGTAGAACCTGTTGTAGCGAAGTCTGCTTTTTGATGAACATCAGCAGGGTCGAATTTGTCACTGACTCCCAAGAATTGGTCAGCAGGTTTCCTTGCCTGTGTTTTTCCGTTCCTTGCACCTGCTTGGTTGATTAACCTGACTACTTCTCTTGCAGCAGACTCTATGTTCGTGACACCATCTTTGAGAGAAACTTCTCCCATATCAATTGTCAATCTTCTTACGAAATCCATCTTAGTCCAATGGTCTAAGTTATTCATACGGGTATTGTCTAAAGTAAGTGCTGAGTTGCGAATACCTTTCATTGCTAAAAATGCAGGTATAACTCTTGTACCGTCAGGCGTATCAAAGAAAGTAGACTGCTCTCTTGTTGATGAGTCTATTTCTTGGTGTTTGGTATTTGCATCAGAGGCAATCGTGACTGCATTATCGGTACGGTCAGTGTAACCATTTGTAGCAGTATCATCTACTCCACCTACATCATGCTCTGACATTATGTTAACGACACTTGCGTTCCAAACAGATTGATGAGCATAAGATGCCTCGATAAAATCAGACTGCTCGGTAGTATTCAGTCTCTTATTTTGTGTTGGGAATCCAGCGGCTACATCTAACAAAGAGCCTGAGCCATCAACGCTGTTGTCAATGTATCCAGTTTTGTTAGTATCTTCTTTTCCTATTGAAGATGTAGCAGGACTTGACTGAACCTGCATATGTAAATCTTGGAATGCAATGAACTCTCTGTCATGCTCTACATCGTAAAGTAGTATCCTTGCATAATCTTGAGTACACTGATAAGGGTCAAGATAAGCAACTACTGGAGGAGTTTCTGACAATCCAATGGCATCATAGTTCATTTCGATAGTTTTGTTGATATGCTGAACTAAGTTTTGAGCAGTCTCTATACAACTGTCACCGATTAAGAAATTCTCCATAGGTATACTGTCTCTTGGGTCAGCGTCAAATGCACCTTCTCCTCCATTAAACCCACTCCAAACTTCTGCCTCGTTTAGAGTACCTCTGCTTTTACAGAAAAGACCTTCAATTGCATGAGGGTTAGTGTAATGCATGTTCATCCAAACAGTGTCGCCTTGTCTTAGCCCACCGACACAGTAAGGGTGTGACCATGCTCTATTGAGGAATGTCTCCTTTACTTTTGGATATGTACCTGCACCAGTAGCGTACAAGTCTTCGACATATATTTCATCACCTACGGCAGGTGTAAAGCCAGCATCAGGACTAACTATCGTAAGTACATTGTCTACTCTATTATCGTAAAATCCACGATTAACAGTTCCACTTGCGTTCTTCCAAGCAACTCTGAATTTGTAATCACTGTCTGTAGAACTGATTGGGAAAAGACTTCCATCTTCTAATGTAATAGAAGTAGCAGGACTTCCTGTGACAGATGCAATTATACCTCTTGGTCTTTTACTTACAATCTTTGGTAGGTGAGGATTAACTGATGGACCTGCTTTCAATTCTATAGCACTAACATATTGCTTTAACCCATAATCGACATTACCACCTTGAGTCATGACATTTGAACGGTCAAAGTAGAATGAGCGTCTGTTTTCATAACCAGCACTAATCAAACTTGGATTGTCAGCCATACTGCTGTAATTCATATCTTGGTAGCCGGGTGCAGGGAAGATATGAGAGCCTACGCTAATGTCTCTCAAGAAAAACTCACTAAAGGCATGGTCATCGCCTGAATCAACTACAGTCAAATAATGGTCGGTAGTGTCTCTCGCACTGTAAATTACCCATTCGCCATTTCCTAAAAACGCTCTTCTATACCTTGCACTACCACCCAAGTATGCTACTTCAACAGGAGGTGCTGTAGGTATAGGGAATATATTAGCATCTTCGACATAAATACGGTAATTAGTAGAGTCGTAAGGTCGAGTAATCTTTGTTCCACTACGATGTGTTTTATTTTGAATCGCATAAGAAAATGGCCCAAATAACTCAGGGTCTTGAGGGGATATTGAATTTGGTCTTCTTCCTACTGGGTTAGGGTTCCAAGAGTGAGCAGTATGTGTGGCATCTATGTGTAATTTCATACTGTTATCAGGTCCGGGGAATATTCCGTTTTCAGGATTATCAAAGAAAAATTGCTCAAACAGAGGTATCTCGACAAGTGCTCTTGTACTGGCATACTGTGTACCTAACTGATAGTCGTGCTGAACTGTATCCAGCGTTTGGAACAACCTATCGTTAATTGTAGTACCATCATTACACATAGCCTCTTCGCCAAACTTATCGTCAACATGAAGAATGCTACCGGCAGTTATACCTGTAGCGGTTATCCAAGCACTCAAAGAGTCTGCCTCCGAACCATCTGCTAATACGAATTTACCTGTACCAGTATGACCTGTACCTGATACAAATGTGAAAGTGTCACCTGTCTTACTGGCATATTCGGCACTGGCGAATCTTATCTGTTCGCCCTGATTTCCTGCGACCTGTAGGTATATCTTTCCAACTTTAGGAAAACAGTATGTACCCCAACTTTGCAAGTCTGTAGACTTGTTATTCAGAGGAGCAACCACTACAGTAGTACTGGTGGTAGAGCCGACACGAGTTTGACAATCTCTACGAGTGCTCCATTCTAATCTTGAAAGAGGACTTGGGTCATAACTCTCTTTTGTATTTACAGCACCTTGACCCGGACCACCAAGAGTCATAGTCACTACAGGTGCACCCGGCATGATTTCTTTGACAATGTGAGAATCGGGCGCAGCAGAGCCTTTTACATAGACGCTTGAAGAAGCAAGGTCACTGATAATACCATGTGCTCGCATGACAGTATTTCCTTCTGCATCATCAGAGAAAGATAATACTCTTGCACGAGAAGTCAAACTTTCTACAGTAATATAATTAGCAGCCTCAGTAGAAGCACTCATTTTACTTAAAATGTTAAATCTACTCTTATCGCTTGGCTGTATAACTAACTTGACAGTCTTACCTACAGATTGATGTTCAATAATGTCAAAGTACTCGTGCACACAAGAACTTTGATTAGCAGTTCCTCTGCCTGTAATCTGAGGTTGTGTAAATAGTTCATCATCGTCTACAAGTGCGTCAGATGTTCCTCCTCCTACTGTCACGCTTGTAGTACTTACTGCGGTGACTGCACCTAAGTTCTTACCATTTGCTTTGTACAAATTGTCTCCTACAAATATAACAGTAGTAGCATCAACTCCGTCAACTGTCATCGCTCCAGTTGTAGAAGACGAATATCCCGATGCGTTGTTGATTTTTACACCTATCCTTGGCCTTGAGCCATTAGTAGCATCTTGACTTCTTACATTAGCGACTTCTTGAAATGTACCTAAATTAGTCTTGTTAGTTCTTACAACAACTCTGTGGAAGACAGAGCCTCTTGTGCTTAGTTCACTGGTCGCAACCGCAATTGCTTGAGGCGTTGTCTGAGGCGAATCTGTAGAAGTTAAAGGTAAATAATTTTCAGGACAGAGGTCATAGTTCAATACTTTCTCTGCTACAGTTCCTTCTGAGGTTTCTCCTTCTAAATCGCCGTCTAAGAAGCCAAACATTTCAGGTTGGTTAAACTCAATGACTCCACCCGGAGAAAATAGTCTCAAGTCTCGCCCTTTTAGACTACTCCTAATTACATCAAGTATAGAAGTACTACCTGTGACAATTGTGTCTACCTTTGGTAAAATATCTGTAATCATAATCTTTGAGTCAAAATTAGAAACTTTGACAATCGCACCAGTGGTCGCTAATGTCGCAAAGCCTGCATCGACTGCTAAATTGAATGTAATTGTCTTAGTAGCGTAGTCGATTGTACCTACGATTGATGATGATGAAGAAGCAACTGTTCCAGCGATGTTGATTAGATTAGCACTGATTGTTTCGCCATCGAATCCAAAAGACTTGACGCTTTGTAAAGTCAACACTGTGTTGGCTCCGCTAATGTTAGCAGTCAATCTTGAAGTAGCACCTGTAGTAAACTGATTACCGTCTACATCAATGGCGTTGTAGTGGACTTGTAAGAAAGGTGCATAATTGTATGTAGATAAATCAGGTACATGTAGTATAGCGATTCTACTTTCTGATGCAGGTACTATGTGCTTAGTATCACCTTTTTCATCGTTAGCAGATGTAGACTTTAACATAAACGGCTCAGGGTCAAATCCTTTTCCACCTATAGCAAGTATGCCTCTTTGGGTGTCGTCAATATCCGACATTCCATTTTCAACAACGCTGTTTACTAAAGTACTATTTGACAGGCTTTCTATCTTAATCGGACCATGAGTATCGTAACTTGAAACCACACTATTGATTGGTACAGTTGAACGAATATCAGAAAATTGAGATGGGAATCCGGCAACTAATACATCGCTACCTATGTCTAATTTCTTTTCTACATCATGGGAACTGGTAGGAGGTAATGTACCCATGAACGGGTGACTTACTACATGATTCAGAACATGCCTTCCTGAATGACCTGCTACGAATTGCTTACCTACATTTGTAGTACTGGCTGAGAATTGGTTGTATTCGTGACTATCAATAGCCATACTTTGAGAGAACATTATACCATTGTTGTTGAAATCACTTTCATCTATGATAACCTGACCCTGCCTTTGCGAGAACTGAGTACCTGTACCGTAAGGTTGGAAATCATTACCATTACCAGTGTCTACTATACAGTCTCCAGTGATAATGACAAACCTACCAGCATCATGATTCATCAATGCTCCTCTTCTTCCGCTTGTTGGATTTGCACTGAAATCTAAGTGAATAGATTCAACAGTGATAGTTCCCGCACTTGCGTCTACTGACATAAGCCTCATTCTCTCAGGAGATTTACCAGTAGGTTTACCTGTAGTTTGATTGTATCCGAGAGGATTGACTAATATGTTATAGGGAACTTTTGGAATAGAAGCAGTAGAAGTAGAAGACGCAGCGTGTACGGTCACGCTATAATTACCACCGCTGTAAGGACTCGCCGTGAAGTCTAAAGAAGTCAGACCGCTTTGTCCACTTAATTCATCGACTAATGCTTGTGCAGCAGTTGTACCTATGGTTATGGTAGAGTTAGCAGAAGTAGATGCAGTAATCGAAGGAGTAGTTGTAATCAGGTTTATCGGAGTCACAGGCTCTTCAAACCTCCAAAGCCCAAGTGTATTATCGCTCTTTACAGGAGCGTATTGTTGATAGCCTGATGGGAGCGAGCCTCGTGAAAAATGAATTGCCTCAAGTGTCCCTCTGAAATCTCCACCCCTACCTCCGAGATAGATGTGGTTTTGCTGAGTGACTAACTCATGCTCTTCCTCTAACTCTTGAGAGACAGCCAAGTCTCCATTGACAAATAGATTCAAAGTTTTTCTGTCAAATATTACTGTGACATTTAGTAATTCTCTATGACCTTCGTTGAGTGCAGAGGAGTCATCTCTTTCTACATCAGTCGCTAAGTAAGAAGTATGCATGTCGTTTTCTAAAGGAAACTGTATTCCATCCCAGTACGCTATTCTTCCGTTAGCCTTTGTGACAGGTTTGGCAGTAGCCAAAGTATAAACGGTGTCTCTGCCACTGGCTTGGTTTCTTAGTCTAACTTCAAATGTAGCAGGAGCAGGGCTACTTGGGCTTCCTACAGTAAGGCGCATTACATTTTCTTGTTCAAATATAACCCCACCGCAGTCAGGTATGAACCAAGTTTCTAAGGTAAAAGAGTTGATTGCTTTAGGTAGTCCTTTTCGCTCTTCATTCTGTACTCCGTGTATGAATTTGTTATTGACAGGTACTAATATGCTATCGCTAATACCATTGAATTTTATAGCATATCCAGCGTCTATTGTCAGAGTCATATTATACACCTATCACAAAGTCCGTAGCAACAAGCACCAAATTGTATGCGTAGTAGTTGTTGCCAGCATCATATCGCACATGAAGTTTCTCCGGCATTATACGAATACCACCATCATTACCATGTGCACCAGTTTTCAGAGTAACAAATACATCCGTGACTGAATTAGTCAAAAATCCTACAAAAGACTGTATATCATCAGGTACAAGACCTTTAGCAAAGTTAGATAACAAACTGTCACTACTTTCATCTTTGTCAGCCTTATTACCTCCTGCATCACCCGTTAAAGACAAATTAGTCATAGGTTCGGAAGCGGAGCGAGTATTTACCAAGGCACCCTTTTCTGATGCTGGTATTTCTCCAAATGTTAAAAAGAAATTACGAGCGATACCAGTCACGCCTGAACTTGTAATCAAACTGTCGTATGGTATCTGCACACCTTGGAATAAATCACCCTTAGTAGTGTTAGCATTAGAGATAAGACCAATCAAATCTTGTGCTTTGTCTCCGGCAGATTTCTTTGTAAAGGAACTGAATGAGGAAGAAGAATTGAAAATCTGAGGGTCAAATATATTTCTAAATCTACTACTCGTGATAGGAGGAGTTTCTATTGACACCTCCGGTTTGTAAATTTGTTCTATGATTAAGATTGGACCATTGCGTACAACTTTGAAAGTAGTATACTCCCCTCCTGAATAAAGAACTTCGTCTCCTGACGAGTTGAGTTTTTTGGAGTTAGTAGTAATAGTACCAGTCAATTGCATAGCACTTTCTACTGACTTTGCTAATTCTACGGCAGGGTTTATGCCATCAGTCACAGTAATGTCTTTGATAGGAACCCAAACCTCTGCATCGAGATAAGATGCATCAGTCGAACTTACTTCTTTTCTGTAAGGGGAAGCGTTTGCGCTTATTTCTCCCGCTTTGTACTTTATCGTAGCACTATTTGTATAACTGCTATTTTTATCAAATAAGAACTTTATACCGTAATTAGGGTAAGCAAAAGAACCGTTAATTACATCGGTTAGTGGTCTGCTTCCAGTAGGTCCACGAGAGGGGCTTTCTTGCCACCAAGATGGAGTGAATTTCAAATATTGCCTGTGCAATAATTTCTCCACATTATTGTTTCTTTCATTTACAGCAAAGTTGCTATCTTGTAGTATGTTGCTTTCTATATCTCTGTCTAAGGTAAATGTATAGTCATTACCACTTGAAGTTACATTATCAACATAACCTAAAAATTCATTCTTGTAATTAAAGCACTTATAACTTATGTGCAATACATCCCCTGTGGAAACGGCAACAGGCAACGCTGCATCGAATGTAACAGTACTATCTGTTACAGAAGAAACTATACCTAATTGAGTACCATCTGACTTTACTATTCTATCTCCTTGTGCAATTATGGAATCTGCATCAACTGTGGAAACAACAGAATCTCTTAAGTCTAAAGCACCTGTCGCTCCCACCAAATAGTTACTATCAAATTCTAAAGTAGTTCCTTGCCTATAGACTGGCGTAGATGCATTATCTCTTGTACCGACAATTGTATTGGTCGAGTTTTTCACATAAGCAGAACTACTTTTGTAAATTGAGCCTTGTGTGATAGAGTCAGGGTATCCTCCTCTGACACCAAAGTCAACTATCTGCGTGGCATCAAAAGGCTCACTACTCATAAAACTACCAAAGTTGATTATTGTCCTCATAGGTGTAGTGGTGACAGCATCTTCTACATTGGTAATGCCTGATATGTCAACGCCATCATCATCTGTCAAAATGCCATTTATTTCCATAGTAATTCTCGGTATGTTGGTATCTACTGCAAATCTTTTCAAAATATTAGCAGGCGTAGGGAAGGCTGATACATTCCTATCAATAGACATATCAATGCTCTGTGCTTCCAAATCGACAGTGATTGAGTTGTCTCCTGTTATCAACTTAATTGGAATTGCCATCTTATCACCTCACAATATTATATCTGCTGCTATGAATTTCAAACTAAATTCATAAGCCTTCATTTCCGCTTCACGATTGAATGAAAAGTTAGTCACCAATCCACTGATGCCATTTTTCAAATGACCTTCTACTACATGAGAGAATGAGCGTGAAGCGTGAACTGTATTTGCACTTGATAATTTATCAGCAGTATTGCCCTCTGTTGTCAAGAAGAAATTACGCTGTGCTACTTCTGTATCAAGTTGATTCTTACCCTTAGTGGCAAGAGAGTTGTACGGAACCTGTATACCTCTGATGTAATCTCCGCTTGTATCTTTGTTGCCAATTTGGTTGCTCAAGAAATCAAGACCTATGTTCAAAGCATCTGTGACAAAATTCAAATCAGGATTAGTAGCGTAGTTATTACTGTTACCAAGTATACCGATTATGTCTTGTATCTTATCGCCTCCACTCTTGACACGCTTACCGCTTCTGCCACCTGAGAAACCTTGAGTCACTGGCATTTGACCTACACCTAAGTTAGTGTTGATTGTATCAGAAAGACTACCTAAAGAAGAAGCATACTCTTGCGTTATAGTTAGACGAGAGGCATGGTCACTTGTAGAGTTAGTAATCGCAGTCGAGAATACTTTGTCTAAAGTAGTCTCCTCAAGAGCATTTACTGGTCGATTCAAATCAATGTAGTCAGCAGTCAACGCTTTTGATAGTAAATATGTGATGTATTCGTCTGTCCTCGTCAAGCCTCCACCACTGTCTCTTGCGCTCCCATCTTCGTGATTAGGGAACTCAGGACCTACTGCTTTCTCAGGCGCAGCCTGCTCATCAAATGTGTCAGCGTTTTTGATAGGAATTATCATCACTGGATTGAGTGGAGTGGAGTACAACTGTGAATCTCCATAATCAACTGGTCTGATGTAAATAGAGTCTCCCACTGAATGAGGAGTGGCCCCTCCTGACTTATTGACAAACTCAATGGTAAATTGACTACCGCTGACTGATGTCACTAACCCTTCGTATATTCTTCCTCCACTAACTCTCCAAGAGCCAGTTGAACTACGGAATATAACACGGTATTCTCTGTCACCTTCTGTCAACTCAAACCATTCGTCAGGGCTACCTCCAGTGACAGTAATTGTTCTTTTATCAGCACTTAAAGCAGATATAGTGACACCAGTCATTATTCTTGTTTGATTAAGAAAACCATAAGGCTCCTTTGCGCTACCCACCATTCTTCTGTCAAACGCTAAACGAACATGTTTGGTATCGTAATTGTAAGAGCCGTTGTCGTAGTAAGTGTGACCTTCTTGCTGTATCTTAGTGTTATACTTACGAGCCAAATATCCTTCTACACTCTCTAACTCACTACTTGTTAGCACTCTGTTGTAAAATGCTATTTCAAAAATAGCACCTTGAAAAAAATTACTTGCGTCTTTACCTATGTCAAACGAAACGCTTGTGTTTGGAGCGAAATCAGTGGATGTAGTCTCGGCAGGTACTCCGTCTACATAGAAAGTAACCGCATCTGATTCTGCATCAGAAGGAGAATCTGTATCTTCCATAGTTACTGAAAAGATATGTATGTCATTTTTTACAGAAATAGAACTGTCTGTATTAAGCGTGTTAGAGGCCGTACCTTGCCATTGGAATCTACCTACAGTGCTTCCACGATTAACTGCCAAACTATAACCGACAGATGATGCATCAGTAGAGGTGATGACTGGCTGTACACCAGTACTATCGCTGTTTTTACAAGCGACTACTAAAGTAAACTCTTCTGAGTTCAAGAAGGGAGAATAATCTACTGTCAAAAAGTCGTCTACTCCATCGAACTGTACATAACTGTCAAACTGGTTCAGACGCTTGTACTTGGGTCTTTTATTGGCATTTGTTTGGTTGACATTTCTACCGTTGCCACTGCTGTCTGTCCAAATCTCTACTTCTTCGTTATTACTAAGTGTGCTACTCAAAGAGTCTGCTTTGAGATGCAACTGCAACCCATTGGTTACAGGTATACCCAATTCACCTGATTGTTCTACCCAGTAAGCAACAGGGAAGTCTATGTATTTCTTGTTCCAGTATTTTAGGATGTTATTACCGAAGTCTTTGAAATCAACAGGGGCAGTGCCCACTGACCCTCCGAATCCTGACGAAAAGCCACCAGTCAAACCAGTGTTAGTAAGTCCAGTAATTCCAGCAACAGAAGCAGATGTGACATTGAAAGTCGAAGGTATTCCTCCTGATGTCAAGCCACCTCCACCTCCACCAAGAGGTTGACCCCAGTTGACTACTTGCTGTGGTTGATAAAAATCGAGAGTAGCAGTTGCTTTAGATGTCTCTTCTTGACCTAAGTCGTCTGTCATCACTCCTTGTATTTCCATTACCACTCGGGCTTGGTTAAGGTCTATACCCATCTTTTTCGCATCAAAGAAAGGTATTCCGAAATTAGATTGTATTCTTTCAACAACTATGTCTATGCTGGTCGCATCCAAGGAGATAGTATTGCCGTTCTCTTGAACGAGTCTAATAGGCATCCTCTCTCCTTCGTCTGCCATCTAACCACTCCTATTGAATCCGCTCTGAGTTAGTGAGCCACCCATTTTACTTCTCAGTTCCTTTGTCACCATATTACTGATTTCTTTAGCCAAGGCTTTCTTATCTGTTTTGTCAGTAACTCCGCTTACATCTATCCTTAGATTCACTGTGACATCAGGTGTACTGTTTGCTTGAGCGACAGCGTTGACTGGCTCACGATTCATGTTATTGACAGGGCTTTGAGTTCTGTTCATAGTCTGCTCAAGTCCACTTTGTACTTCTTTGATTGACTCTTCCATTTGCTGGAATGGTTGAGTGTTACCGATGTTTCTCAAAGCCTCGGTTAGGTCTTGAGTATGTCCTTTTGTCATAGCCATAGAGTTAGTGAACTTGTCCATTTGTTGTTGTAAAGATTGCATATTTTGCTGCGCTTCTTTACTGTAGTTCTTGAAATTCTCCATAGCCTCTACAGAGCGTGGGTCTATTTGTCCGTCTACCATTTACTCCCCTCCACTGGTGGCACTCTGTCGTAGCCCAAATAAACTGCGTCTTTGGGCACCTCTTCTTGACCATGCATAGACTGTGCCCAGTACAATAACTGCTTTGCATCTTGTATAGACAAATCCCTGACCTCCCGTAAACTAATATTGTAATGCGTCATCAAAAGGTACTCCATCCCTTCTCGTTGGTAGCGAAGTCGCTCGTTGACAAACTTGCCGTGGACAAACTGCTTGATGTTGTCAACTTCGCTTCCCGAAAAACTAACCAGTCCATAATCTGAGCAGGGTCAGGTAATAGCGTAGTTAACTCTGCTCCCTCTTCGGGTGACAGGTTTTCAGTATCAAGTTCTATAGATTTACCGTCAGGGTCTTGGAAAATTAACCATCGTGAAAATGCATGTCGCCAGTAGCGTGAAAAATTCAAATCTCCACCTATAAACAAAGGTGCTACTTCTTGTATATCAAAAAATGTCAAGCGTTTTGCTGTTATTTCCAAAGGCTGTCCGTTTATTGTTATCTTACTCTTCTTCATCTCCTCCGACATACTTACTCACTTCCGCATCGGAAACCGCCTCATCAGAGGGGGCTTCCTCCAGTTTTAGGTGGGCAAACGGGTCATCGCTGGCCTTACCTGCTTCCGGGTCGAAGAGGTACTCTCCGCCCTCTTCTTCTTCATCATCTATAGGAATAGCATAATAGCAGTTAGGAGACAAAGAAATCCATGCTTTCATCGGCATACTTTATCCTCCTAACAGTGGTACTCTGTATCCTCACTTATTACTTTAACATTTTGAGGTTTGAGTTTCATGGTCGTAAATAGCAACCCTTTGTCATCGGGCATAGGGATTGGTAATTCTGTGATGTAGTAATCGTCTATCATTACTCTTAGACTTGGTGTCACACCTGAATCGCCAGTAGTCACTGGCTTGGTGAAGTGAAGCATGATTGTGCCACCAGTAGCGTTGACAGTACCGCTTCTTTGAATGTGAGTTCTGAGTTCATGGAAAAGATTTGCATCTTCTATAGCCAGCGTCATTTCCATTTCAAACTCTTCTCTGCCTTCTCGGATGATGCTGGCATTGCGAGTACCGCCGTAAGGCACTTGCTTTAGGCTGAGTTTAGTAGATGAGTCAACTGACTCCGCTACAGGATTGCTTTGTATGGTATGGAATAATTCCACACCTGTCTTACCCCTCAGTTCAAATGCACTTACAAACGCAAGGTTTTGGTCGAATGCACTGATTGTACCGTTGTAAAACATAAACGGCTTTTCAGAGCAGTTTGCTATACCACTGGACTTTCTATTCTTGAGAGTATCAGCAGTATTTTGAAACATTCTGTGAGCGGTGTATCTGTCTCCCTTGTTTGAAGACTCAAGGCGACCAGTGTCTGTATAACAAGCCAGTGCGTCAAATACACATCTGTATTTTAATTCCGCATCGACAGTAGATGACAATTCCCATTCAACTACTTTGCATCCTTTGAATACACGAGTCAGTTGCTTGCTGTCTCCAGCCGAGCCGGGTGCTACAGTGGATTCTCCTGTAGCATTGTAAGAACCTAAATCTCTTGTCCTGACGCTGTGTTCTAAAGAGAAACTTGGAATTGTTTCAGCAGAGAACAATAGACGATGAACATGATTAGTAATTGTGCGAGTTGTTGTGTTTACATTTGGACTACCGTCAGAGTCGTCATCACGATAATGCCTTAACTCAAGCGTGTCACTTGTAGTGTGCTGGAATTGAACTGGGTCATCCAAGTAAAGTCTGAATCTACTACTTCCAAGTCCTTCGATTGCACTTATTCTTCTACACTCACTTGTCTCCGCCCACTCAAAATGAGCAGCGTCACTTGCCAAGTTAGAGCCGGATGATTCAGAAGGCCAGTACTTATCTGTATCTTTTTGAGGGGTTTTGTAAGTAGTAGTAGGTGTCAGAGTAGTGTCTTTGATTAGCAAGTAATCACCTACTGCTGCGTCAGTAGACGAGCCGAATCTTACACTACCGCTTTCGCTACTTGTCACATCAATGTGACTTTGACCCGGTGCTACATTTGCGTATATGGATGGAACTGGACTTGTAGCGTGAGCGATTGTACCGCACTTATCTTTACTGACTACTTCTCTTCCGAGACTGTAATACAACCATCTTGGATTATGCAGAGGCATTTCAAGCGAGCCTCCCATGTGGTGAACCTTACCAGTTTGCTGAACTGCAACTTGTCTACCTAATCCTACAACATGATAACTGTGCAAGTCTACTTTTGTATCAGGAAGAGTCATGAAAGAAGCAAGTCCTACAAACTGGTCAATCATACTGACCTCCTTTGAAGACGATGCTGCCGTATTCATGACGAAGTTAGCATCACCTTGTAAAGTCGGCAATCCTGTGGAATGTAAAAAGATAGCATCTCCTGTACCACTATCTATGGTAGTAGTACCTACTGGAAAATTGAGAGCAGGTACTACCTTGATGAATGTAGCATTGTCTGCATCAGTATTACTTTCTAATGTATGGTCTACTATGGTGTAAACTCTGCTTTTGAAAGAGTCGTTGTAATACTCTGAAAAGTTGTTATCACCACTGGCTACAGAATGAAAAGTCATCTTCTGACCAATCAGCATACCAAGAGGATATTTTAGAATAGGTAGTGCGTTTTCAAATATACTTGTGCTACCTATTGCACCAGTCCCTCTGAACTGAATCGTAGTGTAATCTGTGTTATCTGTCGCTCTCCAACTGCGAGGCTGGTTGTGCTCAATCAACAGACCACTTTCATGACCCATAGTGACCTCAGAGACATCACCCTTGTAATGTGCACCAAACCCGCTCATGGTATCAACTCCGCCAGTATAACGACCTCTACTTGGAAGGTGTGTCGGAACAACTTCTTGGTTCTGTCGCTCAAATCAGTTCTTACCTTGAGAATCATACGGTCAAAGTTAGCACCGTCTCCTTTCCTGTTGACATGAATAATTCTCCTCATTTCATTCTCCATCTTTCTTAGACGGCTTCTGCTTTTTGTAGTCCTCATATCAACGGTGATATTCACCCTTGTAGTGACGAAATTGTACAGTAAATCAGGAACCTCTTCGTTTAGAGCCGTCTCGTAGCACAGTATGTAATCGTGGCGTTGTAAATCAAGACGCTTACCTCTTTCAGGTCCTTCGTTAGCAATATCAAGGACTACTGGCTTAATGTTGTCAGTGTTTGCTCTGTTCCAACCAAGACCTGTACCTGCATTATAATCAGCCTTGAGAATATCAATAACTGTATCAAGTGGCTCTTTCCAGTCAGCCGTCATGAGAATACCACCACTTCCTTGTAGCGAGACAGGATTTCCATCGCTTCTCTACGCCATAACTGAGCCTTTGAACCTAAGTCGATATTTTGAGTACCCTCCGGTATCAGTACACTTCGGTCATCAGCCAAGAGTAATTCGCTTGCTACAAGTTTGGTGGCTGCTTCTTCTATTGCCTTTTCGACATACCTCTCTCCGTAAATGTAAGTAGCCTTTACAGCATTCCACTCAAAGAAAGGATAAGAGTTATTGAAATAAATTATTCCCATCTCATGGTCAAGCCACCAGTCTCTAAGTCTTGCTTGGTCACCAGTAGATGCACCTTCTTCTGTGGTTTCCCCACTAACTGCATCCACTACCGTGGTTGTGTCTGTCCCTCTCAAATCTAATTTGAATTTGTGCTGAGTAATATCCTTTGTCACCGAGCCGGGTAAACTACCATGTAAACGGTAGCCTCCTGTCAAAGCAGTGCCACTGTTAGCAGTATAACCTATGATTCCTAATTCATCTCCTGAATTATTAGGCACCATGACTAATCCGTAATCTGCAAAGTCAGAAGAATCTGTAAATGTAATAGAATAATTTCCATCTCCACCAGTCAAATCTAATGTTCCGCTTTTAGTCACAGCGTTAGTTTGAGTGATTGGGAACTTGACTACATTGTTAGTAGCGATGGTAGCGTTTTCGCCACCCTTGGTTTGTTGCATACTGGTAATCTTAATTTTACCATTACCGTAATCAGAGTTAGCACTTGCTATAAATTCATTATTCACAAACACGCTTACATCACCTGATGAGCCGGGTTGAGTGTAAGTAGTACCATTGGGACTGTCAGTATTTTGAGTGAATGTGACAGTACCTCTTCCTACTCTGTCTTCTTTGTTAACCAAATCAGCGATATTCTGAGCAGTGTTAACTTCGTTAAATTCAGATTCCCACTGTTGAGAATTGCTCCCCTCTGCTAATTTTGCAAAGCCTTTGGCACCCGGACAAAGTAGCAAAGCACCACCTGCTAAACCCTTTGAGTCTAAGACTTCAAGTCTCGCCTCTGCTCCAGCCAATTCACGATAACTGTCTCCTTGCCATATCTCTAACCTAAGTATTTGCTGAACATTCCTAAACAATAGGGGAGTAGTACCCACATAATCAGTATAATATCGCCTTCTGTATGGTTTGTAAGTATCAAAATTAAGATACTCTGCGCTAACAAGATAAGGTCGCCAAGCATTGTGAGTATAATTGTCAATCCTATCTTGTATTCTTCTGATATGTTCATTGACAATATCTTTGGTCACACCACGACTCTTACCGTTGGTGAAGATAGTTTTGTTCTGAATCACAGTGTAGGCTGCTGTAGTATAGTTAGCAGGTGTAGCAATAGTAGTTGGTAACTTGACATACTTGGTTCCACTGACATCTTCTACTACAGGAGTAGTGATGGTAAAATCAGTACCAACTGGGTCGAGGTCGCTGTAAACAAAGATAGTATCGCCATCCTCAAAGCCATGTTCTCTGAGGTCTGTTCCACTGATGTAAAAACCAGTACCAACTGCGTCAGCCGCCGCATCAACAGGTTCGCCAGCGGCGATTCCTAACAAGCGACCTATCTTATCTCCTGTAGTGTAAACTATTGCATCAGGGTCAAGAGGTCGAGTTTCAGGCTCGCCGGGTGAAAATACTGCTGGCATGACTCATCCTCCTCATTCCTTTTGTCCAAGATTAAACTCCATTGGCTTACTACAAGTCCTACATTTATCGACCCAACAGAAGTAAAGCATCCCGCAGTGCTTGCACCTTGTACCTGAGCCTATGTTGAGGACATCACCAGCATTCTTATTACGATTGCGTTGCTTCAAAGTCAAACCCGATAAAGGGTTTTCTTCATCGGCTACCGCCGAAGCACCGTATGATTCGTTCAGACGGATGCCACGCTTCTGTAATCTCGCTATGTCGTCAAGCCCAAGACTGCCGTAGGATTCCATACATTATCAACTGGTTGATACTATTATGTAAATACTACCACGGTATTCAAATGGTTCCGCCGCTACCAGCGTATTGCCAGTAGCAGCGGTCACTATTGCAGACTGAATTGCAGTCTTTGCATTCATTTGCTCTTGGGTGAAAGGTCCAAGTATGGTCGCTGTGTTAGCCATTTAAGCCACCTCATCGGCGACCTATTACAAACCATGTTCCGCCGACTACCGCAGGACCTGCTTCTGCTGCTGTGATTGTTAGAGTAGTACCGCTAACAGTTGCTACATCAGTGGTCTTTATTGTGATAAGACTTGCACTGGCACCTGCTTCGGGTAGTCCTACATCGCTTGTAGCAGTAGGTGTCACTGCTGCGAAATCTATACTTGATACAAGTGAACTTAGGTCAATTGTTTCAGGACCTGCGCCTGCTGTATATGTGCCTGTAATGATAATTCTATCTCCAAAGTATGTTGGTCTTGGGTCTGTTGTGTTTGCCATATTTATTCATCTCCTGTAATTTCTTCTATTGGTGTAGTCTCTTCCAATACTGGTTCTTCGACTACTACTGGTTCAGGCTCAGGTGCGGGAGGATTTAGAGTTTCCTCCACAAGTCCGAGTAGTTTACCCTTTGTAGCGTATCCACCGAACTCTACACCTTTCGCCTTTAGCCATGTAGATATGTCTTTCTTAGTCCAACCAGCGTCAGGAATGCCATCATTACCTTCATCAACGGTAACACCGCCATCGCCTTCTACTCTGAAAGCAGTAGGGCTTGTGCATATCTGTACCCTGTATTCGTCAAGCCATTCTTGGCTGACTTCTACTGGTACATTTTTAGGCCAAACCATCTTACTACCATCAGGCATCTTGCGATAAGCAGTGCCCCCGATGTATGTAACTTTAGGCAAGACTACTCACCTCAGTTAAGTAGTACCACTGTTACTGTTCCTGCGCCACCAGCAGTTTCACTGTGTAAAACAATTGCCGGGTCTGTACCGCCAGTCTTAGCCGCTGGAGCAAGTCCAGTGTTGGTAAATCCTGCTGAAAGAACCTTGTCTGCTACTGCGAAAGTAGAGCCAAGTACTCCTACAATTTTTGAAGCACCTTCTGTGATAACCAGTACTTGTTCTGCTGCGTCAGCCAGTGTGAATCCGATAGTCACTAATCTCATGCTACCGGATGCGTTACCATCACTGTTTGATGCAAGGAACCCAGTTAGTGAACCCGGATAGTCGCCACCAGCGTTACCGTCTAACCAACCAGTTTCATCAACTGGTGTTCCTGTTCGCAAGTCAAGGTCCAAAAGAACCGAGACAGTACCTGTGGTAAAATCTCCATCATCGAAAGATATTGTCAATCCTTTGTTTGTTGCTGTTTCTGTTGCCATATTTTTTCATCTCCTGTAGTTATATCACCATTAACCTCATTGTAGGTCACGGATAGAACCTTGACCTCCAAAGAAAGTAGTCCAAACTTCACCCATTGTTCGGTAAAGTCCTTCCTGTCCAAGTCTGTTAATAGCGAATGGGTCACCAGTTTCAATACCGCTTTCAAAGTACTGTGTTGGCTTTGCTGTAGAGAAGTAGACATAATCTGTGTCAAGCATGTAAACTCTGCTGATTCCGTCAGATGCCATCTCCTTTGTTGGGATGATTGGTACTCCGTTGTAAGTTGCGACAATAAATCCTGCCTCAACACCGGGTACACCCTTTACACCGTTAAAGGTTGGAACAACTCTCTTTTCTTCCATGAACCTTTGTTGTGCTTGTAGTAATTGTTGGATTCTCATCAAAGTGTCATATCCAGTTAGCATAACCTTTGGATTTCCTCCACGCTCCCAAATGAGTCTGAATGTCTCATCCAAGTGGTCAAGTGATAGAGTTCTGTTAGCAGAACCACTGTCAGCAGAGTCTTCTGCAAATGCCCATGTGTTAGCACTTCTGTCGATAGAGTAAATGTCTTCGTCTCCAGCATCGTAGTGAGTACCGGAAGTCATGCTGTTGTTACCAGTAGTAATTCTGTCAAGGGATTCGATGTCGTTTCCTGCAACATTTGTTACATCCTCGGTTAGCATGTCGTTGATGTGCTCTGCGTGGTGCTTACCCATTTCTTCTTTCAAGACTGAGCGAATGTCGCCAAGTCCGTCATCTTTGTCGTTTAGGAAGATTGCTACTTCGCTCATGTCGAATGAGTGAGCAACAGTCTTTGGTTTTGCTGCAACATTTTGGAATGTTGGCTTTGTTGTGTCAGGTAGTGTACCGTTTTCTGCAATTCCTCCACCAACTGTCTTAGATGGCTTTGCAGTAACTACTCTCCATCCACTTCTGTCCCAAGGTTTCTTAGGTAGGATAGAGAATGCGTTAAATTCTTGGTTTAGTTGTGACCAAACTTTTCTTCCGTAGATTGCTTGGTATGTACCTGCGGTTGTGCTCAACAATGGAGCGTCTGCTTTCAATAGTTCGCTACCAGTGTAGGAGTAACCCATTGAGTTACCTGCACCGTAGTAGTAGCGTTCCATATCGTTAATTGTCCTCATGTAATTTCGTGCCATGTTTATCTCTCCTTATTCTCCACTAATTTAGTTCCAAACACTCCCGGCGAGGCGATGTACCTCATCCCAGTCCATGTTAGCGAGGTCTGTAGTTGATGGGACCTCAACAGTGGAAACAGATTTCCTAATTGCACCTTCTGATGGTACAGATTTGCTGATGTTGTCGATTCTTTCACTTAAGTCGGAAAGAGCCTTTTCGATGTTAGCAAGAGGTGTTCTTGCGTCAAATGTTGCAGCAGCCTTAGCGTTTGCTTCTGCTGTCATTTCTTTCTGTAGTCTGTCTGCAAACACAGCACCAAGGTTGCCCTTGAATTGCTCTTCAAGTGCAGCAGCCTTGTAAACTTCGTAAGCAGCCTCTAAGTCAGATGCACTTACTGAGTCAGGGTGCAAGTAACCCTTAGCAACTTCTCCACTACCGCCACTGTTTAGTTTACCGATAGCGTTGGTTGATGGTGAGCCACCTTCTTGTGCACGGCCCTTTACTTGACCTGCAAAGTAGTCTGCTCCATCACCGATTTGCTCAGGTGTGCTTCCAAGGTTTGCTTTAGAAATGTTATCAAAGTGTTCTCTTGCGCCTGAGATGTCTACACCTTGAGATTTCAATGTGTTCTCCATCCAGTTCAGGTATTCACTTGTGATTACATCGCTGTATTCGTCTGATTTGGCATACATGCCTTCTTTTTCGTCTTCGTCAGCCATAGTTTCACCTTTGTCTTCTTCTTCTTCTTTCTTGTCGTCTTTCTTGCCTTCCATGTGCTCTTTCAAGCCGGGTGGCATTTCACCCTTTTCCATAGCGTCAAGTCGACCGTTCAATCTATCTAATGTTGTAGATAGTTCTCCCAATACATTATCTTCGTTCATGTTTGTGTCCTCCTTCAATATACGGAATGTCGCCTCCGGGTTGATACCTTTTTCACAAATAGTAACCTCATGTAGTTCCAGTTTGGAGATTTCAGTATAGTCACCGTGTTGTTGGTCACTCTTTCGCATTCGCTTGAATGCTTGTCCTCCAATACTGAACCCACGCAGGGCACCTTTGCGAATTTCATTGGCTACTTCACGAGCCTTTTCGATGTCATCTCTTAGTTTGATGACAACGAACATTCCAGCGTCATCAACGCCGGATTTCCATACACGACCATCAGAGTCAGTGTAGGCTGGTATTACTTCTCCAACTTGTATGTTAGAGTGTGCGAGTTGAACATTTCTGTAGCCATCTGCTTTCATGAAATCGCCAAATGCGTTTTTCAAAGCACCCCTTGTAATCAAATCTCCTTGCTTATCTACCATCTCTACAGATGCGTATCCAGCGATTACAAGGTCATTATCCGCCTTAACAATACTGATACTTCCACTGTGAGAAACAGCGGAGGTTCGTAGTGCCGTTGCGGTAGCCATTGGTCTATAGATAATGTTCATACTATTTAACTAAGTACGAAAGGTAGCCTTGTCAGATGTTACTTCTAAAACACCCTCTTTTGTGGGAACAGTAATGCGTTTATCGTCTTCCAAATCCTCTGTATTAGGTTCTATAGACTCATCTTCGCCGGGTCGCTTTCTGTTATCAAAGTCAGGCATGGTCTTTTCATCATGCAAGTTTGTTGGACCCATAGGCGATTCTATAGGTGTAGCGTAACCTATTCCTAATCCCATAGCACCTGTACTCGATTGACCAACTGCGCCTACTCCACTTTTCAAAAACTTATCAATAAGTGCCAACCCTTTGACAAGGACCTTTTGTTTTTCTTTTTTCTTCCACCAATCAGAGTCTTCTATTTTCTTTGGCTCAATCAAAGGCTCTGCATCACCTTCTGATTCGTGTACTTCTTCTTTGATTTCTAAATTAGCCTTGAGTAAGGCACCTGCTATTGGACTCCAATATACTCTTTGACTTTCAGCAAGACGAATCAGATAATTGTTAGAAGCCAGTGGACTATGCACTGTCCAAGCATAACCTGATTGAGTTGCCTTGTAAACTACATCTCCTTGAGGCATAGTGATTCTGATACCACTCTTAGCACGAGTAACTTCACAAAGCCACTGAGAATCCAAAGACTTTGCAAGTAATCCCAATGTTTCTCTGCTGACCAAACCTTCTCCTTCTGCCTCGCCTATTATTTCTGAGCCAGTCAAAGTATAAACAGCATCTTCGTCTACAGTTTCTACTTTACTTACATTAGCAGCGTTGACTCTTACATGGTCACCTTCGTTGTATTTTTCAGGACTATTGAATGCCACACCGACATCCATGTAGTTCTCACCATCAGATTCGACAGCCCTGTTACCAATATTTTCTTCTTGGGTAATTGGACCTGTGCCAAGTCTGTAAGTGTAAGGACCGTTGCCTCTTCTTTCTAAAACTCTGAGCACTACATCTCTACCCGGCTTGAGCATAACCCACTTAGGATGTCTTAACTCTCCTGCCATGTAAACTGACTTAGCATCTCTAAGTAGTATCTGTTCGTGGTCTTTTTGTAGGTCGGCTATTACTGATTTCAAACCTTCATCATCTGTAAGACGAGTATCGCTTGCACTTGGGACATGGACATTCTCTACGCCTTCCATGCCTCCTCTGAGTATCTTGATTCTGTCACTAATAGGTACATCATGTACTTCTTTTTCTGCAAACTTCAACACATCAAATATGTAATAGCCTTCTTCTGTCTTGATAACATCTGCTTTGAAATCTTCATCAGTTACTTGTTTGAAGTTACCCTTGTCTTCCTCAGACAAGTCAAATGTTTCAGAACTGACCTCATCATCCTCTTTCTCTACAAATCCTCTTTCGCCTTCCGGCATAGCAGAAACTATCCAGTCGCCTGTGAATCCACGAAGATGCTCTAAATCATCGAGGTCAAATATACGATGCATTGGTTGAAGAGTAGGTACTTTCTTTCCAAGTTCCTTTCTAATAATGTCAGGATTAGTTAAGTCTGCAAGATTAACCTCAGACTTGGTAGCAGAATGATGGTCTTGATGCCTTGTCTCACCTATGCTGTTAGGTTTAAACTGAGGAGGCATTCTTTCAAGAGTATCTAAAGCCTCTCTCGCCTCCTGATGTTCCGGTCCTCTAAGCATCCTCAACCACTCATCGGGTGCAACTGCATTCCAAAAAGTTTCCAGTGGTTGAACTAACCTTTGGCTATGACCTTGAGGTACTGGTTTGATTGCGACTTCTCCTGTCTTATGGTTTATTTTATAGTCAAAGTTAGGGTTAAACTCATCACCAAACTCGTGAGCAAAACCAGCGGAGTTGTAGAGACTGTGTACAGAGTGACCATCAGGGCTAACTGGTCCTACAGGAACATCTGTAATACCAGTGCGAGTCAAGCCAGCAGGAGATTCAACTTCGGGAAACGCTGTGACAATACTGTTTAACCTTTGTAGAGTTTGATAATACTTGTCTATCTTATCATCTATTTTTTTATTCTTTACATTTCCAAATTTAGGAATTTTGACATTACCTTGGAAGTCATACAAATCTTTGTCAGTCGCTCTATGGTCTGTACTCAAAGCAGTATGAAGATGAATACCCACTTGCTGGTTCTTGTCATTGTCTTGTATAGTTCTGTAAAGTCCCAAAACCTTTTGCCTTAAGTCTTCATCTACACGCTTGTTACTGTCTTTTAGTAAAGAACCTATATCAACATCAGGGTACATTTGTTCAAACAACTGCCTGACTGTCATTATAGGAGTATTGATTTCTCCGAACTGATTTAAACGATTCATCAATTGGGTTTCATAATAATCATTCATAGTTTCAAGAAGGCGTGGATTTTTAGAATCTAATCCTAACTTATCCATTATATTATTTTGACCTTCGATAGTAAACACATTACTTATGTCAATTCCCAAATCAGGATTTATACGATGCATAACTGACTTTATTTGTTGAGGCAATCCTGCTGCTTCTGTATACTCTGCTGTACCCTTAGTATAAACACCATGATGTTTGTGAGGAACAGTATTGAGATAATCATTTGCTAACTTAGCCCACATACGGATGTTGGCTGCTACTGTTTCGTGAGGAAGGTTAGGGTCAAAAATATGCGCTAACATTTCAGGGTCTATCTTATCTTTTAACTTAGCACCCATTTCTGCGATAGCATCTGTATCCGCCCTCAATCTTCTTTCCCTATCAATCATCTGAGTTTTGTAATTTCCAAAAGAAAATTTACTATCAGACCCCTCTTCTAAAAGCGGTTCAAGACGACTGATTTCATCAGTCATTTCATGTATGCGAGTATTCAATTCACTTTTTCTTTTAGGTGAAGTTTCTTCTGAATCTCTTTCTTGAATCAACATTTGCTGTCTTTCTACTAAATCAAAATAACGCTCTTGCTCTTCTGTAACTGGTTGTCTTTGACTTACCTGACTTAGAAGATTACCAAAACCAGCGTATTCAGGGTTAATATTCAAAGACTGTACTACTCCTTCTTTTGTTTCTTTGTAAGGAGTAGGATAAGCCGTCATAAAATTCTCTTCAAGTCTTGCTAACGCTCTTTGGTATTCTTCTTCGACTTCTTTCTTTTGCTCATCTGTAGTTGCGTTATCTGAAATTAAATTATAGCGAAGCCTCAAAGCATCCTTGGCTTCCTCTAAGTTGTCAAAACCTCTCGTTTCTGTAGCAGGTAATTTTCTCGTTCTCAAAGCATCTAAATCTCCACTCGCAAGTGTGGACTTGGCTCTTTTATCTTTATGACTCAGTACCATAGGATAAGGATTCATAGGAGCATTGCCCATACCTAATAGAGTACCTGTATGATGATAATCATGAGAGCCTTTTATCCGCTCAACCTCTTCATAATAGGCACCGCCTTTAGCAGGAAACCTACTACCTACATACAAATAACCGGGTACTTTTCCTGATAATTTATTTTGAAACTCCTGTGAATTTAGACCCGCCTCTCTTGCATTATGGTAATCATTGCTCAACTTGTTAGCAGTAGCGTGGTCAAGTGCATAAGAGTGTCTTTCTGTATAAGGATTAGTAGACCCTCCTTCACTACTACTCTTCGCAGTGTTATGCGGATTCAAAGTAGCAGTGGCTTCACCTGTACCTTCTTGTGACATTTCTACAGCAGCCCCTCCTCCAACTTGAGGGACTAATCTAAATTGACCTCTATCCATCATACCGAATAAACCAATTTCTGCTTGACCGAATGGGCCGAGTAAATTGAGTAAACTGTGGTCACGCATATTTACATCGTCACTATCTATATGATGACGAGGAACTATGCTGTTAGCAACTCTTGAAAACAAAAGACTGTGTTGTTTTTCTCCACCAAATTTAGTTTTGGAAACATGAGGTTCGTAATCAAAGTCGACTTCTTCCTCTTCTTCTTCACCAAACTCACGACCCATCTCAAGCATTTCTTTTTCTCTTTCTGTTAATTCTCTCTCTTGCTTTTTCTCTTTAGGTTTATACTCAAGAGTATGATGATGCAACAAGTTAAACAAGTCATTAGGTTGTTTATGTAACCCACCCTTTCCTAAAAACGGCCTTTGCCAATAAGTCGAAAGGCTTTCATTGTCTTCAAGATTATAACCATGTTCAGGCCGATTGTATTTTTCAGAATCTAAAAATGTAGCATAGTGGTGGGCTGCGTGAGTTTTACCTAACCTATCAGAGTTGGTTTCTTGTACAGAGTAGCGACTCCTTTCGTTGACTATTTTGTTTACTTGTTCTTGGTTGAAAGGTGCTTGGTCTTTTCTCCAAAGGTCGCCCCAAAGAGGGTGCTGTCCATCTTCATAGAGTTGATAATTCTCCTTGTCTACTCCTAACAGGAGTCTGAACATTTCATTATGCAAGTAATTGCTTCTGTTAGCAGTTTCTCTTTTCTGCCACCCTACATTATCAACATTAAAACTACCATCGCTATTTTTTTCTAAATAAGGCACAGATGCGTTATTGATATAATCGGGCATTTCACCAGTATAGTCGTAATACATATCTCTGTAATAATCGAGTAATCTTTTGTAAGCATCGCCTTCTACACCCGGCTCTGTATACCTCTCTAAAGAACCTATAGTATGGGCAGGGTCAATGTATTTACTTTTGTCAGTCAAACGCTTTGGTTTATAGGTAATTGACTCACCAACAGCAGAAGGGTCCCTTATCCAGTGATTGTAAAGCCCCGCAAATCTTTGGTGGAAGTTCCTTATTATTCTTGGTATAAAGTCAATGTTGTTAGGGTGCCTGTTGAATCTCAATTGCTGCGTCGGATGAGCAGTACCGTATTTGTAAATGTGGTCATAAGCCTTGTTTCTTTCTTCAGGAGTTAGCCATTCCAATCCTAATAAATAGTCCATCAAACCAAGATTACTTTTCCATTCTCTTTTCTTTTGAGAGATATGCATTTTACGAAGTTCATGCTCTATTTGGCTATCATCCAAGCCGTGTTCCTTTAATCTATTTTCAATGTCTAAGTTATTAGTTTTCCAAACATCGAAATCATGTTCGTACAAAGCATGGTTAGTTCCGTGGTTAGTATCTAAGTTTCCATAATAGTTAGGATTGAGTAAAAACTCATGGTCAGCACCCACAGCGTTGCCTTCCCACTCAACTTCTTTTTTAGCATCCTTTTGACTTTGGGAAAAGCCTTCATCATCGTAATAGAAATCTCCTACGATGTCATGCATATTCCCATGAAGCGGATTCATGTAAGAACCAAGATAATTGTGATTAGCGTAAGGGTCTTCTGAGTGACCTTGATGCATTCTGAACTGACGACCACTCAAGCCTTGACCGGGAACAGGAGGGATGACTCTCATCTCGTCATAACTTGGATTATCAGACAGGCCCATACCAGCAGGACTGCTCATTACTTCTCCTGCTTGTAATTGACTAACACCTGACTCTACCATTCGACCTTCTTCGCTATCAAGGTTATAGGAAGCACTTGGTCCACTTATCTCTTCCTCTTTACGGATGACAGATGAGAACATTTTGATAAGGCCATTATCATTTGAATCTAAGACATAGCCGTGTCTGATTGCGTTTACAGCAGCGAAATAAAAGTCAGCACCAGCGTCTGCTTTACCTATACCGTCTAATAGCGAACTTAAGAAAATTCCACGAGTCCTATCTAAAGAGTCTAATGGAGTTTCTCTCATTAACATCACCAGCCGCTTAATTTAGACGGCTGGATAATCGGTCTACAGACTTTTTCAAATCGGTCATGGTTGGACCATCCCCGCCTGTGAAGTTTTCAAGAGCACCAGTTGTGCTGAATGCTGTTGGGTAGTATGGAGATTCTCTTGTCAAAACATCACTGTTCTCAGATATTGCACCTTTGTTGGCTACATCTTCTACTTGAGGAACTGCGTTGTTAGTGTTGTAGAAAGCGTTTGGAACTCCAGCAGGTTGAATTTCAAATCGAGCATTACCTTCTGTTGAGCCTTCTTTTTGATTACCATAGTCAGGTTGACTTCCTTCTTTCTTTGCTATTCTGTCTTCTAACTCCTTAGCAGCCTTTAGAAGTTCATATGCTTGGTCGTTTGCTTTCTCAAATCGTGGCCTCATTTTATCACTCTATCCCTGTATTATTTCCTACAGCCCCTGCTTCTTTAGCCTGCTCTGCTAAAGCATGAATGTCTGACCAATCCATGCTGTGGAACTCAGCATTAGTTTGCGGTACGCTTATTTCAGAGCCGTCTTGACCCTTTAGAATAGTATCGTCTATATCCCCTCTAAATCCATCAATAATTACATCTTGAGGTCTTTGTGTGGTAGCAGATACAAAGCCTGCTTTCCTCAACATAGCAGAAGGATTCTGTACCATTTTCTTCAACTCTCTGTTTTCTGCTTGTAAATCTCTTAGTCCAGCATCCATTGTTTCCATCTTAGAAATCAAAGCACTCATTAGGCGTTCAGCGACATTTCCCTCTTCTTCGCTCATTTAATCACCTCAAAGTGTTCTGTTAGATAATCTTCGGTTGATGCCACCAAAGCGATTTGTTCTGACAGTTCCCGGTAATACATTATCTGTAGACTGGTGAACTGCTTGAACTTCGTTCATCTTACGGATTGGGACACCGCCTGCGAAAATGTCGTTCACTCCAACACCGTTATCTCTCTTGATTACTGCGTTGTCAATGTCAGTGCTTAGGTAGTCTGCAAACTTCATAATTTCAGTAATATGATTACGAGCAGATACGCCGTCATTGTCTTCTAATGCTTTGTAAAAAGCATCTACATGAGTTCTCATTTTCCTCGCCATTGGGTCGAGTTTCTTCAAGTCCATGCTCATCTCCAATACCTCACTCGTCTTTAACCTTACTAAGCCCCTCTTGGGTTTCTTGCATCTATTATACTCTGACTGGCTTGCTGAACTCCACCCATAGGTGCGCCTCTTTGCTGTACACTTGAAAACGGTGCACCTGCTCCCATACTGGCTCTATTTTGAGGGCTTGCTGGTCCTCTGTTCCTCAAACCCATGCCCTCTCCACCGGGATTAGCCATACCGGGAACTTGCGCTTGGCGACCCATTTGGGCTGCGAGTTGAGGAGGAATATTACGAGAAGGTAATGCGCCCGGAGTACCCATACCTCCACCCATTTGCATACCACCCATAGGCATACCTTGAGGTGGGGCAGGTGGTTGTTGAGTAGGGTCAGGTTGTTTGTAGATGAAACGAATATCACGGTTAGCATCTTCGACTAATGTGGG
>Ga0255768_10000409_pt1 | contig 44146 bp, 35 predicted proteins | sample 071ome_33_FD_179983 | JGI IMG/M metagenome (GOLD analysis project Ga0255768, IMG submission 179983) | Coastal salt marsh microbial communities from the Groves Creek Marsh, Skidaway Island, Georgia - 071412AT metaG (version 2) | ecosystem: Environmental > Aquatic > Marine > Intertidal zone >... | reverse complement strand
GACCGTTGCGTACACCGAGCAGGAGCCGGCGAAGCTGATCGCTTCCGGCTTCACCGCCACCGGTGGCCTCACGTACGGCGGCGGCTATCTGGAGGTCTCCATCGTGGATCAGGCCTCCGAGGAGACCCTTGCCCTTCAGACGGTTGCGACGCCCGACATCACGACCGGTGCGATTTCGGTTGTCGGCTCGTTGATCCATCTCGGCAACGGCACGAGCGCCGACGTGATCGCGGCAATCGACCGCGTCCGCAACGGCGCCGACGGCAACCCGCTCCGCATCGTCTTCTCCTCGGAGTTCACAAACTCGGGCTTCGAACCCGACGATGGCGGACTCGCGGGCTGGACTGTCTTCGAGGATGTCGTGGACCTCGGTGTGACGGAGCTCGCCGGATGGCCCACGATCGACACGTCGACCTATCCGGCCAACTCGGGGGGCAACGACGACGACTACCCGGCGGTGCCGGGCGAGTACACGGTGGTGGTCAGTGACGCCACGGCGTCGGAGGGGACGTCGTCACTGCGACTCGAGTCAAGGTCGATGACGACTGCAATCGACTGCGACGTCGTGCACGGCCCGGCGGTCGTCTCGGGCGGGTTCGACGCGGCGGCCGGCGACAGCATCGTGTTCGACTGGCGCGCCTTCTCAGGGGTCGATGCCCACCACGTGTTCGGCTACCTCGTCGACAGCGCCGGCAACCAGACCGAGGTCCTCGACACCTTTGCCACCACCATCTCCGACACCGACTGGACGACAAAGGAAACCCTCATCCCGGCGACCGAGACCTACCGGTTTGTCTTCGTGTCGGGCACCTACGACGCCACTTGTGGCAATGCCGCAGGTGCAGCGCTGCACATCGACAACGTGAAGGTGTTCAGCAACCGGGTCACCGACACCGAACTTCAGGCCATCGGCCGACTCCTCACCTACCACAACGCCGCTGACGCCCCGCCCGACACCCGCACGGTGTCGATCGAGGCCAACGCCGCCGTCGAGGGAACCGACACCACGACCTTCACCATCGACATCACCCAGGTGCCCGACGAGCCCTCGATGCACCCGATCCCCGACATCGTCTTCGACAACACCGCCGCCGCGGACGCCTTCATCGACGTCACCGGCACCGTGCCGTTCACCGATCCCGAAGGCGAACCAGTCACCTACTCGTTGACCAACGCCGAGACAGGGAACTGGATCATCGGCGACATCGGGTACGACGAGCGACGCATCGGCGCCTACTCGACCGTCTACCTCCACACGGCGACCGGCAGCTACCGCGTGGTCGCCGAGCAGGGCGCCGACGACACGCGCGAGTCGGTGAGCGAGACGGTCGAATTCTCGGGCACCGATCTCGACCCTGGCACCACCCTCACCGCCGACCTCACGATCAAGGTCGACGTCGAGACGGTGCCGGGCGCACCGGCCGCCGGTGACGCCACCGGCGGCGTCGATTCGGCCGAGATCACCTGGGATGCCCCCACCTGGATCGGCGGATCGACCATCACCGATTACGTCGTCGAATACGCGACGACCGACACGGGACCGTGGACGGTGTTCGCCGATGGCGTGTCCGCCGATACGTCCGCCACCGTCACCGGGCTGACCGGCGGGCAGGACTATCGCTTCCGTATCTCGGCGGTCAACGCCTCGGGCACCAGCACCCCGTCGGCACCGATCGCCGACACCTTCGTGCTCGCCGGCTACCGACCGGGCCCGTGCCTCGACGAGGACTGGACCCGCCCGGCGAGCGACGTCTTCGACGATGTCGGCACGGCGGACTTCTTTCACGACCCGGCGAGTTGGGGCCGCCACAACGAGATCGTCTTCGGACGGGCGCCGACCCGCCTCGCGGCCCGCGACGACGTGACCCGAGCGGAGTTCATCACGATGCTCTTCCGGATGATCTGCGAGCCCGAGACCGCCGCCTCCCTGCCCTACGACGACATCGAGGAGGGCGCGTTCTACGTCCCGGCGCTCCGCTGGGCCCATGCCAACCACATCATTGTCGGCACCAGCCCGACGACGTTCTCCCCACAGCAGCCGGCAACTCGGGCCCACATCGCCACGATCCTCCATCGCCTCGCCGGGAACCCCGAGCCGCTCACCGACCTGGACCTCGGCGATCTGCCCTCCGACCGGTACTTCACGGATGCAGTTGTGTGGATGGCCTCGACCGAACTCACCCGGGTCGGAGACCGTTTCGAACCCTTCCGTGCGGCACGGCGCAGCGAAGCCATCACCTTTCTCCACCGACTCAACACCAACCAGCTGTACAGCTGAGTGAACCGACGACACCGCTAGCCTCGTCCGCATGGCAGACGCACAGCAGCTCTCCCAGGCCGCCTTCGATCGGCTCAAGGCCGAGTACGACGACCTCACCACGCGCGGACGCATCGACATCGCCCGCAAGATCGAGGCCGCCCGTGAGCTCGGTGATCTCTCCGAGAACGGCGACTATCACGCCGCCAAGGAAGAGCAGGGCAAGATGGAAGGCCGCATCATGCACCTCGGGCGCATGATCGAAAACGCCGTGATCGTCGAGGCCGAGATCGGCGGCGATTCCGTCATGGCCGGGGCGATCGTCACCATCGTCTTCGACGGCGACGACGAAGACGACGCTGAGCGCTACCTCGTGGGTTCGATCGAGGAACAGGCCGACGACGTCACCGTCGTGTCGCCCGGCTCACCGATGGGTGCCGCCCTGCTCGGTGCCGCCGTTGGCGACGAGGTCGAGTACGAGACACCGACCGGCGCCGTCCTGAAGGTCAAAGTCCTCGCGATCGCCTAGACCCTCGCCGTGAAGCCTTCCGGCGCAACAACAGCGCTGCTCGTTCCGACTCGAGAGCGACACTGGTCTCGCACCGCACGCCCGCTACGGTCCTCGCCATGCGCCTGCGCCTGATCCTCGTCCTTGCCGCTCTTCTCGTGTCGTCGTGTTCCGACGACGATTCGCTCGACGCGTTCGTCGAGGTCGAGCCCGAGATCGTCATCGAGACTGAAGCGCTCGACATCGACATCGATGCGCTCGAGGAAGCTGCTAACGACACCGACGCCGAGATGGACGAACCGGCGCCGATCGAGATCCCTGACGATGCCCTCGACCTCAGCGGCATGGATCAGGTCGCGCTCGACATTCAGGACAATGCGTTCACCCAGCGGGTCGTGGTCGTGAGTGCCGGAACCGAGATCACCTGGACCAACCAGGGACGCAACGAACACAACGTCCGGCCCGCCGTCGAGGGGGCGTTCGAGCCGATCTCGACGCTCGATCTCGCCGAAAAGGGGGACAGCGCCTCGCTCGTCTTCGAGACCCCCGGCGACTTCCCGTACTTCTGCAGCCTCCACGGCACGGCGACCAACGGCCAGACGGGCCGCGTGATCGTCATCCCCTGAGTCGCTCGGGTTTCTAGCGTTCCAGCCATCGGGACTAGGGTTCAAGGCGTCGCTTTTCTGAGGGGGAACCATGCGTCGCCTGTTGATTCTGCTGTCCGTCTTCGCGTTCATCGCGTCCGCCTGTGGAGGAGGGAGCGACAGCACCGACACCACCGCCGCCGACACGACAACCGAGTCCGATTCGGGGGCGGAGGCCGAGGAAGAGACGGCCGAGCCGGAGCCAGCACCCGAGGAAGAAGCCGAGGCCGAACCTGAGCCAGAGCCCGAGGAGCCCGCCGACGACAACCCGCTCGACGCGCTCCGGGTGCCGCAGGATTTCGCCACCATTCAGGAAGCCGTCGATGCCGCCGAACCCGGCGATCTCGTGCTGATCGACGAAGGCGTCTACAACGAGTCGGTCGTCGTTGAGACCGACAACATCGTCATCCGTGGCGTCGACCGCCAGACCGTCGTGCTCGACGGCGAGCACTCCGAAGAGATGGCGAACGGCATCATCGTGTTCTCCAACGGCGTCGCCGTCGAGAACCTCACCGTAAAGAACTATTTCTCGAACGGCGTGTTCTTCACCGGCGACTACGACTCGGACTTCATCCTCCGGGGCTACCGGGTGAGCTACGTCAACGCCCTGAACAACCGGGTCTACGGCATCTACGCCTTCAACGCCGAGTACGGCCTGATCGACAACACCTACGCCGCCGGACACACCGACTCGGGCTACTACGTCGGCCAGTGCCAGCCGTGCAGTGCCGTGTTGTCGAACAACCTGTCGGAATACAACACGCTCGCCTACTCGGGCACGAACGCCGGCGGTGACCTCTTCATCGTGAACAACGAGTTCCGGATGAACCGCATCGGCGTCACCCCCAACACGCTCAACTCCGAAGAACTTGCCCCGCAGCGCGGCGCGACCTTCGCCGGCAACTGGATCCACAGCAACGGCAACCCCGACACCCCCAAGGGCGGCGACATCTGGGAGCTCGCCTACGGCGTGGGCATGGTGCTGCCCGGGGCCAACAACAACCTCGTCAGCCGGAACCTGATCGAGAACAACCGCAACGGCGGCGTGGCGATCTCGTTCATGCCCGACGGCGACACCTTCTGGTTGGCCGAGAACAACACGATCACCGACAACGTGTTCGGCGGCAACGGCATCGACGCCGTCATGGTCGACCAGGGTGGCCAGGCAGGCCTCGGCAACTGCTTCAGCGGCAACACGCTCGAGACCTCCCGCCCGAGCAACATCGACACGGTCCTGCCGTGTGACGGGCCCGAAGGCGACCTCAGCGACATGATCGGCATCGACTTCTTCGCCCCGCCCGGCGCGGACGAAAATGTGCCGTACGCCGATGTCGCGTCGCCGGGCGCTTCCGATCAGCCGTCCATGCCCGACGCGTTGACCGCTCCGGCGTCACCTGCCGACGTCCTGCCCGAGTTCGACGGTTTCGATCTGGATGCGATCACCGTCCCGAGCGGTACCTGAACATCCAACTCGTCGACTCGGCGTCCTGCTCACCGCCCTCGCCGCCCTCGTGGCGGCGTGTGGCGACGGCACCGACGCCGAGTTCGACGCGCTCGTCGTTGCGACGACGGCGCCGGACTGGTTGATCGAACGAGCCGGCGACGCAACAACGACCTTCGAGGTGAGCGAGCGCTCCTACAACCTCTCGGCCCGCAACGTCGGTCTTCCCGCACGGATCCGATTTGCGGATGGCGACGAGGTCTTCGAGGCCTTCTTCGACATCGAGATGGGGCTCGGCCCCGACTTCAACGCCAACAGTTGCACGTCGTGCCACGTCAACAACGGCCGGCAACAGTTCCCGGTCGAGACCGGCACGGTAGGCATCGGTCCGGTCGTCCACGTGTCCGCTCCGGGCGCCGCGGTCGACGAGGCGCCGTTCGATCTCCCCGGCTTCGGCACCCGCCTGCAGACCGCCACCGTCGACGGCAGCCAACCCGAAGCCCGGGTCGAGGTGGCGTGGGAGACGATCGAGGGCACCTACCCTGACGGCACGCCCTACGAGCTTCGTCGCCCCGTCGTCTCGGCCGTCGGTCTCGCCGGTGACCTTCCTGCCGACGCACAACTGTCTCTTCGCATCCCGCCGCAGGTGGCAGGTCCGGGCCTGCTCGAATACGTGCCGGCGGAGGACATCGTGGCTGCAGCCGATCCCGATGATGCCGACGGCGACGGCATCTCCGGCACGGTCAACTATGTCGGCGACGGTCGCATCGGCCGCCACGGCTGGAAGGCCGACACGCCTGATCTCGTCCACCAGTCGGCGAGCGCCCTCGCCGAGGACATCGGTATCGGCACCTCGCTCATTCCCGTCAACGGCGCGATCGAGTTGTCCGACGAAGAGCTCGCCGATCTCGCGTTCTACGTCGAGGCCCTTGCGATTCCCGCCGGCCGCGACGTCGAAGATCCCGAGGTCATCCGTGGCGCCAACCTCTTCACCGCAATCGGCTGCGCCGACTGCCACACGCCGACACAACGAACCGGCACGACCCAGTACGCCGAACTCGACAACCTGTTGCTCATTCCCTTCACCGACCTGCTGCTCCACGACATGGGACCAGGTCTCGACGACGGTCGGAGTGTCTACGGCGCATCGGGCAGCGAATGGCGCACCGCACCGCTGTGGGGCATCGGCCTGCTCGACACCGTGAACGGCCATACGCCGCTGCTGCACGATGGACGGGCCCGGTCGATCGAGGAGGCGATCCTGTGGCACGGCGGAGAGGCTCAGCACGTCACTGATGCCTTCATGTCGCTCAGCGCCGAGGATCGAACTGCGCTGCTTCGATTCGTCGCGAGCCGCTAGGCGGAGCGACTCGCCGGCGGGTCAGGCCACCCAAGGGCCATCGGCTCGGGCAGCGCGCCGTTCGGCTGGGCGAGCAGGCGCGCCTCATCCTCCGGGGTCGCGTACCGGCGAAACGCCTCCAGCCACATGGCCTCGACGGTGCGGTACACCCGTTCCGAATCGTTCGGCTTGGTCTGCCACGGCTTCGAACCGACGTAGTGGAGGATGCGCGTATCGATCCTTCGCAGCTCGGCCTCGACGTCGGTGTCGTCGGGAACAAAGCGCTTCTGCACGTTGTATTTCTGTGGAAGCCAGGAGACATCGTCGCGGAAGTAGGCATTCACCAACCCCTGCTCGCCTGGCCCGTCACGGAAAAGCTCGTCGACCGGCAGTTCGAAGTCACGTCGAAGCCGATGGAACGCCTCCGGCCCGAGATGATCGCCGGCGAACACCATCAATCCACCGTTGAAGAACCCGCGAGGCCCCGTGGCTCGGTGATGCGCTTCCACGGCGGCGAAGTCGGCAGTACCCGTGAAGAGCGCACGCAGATCACCCGTTACGAGCATGTCCGAGTCCAGCGCCACAACCCGGTCGACGTCATCGAACGACATCGCATAGAGACAGTTCAACGCCGGAATCCAGGCCGGACCGGTGCGTTCGTACATTGCCGTAAATGCCTGGGAGACCTCACCCGGGCCGAAACTCGGAACTTCTGCGAACGTCGTCTTGGGGTAGCGCATCCGACAACGCCTGCGGACGTCGTCGCTCAGCGGCGCAGTCTCAGGGTGCCAGAGGATCCGGATCTCGAGGTCGAACCAGGGGTTGTGCTCGAGGAGTGAGCCCAAGAAAACGAGATAGCCGGGCTCAAAGTCGTCGGTCAGTACCGTCGTCAACAGGGCGCTCGGTGAGATGACGGCGTCGCTCATGCGCACCGTTCCACGTGGACGAGTCCGCCGACGTCACTGATATCGGCACCCACCCCTGCAGCCCACTGGTCGAGGCCGACGCGCAGTTCCTTGCGATCGCGTGGAGTGTCCATGGCAATGATCCATCGTAGGCACTCTCGGCCACCGGAATCGCGGTAGACGGAGAGCGCATCGCCGCCCCAGCCCGACGCTGTGCCGGGTGTGCCGCCGACCGCGACCGTGAGCGCTTCGAGCAGCGCCTGGCCACCAGTGCCCTGCCACAAAACCTCACCGTCGACATCAGGGACCGGCACGTCCACGATCGCGAGGTCGACCGTCCCCGGCGCCTCGATCACCGCTTCGCTGCTAGAAGCCGGGTTGGCGACGGCATCGTCGATCGCGGAGATCCCCTCTTCGGCGATGCGCCGGTTGAGCCAGGTGTTGCCGTAGTCGTAGACGGCGGTCTGGTACAGCAGGAAGCCGACGTCGAGCGAGAAGATGTCGCCGACCTCGAAGGTGGCTTCCTCGGCGGCGAGTTGGGTCTGCTCGGCAGCGGAGAGCGAGTCGCGCCAGAGCTCCTCGATCACGGTGGCGCTGCCCTCGACGGCAGCGGTGAACGTCCAGGCGGCGTCGCCGTCGCCGCTGAGTTCGGGGCGGTCGAGGGCGAAATGCTGATCGTCAAAGGCGTGGACGAGTTCATGGACGACCGTGGCCTTGGCCGACAGCGTGAGTTCGCCGTTCGAGCGGACGAGCAGACGGTCAGAGGAGGGGAAGTACACGCCGAGCACTCCTCCGGACACGAACACCTCGTACACGTCGAGCATGTCGTCGTCCGGGCCGAAGAAGCCGATCGACCGGGCGAACGCGAGACTCGCCGCCGATCCCTCAGGATCGGCGGCCAACTCGGACTCGAGATCATCGAGCACGATGCGGGTCATCGTGTCGACGTCGACCAGTTCGACATCCGGACGTTCGAGGAAGTCACGCCGGCGAGCCTCCTCGATGAACGCAATCGCTTCATCGACGAATGCGTCGAGCTCGGCCTGCTCGTCAGCCGGGGGATCCAATGCTCCTGGCTCGACCGAATCGGTGGCTTCGTCGATGCCGAGGTCCGTCGTGGGCGTGGTCGCAGGCAGGTCAGCGAGCCCGTCGTCATCGAGCAGGCTGAAGATCGCCTGCACGGCGAACGCAAGCACGACTGCCGTGGCGACGACGAGAACTCCGCGCAGGAACCAGAGCGAGAAACGGCTGACCTCTGCTTCAACCTCGGCGGGTTCTGTGTCGGAGTTCGGCTGTTCGCTCACTGCAAGCCTGCCTCCTGGGCAACCCGACGGGCTGCCTCGACGACCGCCGGGCCAAACACCGACCCGGGATCTCGAGTGAGCCGCTCGATCGGCCCGCTCACCGAGACCGCTGCGACAACCGTCCCGTGGCGGTCGTGCACCGGTGCACTCACCGAGGCAACGCCCGCCTCGCGTTCTTCGACCGTGGCGACCCATGCCCCGCCGTCGGTGCCGAGCAGGACCCGGCCGCCTGACCCCTGATCGAGCGGCAGGATCGCGCCGGCGGCAACGATCGTGCGCAGCCCGTGGGGCGACTGCAGGGAGGCAAGACAGACGCGGGCATCGCCTTGCCGCACGAAAAGCTGCGCGGATTCGCCGGTGGTGTCACGAAGCGCCGAGAGGGCGGGGCGAGCCGCCTCGGCGAGTGGCCACCCTGCGGCTGCGGTCTCACCGAGCGTGACGAGTCGGGGACCAAGCGCGAACCGAGCGTCGTGACTACGACGCAGCAGGCCATGGACTTCGAGTGCCGAGGCGAGGCGGTGCGCAGTGGCCCGACTCAGACCGGTGCGTTCAACGAGTTCGTTGAGCGACGCACCGCCGTCCTCGACCGCGCTGAGGACCAAGGCGGCTTTGTCGATGACGCCAACACCGCTTACACTCGATTCCACATTGCAAAACGTACTTCTCACAATGTGAGATACCAACTTGGTGATCACTATGTCGCAACCCCGCACCCTGAGCCAGAAGATCTGGGACCGCCACGTCGTCACACCCGGCGTGGGCGGCGCCCCCGACCTGCTCTACATCGACCTCCACCTCATCCACGAGGTCACCTCACCGCAGGCCTTCGACGGTCTTCGCATGAATGGCCGACCGGTCCGCCGCCCCGATCTCACCGTGGCCACCGAAGACCACAACACGCCGACGGAGGATCAGGACAAGCCGATCGCCGACGAGATCAGTGCCACCCAGATCGAGACGCTCCGCACGAACACGAAAGAATTCGGCATCGTCCACTACCCGATGGGCCACGAGAACAACGGGATCGTGCACGTCATGGGCCCCGAGCAGGGCCTCACGCAGCCGGGCATGACCATCGTGTGCGGCGACTCTCACACCGCCACCCACGGCGCGTTCGGATCGATCGCGTTCGGCATCGGTACCAGCGAGGTCGAGCACGTGCTCGCCACCCAGACGCTGCCCCAGGCCCGACCCGGCACGATGGCGATCACGGTCAACGGCGAACTGCGACCGGGAGTCACCCCGAAGGACGTGATCCTTCACGTGATCGGCGTGATCGGCACCGGTGGCGGTATCGGCAAGATCATCGAGTACCGCGGCGACGTCTTCGAGAACATGTCGATGGAAGGCCGCATGACGGTCTGCAACATGTCGATCGAAGGCGGTGCCAAAGCCGGCCTCATCGCCCCGGACGAGACCACGTTCGAGTACGTGGCAGGCCGCCCCAACTCGCCCGTTGGGGCCGAGCTCGAGGCCGCCATCGAGGATTGGAAGACGCTCGCCACCGATGACGGCGCCGTCTTCGACGAAGAGGTGATCATCGATGCGGCCGACATCGCACCGCAGGTCAGCTGGGGGACCAACCCGGCCCAGGTCATGCCGATCGATGGTGTGATCCCCGGCCCCGACGACTTCGACGATCCGAACCTCGCCAACACCGCAGCTCGAGCCCTCGAGTACATGGATTTCGAGGCCGGCACCCCGATCAAGGACATCAAGGTCGACACCGTCTTCATCGGCAGCTGCACAAACAGCCGCATCGAGGACCTGCGAGCGGCAGCCGCCGTCGCCAAGGGCCGCAAGGTCGCCGACGGCATGCGCACCCTCGTCGTGCCGGGCTCCGGCCTGGTTAAGCAGCAGGCCGAAGCCGAAGGCCTGCCGGAAATCTTCCGCGAAGCCGGCTTCGACTGGCGGGAGCCGGGGTGCTCGATGTGCCTCGCCATGAATCCCGACAAGCTCCAGCCGGGTGAGCGTTGCGCCAGCACCAGCAACCGCAACTTCGAGGGACGGCAGGGTCGAGGGGGTCGCACCCACCTCGTCTCCCCCGCCATCGCCGCAGCCACCGCCATCGCCGGGCACTTTGCGTCGCCCGACGATTTGGCCTGAACACGAGAACACGACAACGAACGCACCATGCCGGGAGCACCACAATGAAAGCCGTCCGCATCGTCCAAGGCACCGCCGTGCCACTTGACCGCACCGACGTCGACACCGATCAGATCATCCCGTCCGACTGGCTCAAGCGTGTCGAGCGCACCGGTTTCGAGAAGGGTCTCTTCTCGGAGTGGCGCGACGACCGAGACTTCGTGCTCAATCAGGAGCAGTACTCCGGCGCCAACATCCTCATCGGGGGTCTGAACTTCGGGACCGGTTCGAGCCGTGAACATGCCGTGTGGGCGATTCAGCAGTACGGCTTCGATGCCGTCATCTCGCCGCGGTTCGCCGACATCTTCCGCAACAACTGCACCAAGAACGGTCTCGTGCCGGTGACCGTGTCCGACGAGGTCAATGAACAGTTGATGCGAGCTGTCGAGGCCGACCCGACGCTGGAGATCACGATCGACGTCGAGCGCCTGACCGTCGAGGCGCCGGCCATCGGGCTGGAGACGACGTTCCCGCTGAGCGAGGCGATCCAGGAACGCTTCCTCGAAGGTCTCGATGACATCGGCCTCACCATGCGGTTCGCCACCGACATCGACGAGTACGAGACCACCCGCAAGCCCTGGATGCCCGCTCAGGCCTGAAGCCGTCAGCCCGGCGGCAACATGGTCAGATGAAGCTCTTCGCCGGTCGGATCACGAGTTCCTCGATGTTCAGGTGGATCGGCTGCGTAATCACGAACTCGACCGTGCGAGCGATGTCCTCGACATCCCCGAAGGTCGTCGACATGTTCGCCGCAAGTTGAGCGAGCATCTCGCGCGACACCCGTCCTTCGGCATCGCGTTCGACATGCTCGACACCGGCCATGCCTGCAATCATGCCCATCATGTCGTCGCCGACATTGCGGCTGAAGTTGGTGGCGAAGACGCCGGGCATGATCGACGTGACACGGATCGTGTCGTCCTCGAGTTCACTTCGCAGGCTTGCGTTGATGCAGTTGACAGCGTGCTTGGTGGCCCCGTACATCCCGGAATCGCGCCGAATCGCCGCGACCGAACTGATGTTGATGATGTTGCCCTGCGACTCGGTGGACCGCATTGCGGCGACGGCGGCCTGGCTGCCGACGGCGAGGGCGAGGACGTTGACGTCGAGCATGCCCTTCCAGACGTCGGGATCGCCGCCGAGGAACGATGTGCCGAAATCACCGAAGCCGGCGTTGTTGATCATCACGTCGAGACGACCCGTCTCATCGGCCGCTCGCTGGATCCACGCCTGCAAGGCAGCAGTGTCGGCGACATCGAACGTCGCCAGGTCGGCCTTGCCACCCGCTGCCTCGATCCGTGCCTTGGAATCCTCCATGGGCTCGGCGTTGCGGCCCATCAGGTAGACGGTCGCGCCAAGCGCGCCGAGGTGTTCAGCAATCGCGCGGCCCATGCCGCTCGACGATCCGGTGATGCAGACGGTGCGACCGTGAACGGACATGCGATCAGACATGGAAGACTCCTGACATTTACTATGAAAAATGTCAGGACAATCTGACACTTCAGCACCGAAGTGTCAACGACGTCCTCCCTGAACTCCCCTTCTGCCCGGAGCGCTGGCGTCCCACCCACCCAAACAGGCGGGAATCTGAGAAAGTGTCACCCTTCGGGAACCAACCCGTCGATCGGTGCGTCAAAACATCACCAACACCCCTGCGAACCGGAGATGATCGTGCGCAGACTTCTGTTTCTCTTCCTCAGCTGCACCCTGCTGGCCACCGCCTGCAGCGACGACGGTGCCTCGAACGCTGGCGACACCAACCCCGATGCGTCGGTCCAGCGCAACGACGACGGTGAGGTCGTTGTCGACATCGACGGCGACGAGGTCGTCTTGACCTCCGGCCTCTCCGGCTTCACCGACTGCGACACCCTGCTCACGCACCTTCGTACCGAGGCGGCCGAGCGGGTCGGCCCGTACGGCTTCGATTCCGGCGGCTGGTACGGCGGACCAAGCTGGGGTCGCGGCATCGAGGTCGAGGAGATGGCGGTCGACGATATGGCTGCCGATACCGCCGACTTCGCCACCGCCGAGGAAAGCGCTGGGAGCGTTGCGTTCGACGGCGACGACTCGGCCGCCCCGACCGAGGGAGTCGACTTCTCCGGCACCAACGTGCAGGAACTCGGTGTCGACGAGGCCGACATCGTCAAGACCGACGGTGAACGGGTCTATGTGCTTGCCGCCAACCGGCTCACCGTGATCGACGCCGAGACCCGCACCGAGCTCTCCTCGATCGAACTCCCGCAGGCGTACCAGGCCGAGATGTTCCTGGCCGGCGACGAGATCCTCGTTATCGGTTCCACCTGGCTCGATCGCGGCTTCGCCACGGATGCGGACAAAGGCATGGCCATCGAGGAGCCCTGGTACGGCACGAGCATCGTTCGTCTCACCCGCATCTCCGTGGCCGGCACCGACGCCGAGTTGATCGAGTCGATCGTCATCGAAGGCGACTATGTGTCGGCCCGCTCGGTCGATGGCATCGCCCGGGTCGTGATCCGCAGCAACCCACAGCAGAACTTCCCCTTCGTGTATCCGGCTGGCCCGGCCGGTGAGGACACCGCCACCGAGGCCAACCGGGCCGCTGTGCGCAACTCCGACCTCGACACCTGGCTTCCCGCATGGGGCACGGTCGACGACTCGGGCGACATCGTGAGCCAGGGCATCTTCCCCGACTGCTCGTCGGTGCACGCACCCACCGAGTTCGCCGGCTTTGGTGTGCTCTCGGTCGTGAGCGTTCCGGTCGCCGGCGAGCTCGACGGCACCGAGACCACCAGTGTCCTCGCCCCTGGCAACACGGTCTACGCCTCGACGGACTCGGTCTTCGTGGCCACCCAGACATGGCCCGACATCGCCATCCTCGAAGACGACGCGGACGCCTGGGAGAAGGCCTGGGATGCCCGCCACACCTCGATCCATCGATTCGCCCTGAGTGGCACCGGCGCGGCCTACACCGCGTCGGGTTCCGTGCCCGGCGATCTGCGCAACCAGTTCTCGCTCAGCGAACACGAAGGCCACCTCCGGGTCGTCACCACGAGCGGCGATACCTGGGATGGGAGCTCCGAGTCGTTTGTCCGGGTTCTCCGCGAGACCGACGGCGAACTGATCGAGGTCGGCAGCGTCGGCGACATGGGCAACGGCGAGGCTGTCCAATCGGTTCGCTTCGTCGGCGACGTCGGCTATGTCGTCACCTTCCGCCAGATCGACCCCTTCTACACCCTCGATCTCCGAGATCCCGAGAACCCGCGTGTCGTCGGCGAACTCAAGATTCCCGGCTTCTCCAGCTACCTCCACCCGATTGGCGACGGCCGGGTGCTCGGGGTCGGCTCCGATGCCGATCTCGACGGCCGGGTCACCGGTTCGAAGGTTTCGATCTTCGACGTGAGCGACCCCGCCGAACCTCAGGAAGTCGCCGTCTGGTCCGCCCCGGGTGGCTGGAACGACATCGGGTGGGAGCACCGCAGCTTCCTGTGGTGGGGCCCCGAACAGCTCGCTGTGATTCCCGTCAATGTCTGGAACAACGGTGAGAACTGGGCCGGCGCCGTCGTGTTGAAGGTCGACGGCACCACCATCGAAGAGGTCGGCCGCATCGATCACATCGATGAAGACGACGATCGCGGGCGCACGGAGTGCGATGTGCTCACCTCTGATGATCTGCCTTCGAACGGCGACGAAGCCTCGTTCGAGACCGAGCTCGAGTGGATCGTGACCGACGGCTACAGCCGCATCATTCTCTGCGAGCCGGGCGAGCCCCTCTCGGTCTCGGGCTTCCAGTGCTATGAGGAGCCCTGGATGCTTGACGAGGCCGAGCGGATCGGTGTCGCCATTCCTGACGGCGCAACCCTCGGCTACTGCTGGGACAACGGCAACATGGCTCCGGTCATCAACCGCACGATGGTGATCGACGGAGACGAACTCTGGTCCCTGAGCTCCGAATGGGGCTGGATCTCCCCCGAGGCACCGGCAACCCTCCAGGTGAACGACCTCGGCTCGTTCGAGCGCATCGGCCGAGTCCAGATCGGCTGACGCCACCAGGGCGAACACTTCGGTTCCTCGAGGTCGGGTCGGCTGCCGACCCGACCTCGGCTACCGTCGGGGCCATGCCGGGATCCCCTCTCCGCATCACCCGTCTTGCCGCACTCGGCGTGCTCGCCTCGCTGATCGTCGGACTCGTTCGCTCCGCTCGTCGCCGGCCGACTCCGACGACGACGGGTGTGGCCAGCTGGGAACCCCTCATTGAGGAGGCGCCGACGCCGTCACGATCGGGCCCGGTGCAGTTCGCCGCTACCGCAACATCGAGCGAGCACCCTGTTTGGGTCGAGCCCGATGCCGATGGCGGCTGTCCGAGTTCACACCCGGTCAAGGGCAAGACCCAGAGCAAGATCTTCCACGTGCCCGGCGGCATGTCCTATGAGCGCACCAACGCCGAGCGTTGCTATTGCGACGAGGCAGCGGCTGAAGCCGATGGCTACCGCAAGGCGAAGCGCTAGCCGCGAAGCCAACGAGACTGCGAAGCGCTAGCCGAGGCGGACGGCGCGAACACTCTGGACGCCGTCGACGGCGCGGATCGCCTGCTGGACATTGTTGGGTACCAGGCCATCGGTCGAGATGACCATCATCGCCGCAACCCCATCGGCGTCTTCGCCGATGTACATGTTGGAGATGTTGACTCCGGCGTCGCCGACCATCGTGCCGACGATGCCGACCATGCCGGGGATGTCGTGGTTGCGCACGATCAACATGTCGTCAGACGGGCGAATGTCGAGCCGATGGCCGTCGACCTCATTGAGTCGGGGGTTGCCGTCGATCGGTGAGAGCGAGCCGGCGAGCGAGTGGACATCACCGGTGACCCGGATCAGGTTGCTGCGACCTTTCTCGCCGGGCGTGGTGATCACTCGGACGTCGAGGCTGCGCTGTTCGGCGAGGCGAGCGGCGTTCACGTAGCTGACGGGATCGCCGCCGATGTTGCCGAGCAGCCCTTTGAGGAACGAGAGCTTGGCCAGCGACGGATCCGACTCGCCGATCTCGCCCTGAAGTTCGAGGTCGATCGTGGCTGGCAGACCCTCAGCGAGACCGGCGAACATCGAGCCGAGCTGCTCGCACAAGGGCAGGTGATCCCGGAGCGCACCGCTGGCGGCGCCGGCTTCGACGTTGACGGCGAAGGGGACGAAGTCGCCGGCGAGCGCCTTGATGACCTGTTCGGCGATCGTCTCGCCGGCTCGATCCTGAGCCTCGCGGGTCGAGGCGCCGAGATGAGGGGTCGTGATGATGCCAGGTACACCGATGAGGGGGGACTCGGTGGTGGGTTCGTCTTCGAACACGTCGATGGCAGCACCGGCGATCTGACCGGAGGCAACCGCCTCGGCAAGCGCGAGTTCGTCGATGATGCCGCCGCGGGCGACGTTGACGATCCGCAGACCTGGCTTGGCGAGCCCGAGACGTTCCCTGTTGATCATCCCGATGGTCTCGCGGGTCTTCGCCACGTGGAGGGTGAGAAAGTCGGCTCTCGCCACGAGGTCGTCGAGTTCGAGGAACTCGACGTCAAGATGTTTGGCTGCTTCGGCTGGAACGAACGGGTCGTGGGCGACGATCTTCATGCCGAACGCAGCGGCGCGATGGGCGACGAGGCGTCCGATGCGACCGAAGCCGACAACGCCGAGCGTCTTGTCTTCGAGTTCGACGCCTTCCCATTTGGAGCGTTCCCAGCGGCCGTCGACCAGAGCGCTGTGCGCCTGCGGCACGTTGCGGGCCTGCGCCAGCAGGAGTGCCATCGTGTGCTCCGCAGCTGAGGTGATGTTCGACTCGGGCGCATTGACCACCATGACGCCGTTGGCGGTGGCGGCGGACGTGTCGACATTGTCGAGGCCAACACCGGCGCGACCGACGACCGCCAGCGATGGCCCTGCCGCAGCGATCAGCTCGGCGTCGACCTGCGTGGCAGAGCGCACAATGAGCCCAGACGCTCCGGCGATGGCCTCCCGAAGTTCCTCGGGCGACAGTCCGGTGCGGACATCCACCTCGTGGCCGGCCGCCCGCAGGGCGTCCAGACCGGGATCGGCAATCTTTTCAGCGACAAGGACACGATGCACCAGATCAGCTTGGCGGTTGGCCGTCGGCCAGCCTCCAATTTCATATGAACGCTCTGTGACGCCTTCCGCCAGGGTTCGGCAGGTCACCGACGGATGTCGATGGCCGGAACGTCGCCGGCGGGCGTGAAGCCCAGCATTTCGCCGAAGAACACGAGTTCAGCTTCCAGGGCGGTGATCACGTTCTCTGCCTTCCGGAATCCGTGCTGCTCTCCCTCGAAGAGCAGATAGCTGACCGGGATGCTCTGCTGTTCGAGCGCCGCCACGATCATCTCACTCTGGTGCGGCGGGACGATGGCGTCCTCGTCGCCCTGGAGCACAATCATCGGCGCCGAGAACTTCTCGACATGGTTGACCGGCGACCGCTCGTCGTAGATCGCCCTCGCCTCAGGCCAGGGACCGACAAGAGTGTCGAGGTAGCGCGACTCGAACTTGTGAGTGTCGGTCGCAAGCGCCTCGAGGTCGGCGACGCCGTACCGGGACGCCCCGACAGCGAAGACGTCGTGGAACGCGAGTGCGGACAGCACGGTGAACCCACCGGCGGAACCGCCGCGGATCATGAGGCGTTCGGGGTCGACGTCGCCTCGTTCGGCGAGGTAGCGGGCAGCAGCGACACAGTCCTCCACGTCGGCGACACCCCAGGAGCCGTTCAGCGCCTGGCGGTACGAACGGCCGTACCCGGTGGAGCCGCGGTAGTCGACGTCGACGACAGCGATTCCCCTGCTGGTCCAATAGAGAATGCCGAGCTGGAGTTGACGGCGGGCCTGGGCGGTCGGGCCGCCGTGGGCGAGAACCAGCAGCGGCGGTGCGGTCCCCTCCACGCCGACATGATCGGGATTGGTCGGCGGGTAATAGAGGGCATGAGCCACCGCATCGCCATCACCGGTCGGGAAGGTGATCGACTCGGGCTCGATCAGGTAACCGATGTCGACGGGCAACTCGCGTCCGGCATGCACGACCTCGCGGGTGACCTTCGGGCCGTCGAGCACGACCTTGACGACCTGCGCTTCGTGGCCGTAGCCGGCACCGACATAGACGACGCCGTCGGCGGCAGGTTGCATCGAAGAGACGGTCGCGTCGGGCATCGAGACGGTGCGGCCGTCGATCACCAACTCGTCGCCGGTCGGCAGCCCGACGGCGGCGACCGTGTGCTCGGGTGTGATCGCCCAGCGCTGCATGCCGAACACCCAGCTCGGTGTCGGAATCTCGAACGGGCCGGCGATCACCGGGGCGAACCCGGTGTCGGCCGACACCGAACCGAGATTCCACCATTCGTGCCGATCGCTGCAGGCGTAGAGCGTGCCGTCGGGACCCCAGCCGGGCTCGACCCAGGCTTCGGCACCGTTGTCGAACTCGAGTTCGATGTCGCCGAGGGAGCCGTCGGCGAAGGGTGCGACGAGGAGACGGGTGGCGTCCCACGGCATGTTTGGATGGTCCCAGGCGATCCAAACGAGGCGGGTGCCGTCGGGCGACAGCCGCGGTGACGCCACAAAGTCGCTGCCGCTCCACAGTTCGCAGATCTCCATCGACCCATCGGTGGCGATCGCGACGAGATCGTTCGTGGGTTCGCGATCGGGGTGATGAAGCTCACGGACGGCGACCACGAAACGACCGGACGGGTCGACCCGGAGATCGGCGAAACGAAGGCCTCGCGGCGTCGCCGGCTCGGGCGTGAGGAACGTCGGCTCCTCCCCCGGCACGAGACGACGGAGCCGCTGATCGCTGACGTCGACATAGAAGGCGACGCCGTCGTGCACCCACCAGGAACCCCCGCCGTACTCGTGTACGAGCGAGCGCACGTAGGCGTCGGGCGGCGTGATCTCTGCGGTGACCCCGTCTCGCTGACGCATCAGCGCGGTGCGACCCCCTTCGTCGGGGCGCGACTCGGACCACCAGATGTCGTCGGGGCCGTCGGGTCGAGGATCGACGCAGCACTCGGCAATGCCGAGCGCTCCGCTGACGAGGGACTCGGCGGTGATCGGCGATGGCCACTCACCGTACGGCGTGACCGCCGGCGTCGTGGCGGGTGGAATCACGACAAGAAGTCGGCGATGCGACCGACACCCTCGCTGAGGTCGTCGTCGCCGAGGGCAAACGACAAGCGAGCGCCGCCGCCAACCCCGAATGCCTCGCCCGGAACGATGGCGACCTTGGCCTCCTCGAGCAGGATGTCGGCGAGATCGAGCGTGGTATCGATCCGCCGGCCGCCGATCTCGTTGCCCAGCAGCGCCGAGAAGTCCGGGTAGGCGTAGAAGGCACCCTCAGGCTCGGGGCACAGCACACCCTCAATGCCCGAAAGCAGCGAATGCATCGTGCGGCGTCGACGATCGAAGGCCTCCCGCATCTCGTACACAGCGTCGAGTGGGCCGGTGACCGCCGCGAGCGCAGCGGCCTGAGCGACATTGGCGACATTGCTGGTCGAGTGTGACTGCAGATTCTGCGCAGCCTTGATCAGGTCAGCGGGGCCGATCATCCAACCGACCCGCCAACCCGTCATCGCGTAGGTCTTGGCGACGCCGTTCAAGATGATGACCTTGTCGCCGAGTTCGGGGACGAGCGTGGCCATTGAGTAGTGCTCGTTGTCGCCGTAGACGAGGTGTTCGTAAATCTCGTCGCAGATCACCCAGATATCGTGCTCGACCGCCCAGCGGCCGATCGCCTCGATCTCGTCTCGGGGGTAGATCGCGCCCGTCGGGTTGGACGGCGACACGAAGACGAGCGCCTTGGTGTTCTCCGTTCGGGCGGCCTCGAGTTGCTCGACGGAGGCGCGAAAGCCGCCCTCCGCCGTGGTGATGATCGGGACGGTGACGCCACCGGCGAGCGCGACGGGCTCCGGATAGGTGGTCCAGTACGGCGTCGGCAGCAGGACCTCATCGCCGGGATTGAGCAACGCCTCGAAGCAGTTGTAGACGGCGTGCTTGCCACCGTTGGTGATCAACACCTGCGACGCCTCGCAGCCATAGCCGCTGTCGCGCATGGTCTTGGCGGCGACCGCCTCCTTGAGTTCGGGGAGGCCACCAACGGCGCTGTACTTGTGCATCGCCGGGTCGGCGCAGGCTGCGATGGCCGCATCGACGATGTGCTGTGGTGTTGCGAAATCAGGCTCGCCGGCACCGAAACCGATGACGTTCTCACCAGCCGCTCGCATGGCCTTGGCCTTGTTCGAGACCGCCAACGTGGCCGAGGGGGCGATGGCGCCGACGCGCCGAGAAATCCGATCGAGAGTCATGGTCGAAAGGGTACCGAGATCGCTCCGCAGAATTCCGGTGATTGACGTCCGTTTTGGCGTCGAAGCTGCCACGCTTTCGGGGTGACCGAGTCTCAGAAAATCACGCCTGACATCACCATCCCGGCCGACCTCCTCCCGAGCGACGGCCGGTTCGGATCCGGCCCCACCAAGGTCCGCCCCGAAGCCCTCGATGCCCTCGCCGCCCGCGCTACCGACTTCATGGGCACCTCGCATCGAAAGATGCCGGTGAAGCTCGTTGTCGCCGAGATGCGCAACGGCATCGCCGAGTTGCTGCGCGCTCCCGACGGGTACGAGATCGTCTGCGGCAACGGCGGCTCCACCGGCTTCTGGGATGCAGCCGTCTTCGGGTTGATCGACGAGAAGTCGCACCATCTCAGCTTCGGTGAGTTCGGGGGGAAGTTCGCCAAGGCCGTGGCCATGGCCCCTCACCTGCAGGACCCATCGGTCACCGAGTCGGCAATGGGCACCCGCCCCGACCTCGAGACCGTCGCCGGTGTCGACGCCTACGCGTTCACCCATAACGAGACCTCGACCGGCGTGATGATGGATCCGGTCCGCGTCGGCGGCGACGGCGATCTCATGCTGGTCGACGCAACGTCGGCGGCCGGCGGCCTGATGTTCGACGCCGACGCCACCGACGTCTACTACTTCGCCCCCCAGAAGGCGCTTGCCTCCGACGGCGGTTTGTGGATCGCCATGATGTCGCCGGCAGCGATCGAGCGCGTCGAGCGCATCGCCAACAGCGGCCGCTACATCCCGCCGTCGCTCAACCTCTGGTCGGCGGTCGAGAACTCCCGCCAAGACCAGACCTACAACACGCCGGCGCTCGCCACGATCTTCCTCACCGCCCAGACGGTGAACTGGTTCAACGACAACGGCGGCCTGTCCTGGTCGGCCGGCCGCTCGGCCACTTCGGCGGAGATCCTCTACGGCTGGGCCGATGCGTCCGACGCTGCCTCACCGTTCGTGCAGGTCGAGTCCGAGCGTTCCAAGGTCGTCGCCACGATCGACTTCGACGAGTCGATCGACGCCGACACGCTCGTCGAGGTTCTTCGCAGGAACGGCATCCTCGATGTGGGCGGCTACCGCAAGCTCGGTCGCAATCAGCTGCGCATCGGCATGTTCCCGGCCATCGACCCGGCCGACACCGAGGCGCTCACGGCGTGCCTCGACTACTGCATCCAGGCGATGAGCTGATCGATCGGCCGCTCACTCCAGATGGTGGCGGCGATCGCGAACACCACTAGGGCGTGATGCCGGTGCGGGCGACCGGCGTGGCCGCGCCTGATCGCCGTTGCGCCGACACGACAAGGCTCTCGATCACGACGTTGCGGAGGTCGCGCGGGTCGATCAGGTCGTCGAAGCTCAGCCCATTGGCCGACCGATAGCTGCTCTCGTTCTCGGCCTGGTGCAGCTCGGCTCGTGTCGCCTCGTCGGCGCCGACCGCGTTGCTGGCACCCGACGCACCCATGGCGCCGAGCGTCGACCCGGGAAAGCCGAAGCTCAGGGTCTGCTCGTCGTAGGGGTTCATCGCCATCACGCTCGACCCGAAGCCGTACGCCTTCCGAAGCGTGACGTGGACCTTCACTGTCTGCGCCCGGGTCTGGGCAGCGAACATGCGCGCACCGGCCCGGAGGATTCCGGCTCGCTCCGAGGCTTGGCCCGCAAGCACCCCCGGGTTGTCGGCGAGGAAGACGAGCGGCAGATGGAAGCTGTCACACACCTGGATGAAGTGGGCGGCCTTGTCCGCTGCGTCGACATCGATCGATCCGGCGATGACCGACGGCTGGTTGGCGATGATGGCGATGGCTTCGCCGCCGATGCGGGCGAGTGCACACACGATCGATGAGCCGAAGTCCGGTTGAACCTGGAAGAACCCGCCACCGTCGACGAGCGCCGAGATGGCGAGCCGCATGTCGTAGGCGGCATTGCCATCACGGGGCACGATGTCGAGGAGGTCGTCAAGACGACGGGGGCCGGTGTCGCCCGTGTCGACGCTCGGTGGCCGTTCCCAGGCCGACGAGCCGAAGAACGAGAGATACGTGCGGATGTCGGCGAGGAGGGCGATGTCGTCAGCGGCGACGTTGTGCACGACCCCGGAGGCAATCGCGACGCCCGGTCCGCCAAGTTCGGCCTTGGTGACCTCCTCGCCAAGGGCCGCCTTCACCACCGGCGGCCCTGCAGTGAAAATGGCGGCATCGGGAGTCATGACCGAGAAGTCGCACAGCGGTGCGGTGATCGCCCCGTGACCGGCTGACGAGCCCATCACCCCGCACACCATCGGCACGAGTCCGGACAGGCTGCCCTGGGCACCGAGGTCGCCCGGGCCTCCGCCACCCGGATCGCCAGGCATCGGTGGCCGATGACCGGCGCCCTCGAGGAGCATCACCAACGGGATGCGTTCCCGGCGGGCGATGTCGACGATGCGCCAGCGTTTCCGGCTGGCTGCCGGCCCGATCGACCCTCCGAGCGTCGTGAAATCCTCGGCGCCGACAGCAACCGGGCGGCCGTCGATGCGACCGACACCAGCGACGAGCGCATCGGCCGGTGCCGCTCCGGCGAGGGCACCGATCTCGGTGAACGAACCATCGTCGAGCAAGGCCCCGATGCGGCTGCGAGCGTCGAGACGGCCGACCTCGCGGCGTCGGGCAAGTTTGTCGGCACCCCCCATCGCGTGGGCGGTGGCGCGGCGCGCTGCGAGATCATCGAGTGTCGCGTCCCAGTCCCCCGTCATGGCGGCCAAGCCTAGGCGACGGTCAGACGACGACGGAGAACGCCCATACGTGCACAGCGGCCACGACCAGACGAGATCGCTACCGTCTCAGAGGGAGGCGCGGCCGTCGCCACGGACCGTGGCGTCGATGACCGCCGCCATCGTCGCTGCGAGTTCGTCAGCCGAGACGCCCCACGACTCGAAGCCCCGCCGGTGCGAGCTGACCTGGGTGAGCATGGTGGTGAGCACGCTCGCAATGCCGCCCGGCGATGCCGAAACGTCGATCGCCCCCACCGCCCGCGCCTCGTGGGCGAGATCCTTGAGCGCCAGGAACACACCGTTGAACAGCCGGGTGCGGAGCTGACGGAAGCGGACGTCACCCTCGAGCGCCGCCAGGTCGGCGACGCGGAGGAGTTCCCCGTGCTCGGCAAAGAAAGCGAGGAATCCCTGCGAAAGTCCGGCTGCGGCATCGCCACTCTCCCACGCCGCATCGGTGACGAGAGATCGGAGCTGACGGCCCCCGGCGTCGGTGAGCTCATCGATCAGTGCGAGAACGGCCGCCTCGACGTCGGGGAAGTACTGGTAGAAGGTCGCCGGACTCGTGTCCGCTCGCCGCGAGATGTCGACCACGGTGAGATCGCGGTACGGACTTTCGGCGACCGCGGTTCGGGTGGCGGCGAGCAATCGCTGACGAGTCGCCTGACCGCGGCGACCCGCAACCCGCCCATCGGCGGCGCGTGGTGCCTCATCGGCGGCGAGATCAGTTCGCGGATCGCTCACGGCGAGCGAGACTAGCGCTCGGAGAACTCGGCGCGCAGAGCTGCCCCGTGTGTGTCGAGCGGAGCGGCCTCGCCCCGGGATCTTGTGACCGTCGGCGAAGCGACGGCGACGCGCTCCCCGCCCAACGCCACCACCCATCCATCGCCCTCAGGTTCGACAGCTGCAGTGATCGGGCGACGCTGTGCCCAAGCGGCGGCGCGACTCAGCGGCACCTCGACCGCCGAAGCCCGCTCGTCGACCAGCAGTTCCGCGGCCATCGCCGCGGCAACCAGGCCCGCTACGGGGTCGGCGACAGCGTCGGCTACGAACATCGGGCCACCGGGATCATCGATCCAGAGTCCGCCCGCCACCGCTGCATCGTCGCCGAACCCGACGCGATCAGGGTCGCCGATTCGGCCGTGGCCGGTGATCGACAGCCACGAGGTCGCCGACGCCTCGACGACGGTGGAGGGATCGAGTCCCACACCGGCCAGGGCCCGCGGGCGGGAGGCTTCGATGACGAGATCAGCGGCGGCGACCATCCGTCGCAGGAGCGCCTGATCGGCTCGGTCGCCGAAATCGATCGTGATTGTCTCCTTGCCAGCGTTGAGGAGATCGTAGAACGCCGCCGGGCCGGACCTGGCTCCGTCGGGCCGACCCCGTCCCTCCACCTTGATCACCCGTGCGCCTGCGTCGGCGAGGAAGGAACTGGCGAGTGGCCCAGCCCACAACGACGAAAAATCGAGCACCACCGGCCGAGCGCGAACCGGTCTCGTAGGGCCTCGGTGGATTTCGTGCCCCGGGGCAGGCGTCTGCGGTCGCTCGTCGGGGCGGGCGATCGCCAACCCGAGCAGACGCCCGCGTTGGACAAGATCAGCGGCCGACCGACGCCGGAGCTCACGCCGGAGGGCCTCCCAGTCTTCGGGGTCGACGGCAGCCTCGACCAGTGCCGGCAAGGCAGCGACATCCTCGGGCCGGGGCAGGTTGAGCACCACCCAACCGTCACCGCAACGTTCGAATCGAGCGGCGCCACCAACCGAGACGGAACCCCGACGGTGAAGTCCAGCGAAGGCCGCCCGCTCGGCCAGCAGCGACGGGCCGTCGATCGCCACCTCGTGACCGAGCCGTTTGGTCGTTACCGCCAGATCCGCCGCCAACGACGCAGCCGCGTCGACCAGACCGGCGGGTCCGGCCAACGGCGGACCGTCGACCCGACCGGTCAACGACATCGCGCCGCAGTTGGCCCAGGTCGCCACCTGATCGAGCTCCGCCATGGCGCCGACGCTAGCGAAGCCCGTACGGACTTTTCGCCCGACCACCTCTCGGGCCAGACTGAGGCACGCCGATCGGCGAACCAAGGGGGAAACCAACATGGTCGAGTTGAAGCCAGGTGCACGCTTCCAGAGCACGGTGTGCAGCACCGAGGTGATCGTCGTCAAGGGGGCCGGCGAGGTCGACCTGACCTGTGGTGGCGCGCCGATGGTCGCATCGGGCACCGGTGAGATCAGTGGCAGCCCGTCCGACGACGCCGCCGGCGGCACCCAACTCGGCAAGCGGTACGGCAACGCCGACGAGACGATCGAACTGCTGGCCACCAAGGCTGGCGACGGATCGCTGGCAGCCGACGGCGGGGCTCTCGAGATCGCCCAGGCGAAGACCCTTCCCGCCTCGGACTGAGCCACACCCGCCCATGAACCTGATGATGCTGCTGGAGATGGCGGCGGAAGGGCTCGACGATCGGGTGGCCGTGGGATCACTCGACGGCGGGCTCACCTACCGCCAGCTCTACGACCGTGCCCACGGCGCAGCCAACCGCTACCGGGCTGCGGGCGTTGAGTCCGCAGTCGTGTGCGACGAGTCGAGCCCGGCGCTGCCGATCGCCCTGTTCGGCTCCGCGTGGGCGGGCATCCCCTACGTGCCGCTCAACTATCGCCTTCCCGCCGACGATCTCCTGGCGCTCGCCGAGCGGGCCGGTTCGGCCGTCGCCATCGCCGACGAACCCAACCTCGAGCGGCTGGGCAGACTCCCGGGCGTCTCGTCCGTCTCCGCCGAGGCGTTCAGCGCCGATCCGGCAGCAGGAACAGACGGACACGCCAGTCCTGGCGACTGGAACATGGACCCCGACGACCTCGCCGTGCTGCTCTTCACCAGCGGCACGACCGGCAGCCCGAAGTCCGCTGTGCTGCGCCACAAGCATCTCGTCTCCTACATCCTCGGCTCGGTCGAGTTCATGGGCGCCGGCGAGGACGAAGCCACCCTCGTGAGCGTGCCGCCGTACCACATCGCCGGTGTTGCCTCGATGCTGTCGTCGATCTACGCAGGCCGTCGGATCGTGCAGCTGCCCCGGTTCGACCCCGACGTCTGGATCGACACCGTCGAACGCGAAGGCGTCACCCACGCCATGGTCGTGCCGACCATGCTCACCCGCATCGTCGATGCGCTCGACGCCCGCGGCGGGGCGCCGATGCTCGGCATCCGAGCGCTCTCCTACGGTGGCGGCAAGATGCCCCGGCCCGTGATTGAGCGGGCACTCGACCTCTTTCCGATCACCAACTTTGTCAATGCCTATGGGCTCACGGAGACGTCGTCGACCATCGCCCTGCTCGGCCCCGACGACCACCGTGTCGCCCAGTACAGCGATGATCCGATCGAGCAGCAGCGCCTGGCCAGCGTCGGGCGTCCGCTTCCGGGTGTCGAAGTCCAGGTGCGAGACGACGACGGCACCGTGCTCGGTCCCGGCGACGTCGGCGAGATCTTCGTCCGCGGTGAACAAGTGGCCGGCGAGTACCGCGAGAAGGGGTCGTTGCTCGATGCCGACGGATGGTTCCCGACCCGCGACGGCGGCTTCGTCGACGACGACGGCTATCTGTTCATCCAGGGCCGCAACGACGACGTGATCATTCGCGGCGGCGAGAACATGTCGCCGGGCGAGATCGAAGACGTCGCCATCAGCCATCCCGGCGTGCGCGACGCAGCGGCGATCGGGGTGCCATGCCGAGAATGGGGCGAGAAGGTCGTGTTGCTGATCGTGGCTGACGGCGACGCACCCGCCCCGGACGAACTCGATGACCTGATCCGGGAGCGTCTGCGGTCCAGCCGCGTTCCCTCGCACGTCGAGATGGTCGACGAGCTTCCCTACAACGAGACGGGCAAGCTCCTCCGCCGGGTCCTGCGCGAGCAGTTCGCGTATCTCGGCGACGACCCGACGGACTGACGATGACCGACACGCCACGGTGGGATCTCGCCGCGGCGGAGTCCGCCGTCGCGTCGCTCGATCTCGCTCGCGAGGTCGGTGCGGCGGTGGGCGTGCCTGCTGTTGTCCTCGACCCGAGTCCGACGGATCCCGACGACCGGTGGGATGCGGTTCTCGGGCAGCTCGCCCCACTCGCCGTCGTCACAGTCGCCGAGTGGGGTCGTGCCGATGTGATCGGACCGGTCGACGAACTCGTCGCTGCGATCATCGCCCGACCCCAGGCCGCCACCACCACGGCGGTCCACCTCCGCACCCTGCCGGGAGAACCTCTCGCCGCCCTCCACCAGGAATCGCTCGCCTACGCCACCCTGCAGGGCGGAGCTGAGCACGCCGCCTGGCTGGCGTCGCAGGGGCGACGTACCCGCAACGATGACGCCCCTCGCGTCACCCTCACCGACGAACCCGACCTCACGATCACGTTGACGCGATCTCGACTCCACAACCTGCTCGACCGTCGAGGGCGGGACGAGCTCGCCGAGGCGTTCCGCGCAGCGGCGTTGATCGCCCCGGGTCGACCGATCCGGTGGCGAGCCGACGGGCCGTCGTTCTGTGCCGGGGGTGATCCGGCTGAATTCGGCTCGGTCACGGACCCGGCGACCGCGCACCTGATCCGGCTGGCCTCGTCTCCCGGCCCGGCGGTGCTCGCCGTGGCCGATCGGCTCTCGGTCGACGTTCACGGCGCCTGTGTCGGTGCTGGCATCGAGTTGGCGGCGATGGCGTCGAGCGTCGTGGCCCATCCCGATACCCGATTCCGTCTACCCGAGTTGACGATGGGGCTCATGCCTGGCGTCGGTGGCACCTGGAGCATCGGTCGCCGTATCGGGCGTCGGCTGCTCCTGCAGTGGCTGCTGCTCGATCTTGAGATCGATGTCGACACGGCGCTCGCTTGGCGCCTCATCGACGTTGTCGCCACGAGCGACGAGTCGGCGTGACCGTGAGCAGTGGTGTCGACGTGCCGTCAGTCCGTCAGGGACGAGGCTCTCGGGGCAGGCCAAGGACGCGCTCGCCGAGCACATTGCGCTGAACCTGGTTGGAGCCGCCATAGATGGTGTGCGCCCGGGTGTACAGGAAGGTGCGCTGGAGCTTGTCGAGCGGATAGTCGGGTCCGTCGCCGTGCCCGTTGTGGCCGTCGGCACCCGCCACCATGCCTTCGGGTCCGGCGACGAGCATGGCAAGTTCGCCCATGCGGCGATGCCAGCCCGCCCAGTAGAGCTTGCCGATCGACGCCTCAGCGCCGGGTACGCCGTCGTGGGTGAGGGCGGTGAGCATGCGCAGTTGGTTGTACTTGAGAATCTCGAGACGGATGTGGGCCTCGGTGAGTTCCTGTCGCACGACGGGGTCATCCCAGCGGCCGTTGGCTTTGGCAAGGGCCAGGAGATCCTCGAACTCCTGACGGAACGAGACCTGCTGACCGAGGGTCGAGGCGCCTCGTTCGAACGCAAGCGTTCCCATGGCGACCTTCCAGCCGTTGCCGACACCACCGACAACCATGTCCTCGTCGCACACGGCATCGGAGAAGAAGGTCTCGTTGAATTCGGTACCGCCGGTGATCTGCACGATCGGACGGATCTCGATCCCGGGCTGATCCATCGGCATGAGGAGGTAGCTGAGCCCGGCATGACGTTCGGAGCCCGGCTCGGTGCGGGCGACGACAAAGATCCAGTCGGCGAACTGGGCCAGCGACGTCCAGACCTTCTGCCCGTTCACCACCCACTTCCCGTCGACGAGATCGGCGCGGGTCTTCACGTTGGAGAGATCGGAGCCGGCGTCGGGTTCGGAGTAGCCCTGGCACCAGAGTTCGTCACCCGAGAGAATCTTCGGCACGAACCGCTGCTGCTGCGCCTCGGAGCCGAACGCCATCAGGGTCGGGCCGAGCAGGGTGACACCCATGTTGGGAATGCGTCCCGGCGCCTTGGCCTCGACATAGGTGAGGTGGAAGACGACCTGTTCGGCGAGCGTGCACTCACGGCCGCCGATCGAGGCGGGAAAGTCGATGCCGAGCCAGCCACCCGTGGCGAGTTCCTTCTCCCACGCAATCTGGACGTCCGCAGGGATGTCCTCGTGGCCGGTGAGACCCTTGCCACGGTAGGCCCCGAACTCGCCGGAGAGGTGCTCCTCCAGCCAGGTGCGGACCTCGTCGCGGAAGTCGTTGAGGGAGTCATCGAGCCGGACGTCCATAGTGTGCGAGCGTACAACCCGACCTGACGGACCGTCAGAATCGGGCGCCGAGCTCGTCCTGTGCGATGATCCGGGACATGGCTGAACCGACCATGTCAATCGCCGACGTCGACGCGATGCTCACGGGCGAAGGGGGCTTCTTCGAGACCGTTCCCGTCATCGTGAACGGCGTCGAGGTGACCACTGCGAAGAACCGCGCACCGCACCTGCGCGCCCTGCTCCAGAACTCCGCAAATCACGGTGGCGACGGCAGCGCCCGCTACTACGTGTTCGACGACGGGACTGAGGCGACCTTTGCCGAGAACATCGCCACCGCGGCATCGCTCGCGGCGGGACTCGCCGAGCGGTACGGCATTGGTCACGGTGACCGCGTCGCCATCCTCGCTGCGAACACGCCCGAGTGGATCCAATCGTTCTGGGCGATCACCTCGCTCGGCGCCATCGCCGTTGCCATGAACGGGTGGTGGACCGAGGACGAGATCCGATACGGCCTCGAACTCACCACGCCAAAGCTGCTGCTCGCCGACGCCAAACGGGCCGAACGCATCACCGGCGACCCGGGAGTCCCGCTCGTCGTGTTCGAGCAGGACTTCGCCGAACTTCGCGATCACGCACCAGGAGCAGAGCTGCCCGACACCCCGATCGACGAGGACGACGCCGCCACGATCCTGTTCACCTCTGGCACCACGGGGCGCCCGAAGGGCGCAATCATCACCCACCGGAACTTCAACGCCTATCTCACGTGCGCGTTCATCCTCGGCGCCCGCGACGCGTTCCGCTTCCCGGCCGATCCCGACGACCCGCCGAAACCCCCGATGCTGTCGCTGGCCGCCAGCCCCCTCTTTCACATCTCCGGGCTCCATTCATGCTGCGTCACCGCCGTGGCCTCGGGCATGGGCCACGTCTGGACCACCGGCCGGTTCGATCCGGAGAAGGTCCTGCAACTCACCGAGACGTACAAGATCACCCGGCTCAGCGGTGTCACCACCCAGGTCTGGAGGATCATCGAGCACCCGAAGTTCCACGAGTACGACACGTCGAGCGTGACGGCCATCGGCGGCGGAGGTTCGGTCTGGTCACCGGAGCTTCTGCGGGCGTGCCGCGAGGCGCTCCCCCACGCCGAGCGTCCCGTGGGCGTCGGGTACGGCCTGACCGAGTGTTCGGGCCTCGCCACCTCGGCGAGCGACGACGTGCTCCGAGAACACCCGGAGTCGGTCGGTTCGGCGATCCCGACATGCGACCTCGCGATCCACGACGACGACGACAACCCACTCCCTGACGGCGAGATCGGCAACGTCATGTTGCGCGGTCCGATGGTCACGCCCGGCTACTGGAACAATCCGGAGGCGACGGCCGACACGATCCGACCGGGCGGTTGGCTCCGGACAGGCGACTTCGGCCGCATCGAGAATGGGCTGCTCTTCCTCGCAAGCCGCCGCACCGATCTCATCATCCGAGGTGGCGAGAACATCTATCCGGTCGAAATCGAGAACCGGCTCGACGAACACCCGGCCGTCCGCGAGGTCGTCGTGCTCGGAGTCGATCACCGTGAGCTCGGCCAGGAGGTCAAGGCCTACGTCGTGCCTGTCGACGACGCCGATGTCACCGTGGACGAACTCGCCGCGTTCGTCGGCGAGACCCTTGCTTCCCACAAGGTGCCTGCGCACTGGGAGATCCGCACCGAGCCGCTTCCTCGCAACGCCACCGGAAAGATCCTCAAGCAGGTCGTCGCCGGCAACGCCGAGAACACCTTCATCGAGGAGTAGGGGTCGGGGTGCTCACCGAGATCGCCCGCCGCGCCGCGGTCGAGTTCGCCGACACCGAGGCATTCGTCACCGAACACGGCTGGTCGATCACCTATGCCCAGCTCAATCGCGCCGCGGACGAGGCCGCCACCGGACTCTTCGACCAGGGGATCCGGCCGGGGTCGGTGCTCGCGCTCGCAACGCCGTCGAACGTCGACTTCGTCGTGCTGTACCTCGCCGCCGCTCGTCTCGGCGCCGTGACTGCTGGCCTCAATCCCCGTTTCACCGGGCCAGAGCTACGGGCGTGCATCGGCGTGCTCAAGGCCGATCTCGTGATCGCCTCACCGACCCTCGCAGCGGCGATGGGGCCGATCGACTCGTCGATCGCTGTCGTCGACGCCGGAGACAGCGCCCACACTGTAGCGGCCAGATTTCGGGTGCCGGATGCAGCACCGGTATCCGACCTGCCCGCCGATCCCGAACGCCCGGTGTGTATCTGCTTCACCAGCGGCTCCACCGGTCAGCCGCGCGGCGGTTGGTACGCCAACCGTCAACTTCAGGCAATCGCCGATCTCGACACCGGCGGCGCGTGGGGTGGCGGCGGCCACGGCCTCTCGTCGGTCGCGATGGCCCACGTCGGCTTCATGACAAAGTTGCCGTGGATGCTGGCCAGCGGTCGCACCACACATCTCCTTGAGCGGTGGCGGGCCCGCCCGATTCTCGATCTCATCACCCGGTACCAGATGCCGGCCATCACCGGCGTTGCGCCCCAGATCGCCCTCCTGCTCAACCTGCCGGACATCGCCGAGCACGACTTCGGTCACGTGAAAGCGATCGTCGCCGGAGGCGCTGCGTCTCCCCCGGCGCTCGTCGAGGAGGCCCGACGGGTCTTCGGTGCCCCGTACTCGATTCGCTACAGCTCGACCGAGAGCGGCGGCATCGGGATCGGCACCGCCCTCGACGCCGACGACGACGAGGCGTTGCACTCGATCGGCCGACCTCGCCCGGGAGTCGAGGCCGACATCCGCGATGAAAACGGTGATCCGCTGCCCGACGGTGAGGTCGGGGAGCTCTGGCTCACCTCGCCGGCCGTGATGTCGGGCTATTGGAACGACCCGGCTGGTACGGCCGAGACGCTCGTCGACGGCTGGCTCCGCACAGGTGACCTCGCCACCCGTGACGACAACGGCATCTTCCGGCTGCGAGGACGGGTGAAAGAGATGTTTATCCGAGGCGGCTACAACGTCTACCCGATGGAGGTCGAGGGCGTCCTGCTCGACCATCCGGCCGTGGCCGAAATCGTGCTGGTTCCTCGCCCGGATCCCGTCATGGGAGAGATCGGTGTGGCCGTCATCGTGCCCGTCGATCCGAGCGCGCCACCGACGCTCGACGATCTCCGAGTCCACGGGGAGGCGACGCTCGCCCATCACAAACTGCCGGAGGCGATCCGTGTCGTCGCCGAACTCCCGCGAAACGCAAGCGACAAGATCGACCGACGCGCGCTTGCTCGGGTCGAGGCCGAACACCCGTCGACCTAACGTCGCCGGCGCCCACCACCCTTTTCCCGCCGGGCCCGCTGCGCTTCCCGCTTCCGGAGATTGTCGAGTTCGTCGACGAGTTCGAGGAAAAGTCGTACCCGCATCGCCGGCAGATCGCCGGTATCAATCGCAACCTGCACTGCGCAGCCGGGTTCATCTCGGTGTGCACAATCTCGGAAGCGGCAGTGCTCGGCGAGTTCGACGAGGTCTCCGAAGACAAGATCGACGGCATGTTCGGCCTCCCAGAGCCCGAGCGTCCGGATTCCGGGCGTATCGAGGATCAGGCCGGCATCACCGGGAAGACGGATGAGCTCGCGGGCAGTGGTCGTGTGACGCCCCTCGGCGTCACTTGCCCGGACCTCCCCCACCTCGAGGCGTTCCTCGCCGACGAGCGCATTCACGATCGATGACTTGCCGACACCGCTCTCACCGACGAGCGCGAGCGTGCGTTCTGCCCCGATTCGGGCGAGGAGTTCGTCGAGTCCCGTGCGATCGACGACGCTCGTGACGATCACCGGGACCGAGCCCGCAACCGCCTCCACGATCGAGAAGGCCGGTGTGTCGACATCGGCCTCGTCGGCCTTCGTCAACACGATCAACGGCTCAGCACCGCTGTCGATTGCCATCACGAGCAGTCGCTCGAGCCAACCGGCCTGCACCGGCCGGTCGAGTCCGAGAACCGCAGCCACCACATCGACGTTGCTGGCCAGAACCTGCTCGAGATCCTTCTCCGCCGGATCGCGGCGGCTCACGGCGGTGCGGCGGGGCAGCACTCGGGCGATCACCGTGCCGAGGCCTTCGGTGTCCTCGATCTCGACCCAGTCACCGGTGACCGGTGCAACCTCTCCCTGCGCCCGCTGCGAGTCCGAGAGCACGCGCACGCGACCATCGGGAGTCATGACATCGCACTCCCCTCGGTCGACCCGGACCACCCGAGCCTGCCTCGTCCCGTCATGCCAGTCACCAGCGGGGACGCGACCGACTCCCCAGTCGACGAGCGACTCGCTCAACGGGCATCATCCTGGCGGTGCACGTCGCCAAGTCTGCCCTATTGCGCCCGCACGAGAGCCATCTCCGCCGCCAAATCGTTCCCTCCGCCAGCGCGAGACGGCATCGTGGACACCGTGAGTAGTCAGCATCCGTCGCAGTCGGCGCCCTGGTGGATGGGCGCGCTCTCCGGTGTCGCCGCCGCTGCGGTTGCGTTGGCATTCGGTCAGTTCATCGAGGGCGTGTCCGACACGATGCCGGGTCTCGTGCTCGGGGTCGGGGAGCTCATCATCGACTACACGCCCGGGTGGGCCGCAGAGGAATCGATCGAGAACCTCGGCACCGCCGGCAAGGGCAACCTCCTGCTCGGCATCACGATCGTTGCGTTCGTGCTCGCCGGACTCCTCGGCGAGCAGGCGCTGAAGCGCGGTGATCGCGTCGGCGTGGCCGGGTTCCTTGCCTTCGGTCTCCTCGGCGGGTGGGCTGCAGCCCGCAACCCGCAGTCGTCCTTCGTCGCCGGCTGGTTCTGGGCCCTCGTCGCCGCCGGCCTCGGCATCGCCACCCTGCGCATACTGCTCGAAAAGGCGCGGGCATCAGCAACCGCAACGGCCGAGGTCTCCTCGGAGCGCGCGGAGATCGCTGCAAGTCCGCTCGAGCCACCGCACAGTCGTCGGGCGTTCATGCAATGGAGCGCCGGTGCCGGTGCGGTGGCGCTCACCGGCGTCGGCGTCGGTCGCGCCGCCGAAGGCACCGGTGCCGGTGATCGTGCTCGCCGCGAGATCGTGTTGCCCGACGCAACCGCTGAAACGGCGACGACGTTCGCCGACGGCACAGCCAGCACCGTCAGCGCCGAACCGTTCGATATCCCCGGCTTGTCGAGTTGGATCACTCCGTCGACCGGCGATCAGTTCTACCGGATCGACTCTGCCCTTTCGTTCCCGCAGATCGACCCGGCCACGTGGCGGCTTTCGTTCACCGGCATGGTCGACAATCCCTACGAGATCACCTATGACGAGATCCTCGACATGGATCTCGTCGAACGCACCATCACCCTGGCGTGCGTCTCCAATCCGATCGGCGGCGACTATGTCGGGAACGCCGTGTGGACCGGTGTCCCCCTCGCCGCCCTCCTCGACCGAGCCGGGGTCCAGGACGGCGCCACCCAGATCGTGGGCCGTTCCGTCGACGACTTCACCGCCGGCTTCCCAACCGAGACGGCCTATGACGGCCGCAACGCAATGCTGGTCGTGGGGCAGAATGGCGAACCGCTCCAGGTCCGCCACGGCTTTCCCGCCCGGCTCGTGGTCGCCGGCCTTTACGGCTATGTCTCTGCCACCAAATGGATCGAGGAAATCAACCTCACCACCTGGGAGGCGTTCAACGGGTACTGGATCGATCTCGGCTGGTCCAAAGACGGCCCGATGAAAACTGCGTCGCGCATCGACGTCCCCCAGCACCGCAGTCGAATCACTGCCGGAACGACACCGATCGCCGGCGTCGCCTGGTCTCCGGTGCGTGGCATCCAGGCGGTGGAGATCTCGATCGACGAGGGCCCCTGGCAGATCTGTGACCTCGCCGTTCCGGGTACCGACGAATCCTGGGTCCAGTGGAAAGCCGATTGGAACGCGTCGCCCGGGGTGCACCGCATCGACGTTCGAGCCATCGATAAGTACGGCGAGATCCAGCCGGTCGGCCCCAAGGCCGTCGCTCCCGACGGCGCCGAGGGCTACCACGCCATCCTCGTCGAGGTCGTCGCCTGAACGATCCGTCGAGGGCTCTCACACGACACGGCGTGGAGCCGGTCTCGCCGAAACCAACTGTTCATCTGAGGATCCACCCGACGCCCTCGTTCTCGTGCGTACGGTGAGTGGGCACATGACGAGTTCACGTCGTACCTACGTCCTCGACACATCGGTCCTGCTGAGCGAACCGCAGGCCCTCCGACAGTTTGAGGAACACGCCGTCATTCTTCCGCTGGTCGTCCTGACCGAACTGGAAGCCAAGCGCAACCATCCGGAACTCGGATGGGCGGCGCGGACCGCGCTTCGAAGTCTCGAGGAACTCCGGGAACGACACGCCTCACTCCTCGAGGAGCTACCGGTCAACGAGCACGGTGGCACGATTCGCGTCGAGCTCAACCACACCTCCACCGAGCCACTGCCCGAAGCGCTGCGATCAGAAGCCAACGACCACCGCATCCTCACCGTCGCGCACAACCTGGCTCGCGAAGGACTCGACGTCACCCTCGTCACCAAGGATCTACCGCTTCGTCTCAAGGCTGGCGTGGTCGGGCTTGACGCCGCCGAGTATCGAGACACCGAGGTCGCCGACGGCAGCTGGACCGGCTTCACCGACCTCGCCGTCGAAAGCGCTGTCGTCGACGAGTTCTACGACGAAGGCGTGGTCGACCTCTACGAGGCTCGGGACCTGCCGGTCAACACCGGCATCACGTTGGTTGCGGGCTCGCAGTCGGGCCTCGGCCGCGTGCGAGAGGACAAACAGATCCATCGCATCCCCGACCGTTCCGTGTTCGACGTCCGGCCCCGTTCCCGAGAGCAACACATCGCGCTCGATCTGCTCACCGACAACTCGGTCGGCATCGTGTCGCTCGGTGGCCGTGCCGGCACCGGCAAGAGCGTGCTTGCGCTCGCTGCCGCGCTTGAGGCCGTCCTCGAGAACCGCACCCACTCGAAGGTGATCGTCTTCCGTCCGCTGTACGCCGTCGGCGGCCAAGACATCGGCTACCTCCCCGGCTCCGAGGCCGAGAAGATGTCGCCGTGGGCTGCGGCGGTCACCGACGCGCTGGAGGCGATCGCCGGACCAGAGGTCGTCGACGAGATCATCCATCGCGACCTGCTCGAGATCCTGCCGCTGACCCATATCCGGGGACGCTCGATCACCGACGCGTTCATCATCGTCGACGAGGCGCAGAATCTGGAGCGCAACGTCCTACTCACCGCCCTCACTCGCATCGGCGAGAACTCCAAGGTCGTGCTCACCCACGACGTCGCCCAGCGCGACAACCTTCGCGTCGGCCGCTACGACGGCATCGGCGCTGTCGTCGATCATCTGCGGGGCCATCCGTTGTTCGGCCACATCACCCTGACGCGAAGCGAGCGCAGCCCGGTGGCCGCGCTCGTCGCTGGATTGCTCGACGGACACGGCTGAGCCGCATCCGAGGCAGCGTCGCTCAGTCCTTCATGAGGTAGTCGGCGTCGTCGTCGCCGAGCAACAGCTCAAGCTCGTCGGCGAGGCCGGGGTGGTGATCGAGTTCCTCATCGGCATCGATGATCTCGATCGCAACCTGGCGGGCGGCGGCGACCCACTCCTTGTCCCGACGAAGTGACGCGAGCTTGAGATCGTTCCGTCCCTTTTGCCGCTCACCCATGATCGTGCCTTCGCCGCGCAGGTCGAGATCGACTTCGGCGAGCTCGAAACCGTCGGTCGACGCAACGAGTGCCTCAAGTCGCGCCTCGCCGTCGGCGGTCGAGGGATCCCCGACGAGGAAGCAGCGGCTGGCGTGGCGGCCTCGACCGACTCGACCACGAAGCTGATGAAGTTGGGCGATCCCGAACCGATCGGCGTCGAGGATGACCATGACGGTGGCGTTCGGGACATCGACACCGACCTCGATCACGGTGGTGGCGACGAGCACGTCGATTTCGCCCGCCCGGAAATCGTCCATGACCGCCGCCTTCTCCGCCGCCGTGACCCGACCATGGAGCAGCCCGAGTCTCAGGTCCGACAGTTCGGCTGCCTGGAGCGCAGCGAAGGTGTCCTCGGCCGACCGAACGTCGAGCGCCTCGGATTCGTCGATCAGCGGGCACACGACATAGACCTGCCGGCCAGCACCAACCTCGGCGCGAACGACATCCCAGACCCCATCTTCGGCGGCGTCATCACGAGCCCACTCGGTGACGATCGGTGTCCGGCCAGGCGGGAGTTCATCGAGCACTGACACGTCGAGGTCGCCGTAGACCGTCATCGCCGCAGTTCGCGGGATCGGCGTGGCGGTCATGACCAAGACATCGGGAGCAGTGACGGCGTCACCCTTCTCTCGCAGCGCAGCCCGTTGCTCGACACCGAAACGGTGTTGCTCGTCGATGACGACGACCCCGAGGGCGGCGTATTCGACCTTCTCCTGGATCAGGGCGTGCGTGCCGATGATGATGTCGACCTTGCCGGTGACCAGATCGGCGAGGATCTTGCGTCGATCGCCGGCCGCTACACGGTTCGTGAGCAACTCGACCCGCAACGGGCGCTCGCCCATGAGCGTGCTCGGGTCGGGAACTGACAGGTCGCCGAGCATGGCGGTCACGCCGGCGTGATGCTGTTCGGCCAGCACTTCGGTGGGTGCCATCAACGCTCCCTGATACCCGCCCTGCACCGCCGTGAGGAGCGCGTGCACTGCCACCAGTGTCTTGCCGGAACCGACATCGCCCTGCAGAAGACGATGCATGGGTCGGGCGAGTTCGAGATCCGCACCAATCTCACCGATCGCCCGCTGCTGAGCGTTGGTGAGCGGGAACGGCAGCCGTTCGAGGAACCGGTCGGTGAGCTCACCGGCGATCTCGTGGGCGATACCAGCCGTCTCCCGCTCAATACGGCGCTTGCGACGAACCAACTCAAGTTGCACCCGCAACAACTCGTCGAACACGAGCCGCCGGCGGGCCTCGGCAACCTCGGCCATCGATTCGGGCTGATGGATACCGAACACGGCGGCGGCGCGATCGACAAAGTCGAAGCGGTCGAGCACGCCATCGGGAACGGGGTCGTCGAGGCCGCGGGGTCGGCAACGGGCGACTGCCTCTTCGACGAATCGAGCGAGGTCCTTGGTGAGAAGGCCGGACTTCTCCGACTGGGGATACACGGCGATGATCCGGCCTGTCTGATCACCCACGAGGTCGACGATCGGGCTGGTCATCTGACGCTGGCCCTGGAACGTGTCGCACTTGCCGTGGACCAACACGCTCATGCCGGGGGTGAGTTGTTTCTCTCGCCACCGCTGGTTGAAGAAGGTCAAACGGAGCTGATGCCCACCGTCACCGATCACGACTTCGGTGAGCGTGCGCCGGCCCCGGAGCTGCCGGGTCCGACTGGAGCGCACCTCGCCAACGACCGTCGCCTCCTCGCCGGTTTGGAGATCGCCGATCGATGCCTCTCGCGTGCGGTCGAGATGACGTCGCGGATAGTGCGTGAGGAGATCGAGGACAGTTCGGATCTCGGAACCAGCGAGGGCGGCTTCCTTCTTGTCACCGACACCGCGCAGGCGAGAGACGGGGATCCGGTCGAGATCCCGCAGGGTGAGTGGCGGATCGCCCTCTGGCACGCCGTGCCCTCCGAGCGGGCTACTCGAGCCCGAAATAGTAGGGGTAGAGCGGTTGGCCGCCCTCGTGGACCTCAACCTCGACGTCCCCGTGATGCTCTTCGACCCACGACTCGATGCGAGCGGTGGTGTCGTCGTCGGCGTCTTCGCCGGCGATCACGGTGAGCAACTCGTGGTCGCGAGTGATCATGACGTTGAGCAGTTCGATTGCGGCTTCCGCCATGGTCGACTGCACGGCGCAGATGCCCTCGCGGCGGATGCCGAGCCAGTCTCCGGTAGCAATCGGGCCGGCGTCAGAGGTCGATTCGCGGACCGCCTGCGTGACTTCACCGGCGAGCACACCCGATGCCACCTCGGCCATCGAGTCGGCGTTGGCCTGGGCCGTCGACTGCGGGTCGTAGGACATCAGGCTGGCGATGCCCTCGGCGATGCCTCGAGTCGGCACGACACGAACGGTGCGGCTGGTCTGGGCATCGACCTGCTCTGCAACCGGGATGATGTTCTTGTTGTTGGGGAGGATGACGACCTCGGGTGCCGGGACCGACTCGACCGCTTGCACCAGGTCGGCGGTCGAGGGGTTCATCGACTGGCCACCCGTGACGACTGCATGCACCCCCATCGACTTCAAGATCGAGACCACCCCGTCGCCGACTGCGACCGCCACGACGGCGGTGGGGACCGGCGGGCCCGACGGCTCAGGGTCACCGAGTTCACCCTTGACCCAATCCTCCTCGTGGGCGAGTCCTTCAAGCTCTTCCAGCAGGTCGGTGACTCGGATCTTGTGGGGTCGGCCCACGTCGATGCCACACTCGATCGCAGCGCCGATGTCGTCGCAGTGGATGTGGCAGTTGAAGATGCCGTCGCCGCCGACGACCACGATCGAATCGCCGACCTCGGCCCACGCGGCCTTGAAGCCGGGGATCGATTCGTCGGGCGCATCAAGCAGGAACATGACCTCGTAGCGCAGGTCGGCAATCGAGGGTTCGTGATCGTCGCCATCGGGACGCTCCATCTCGAATTCCGGCGGCGCCTGCACATCGGGTTCGGGGAGCGGGCGTTCGTCGACGACGTTGAGCGCCGCATCGAGAAAGAGCAAGAAACCCGAACCGCCGGCGTCGACTACACCGGCATCGGCGAGCACCTTGAGCAGGGTCGGGGTGCGCTGCAGCGACTCGCCCCCTTCGGAGCGGGCGGCATCGAGGACACCGAGCAAATCGGCGCCGGACTCCGCGGCGGCAACCGCAGCCTCGCTCGACTCGCGCACAACGGTGAGGATCGTGCCTTCCACCGGGTTGCCGACCGCGCCGTACGCACCCTTGGCGGCGGCGGCCAGCGCCGAAGCGAACGCCGCGCCGTCGACCGATGTCGAATCGGCGACGGTGGTGGAGAAGCCGCGGAGAATCTGCGACATGATCACCCCGCTGTTGCCACGAGCGCCCATGAGCGAGCCATGGGCGATCGCCTTGCACACCGATGCCATGTCGGGGTCGGCACCGTCGAGTTCGTCGACAACCGAACGCAGGGTGAGCGACATGTTGGTGCCGGTGTCGCCGTCAGGGACGGGATACACGTTGAGGTTGTTCACCGCCTCGCGATGGTCGACGAGCGCGTCGCGAAAGACGGTGACGACTTGGCGGAGTGCAGCGGCATCGAGGACGTTCAGAGGCACGGCCTCGGATCGTACAAGGCCGACGTCGCCGGGGGGACCTTGACCGGGGTACGCTTCGCCGCATGCAGGGTGTGATCAAGAGCTACGACCCCGGTACCGGCGACGGTGTACTGATTGACGAGACCGATCTCCGCGAGATCGATCTCGCCGAGAACGCCCTCGAGGGATCGCTCTTCCGGATGCTGCGTCAGGGCCAGCGGGTGAATTTCGAGCTCGACGACGCCGGCCGAGCCACGTCGCTCATGCTCGGATCCGAGGCCGACATGGAGACGCCCGACCTCTCCGAGTACGACCTCTGATCAGAGGTTGACGATCGGGCAGAGCAGGGTGCGCTCGACACCCTCAATCTTGCCGATGGTGTTCACCACCACCCCACCGAGTTCGTCCATGTCGGCAGCGCTCGCCCGGGCAATCACGTCGTAAGGACCCATCGCAACCTCTGCGGTGAGGACCTGCGGCAGCGCGCTTGTCTCACGGGCGACATCGGCAGCTGCGCCGACGGCGGCCTGGATCAAGATGTAAGCAGTGACGGCCACGGCGGACCCCTTCTCGGTTGCGCTGGACGGCCGCTCAACCGGCCATCATCGAAAACGATACGTCCGATCGCGTTTCGTGCACCGCTCTGGCTGGGTTAGCGCGTGCCGACGTTCTACGATGACGGAAACCTGTCTTTGACTTGTCTACCTCGCAAGAGGCTGACGGTAGACGGCAAGGAACGCACTTCGCGAGCGGGGAGCTCCCCATGACCACGACCGCCGACATCGCCACCCAGCTGGAGACCACCTTCGGGCTCGCTGGCGTCGAACTCCGCTACGGACTCAGCCAGGACGAACTGTTCCACGAAGCCATCGCCCACGACCGAGGTCGAGTCGAGATCGACGGGCCCGACGATGCCCAGAAGGCCTTCGCCACCTCGCTCGGCGTCGACGGACCACTCGTCTACTTCTCCGATCCCGAGTGCACCGGCCGTCCGGTGAAGGACACCTACTGTGTCGATCGACCCGGCACCACCGACCGGGTCTGGTGGAAGGACGGCTTCGCCAAATTCGACGCCGACGCGTTCGATACCCTCCTCCCCCGGGTCATCGACCACCTCAACCAACGACAGCGCCACCTGTATGTCGCCGACGTCTTCTGCGGCTGGGATCCGACCTTCGCCGAGCCGTACCGATTCGTCGGCGAGTTCGCGACCCACGCCTACTTCTGCAACGTCATGTTCCCGAAGGCCGTGCGTGAGGACAGCGACCGCGCCGATGCCGGTTGGACCCTCATCAACGTGCCGTCGTTTGGGTGCGTACCTGAGCGCGACGGCACCCGCAGCAACCGCGCCGTGATCATCGATATCGAGAACCGGGTAGGTCTCGTCCTCGGCCCCGCCGACTACTGCGGTGTGAACAAGAAGACCATGTTCACGATCATGAACTTCGTGCTGCCCGAGAAGGGCCAGCTCTCCATGCACTGTTCGGCCAATGTCGGCGATCGCGGCGACACCGCCATCCTCTTCGGGCTCTCCGGCACGGGCAAGACCACGCTGTCCGCCGACCCCGATCGGGAGCTCATCGGCGACGACGAGCACGTGTGGACCGACGCCGGCATCTCGAACTTCGAAGACGGCTGCTACGCGAAGCTCATCGATCTCGACAAAAGTGCCGAACCGGTGATCGCCGCCGCCATGTCGATGAAGGGCACGCTGATCGAGAACGTGCCCGCCCTGCCCGGCAAAGCGATCGCCGACACCGATCCGCAGGAGTTTGACCTCACCGACGGCTCCATCACCGAAAACACCCGCTTCGCGTACCCGCTCGACGCGAACCCGAACGTCCGTGAGGGAGCGGCCGGCCCACACCCCGAGACGATCGTGCTCCTCACCGCCGACGCGTTCGGCGTACTGCCGCCCGTTTCGATCCTCGACGGCAACGAGACGATGTACCACTTCGTGATGGGCTTCACGTCGAAGCTCGCCGGTACCGAGGTCGGCGTCACCGAGCCCGAGCCGTCGTTCTCCTCGTGCTTTGGAGCGGCGTTCATGTCGCAGAAGCCGGCCGTCTACGCCGAGTTGCTCGCCAAGCGCATGGCCGAGAACAACACCCGGTGCATCATGCTCAACACCGGCTGGACCGGCGGCCCCTACGGCAAGGGTAAGCGCATGTCGCTGAAGGACACCCGCGCCCTGCTGGACGCTGCGCTCAACGGCGAATTCGACGGTGCCGACCTGCAGACCGAGCCGACACTCGGCGTGAAGATGCCGATCACCTGCGCGGCAGTCGACGACACGATCCTCAACCCCCGGGGTACATGGGAAGATCCCGACGCGTACGACGAAGCTGCCGCTCGGCTTCGGGACATGTTCCGCAAGAACTTCGCCCGGCAGAACTACGCCGAACTGGGAATCCAGCCGGCGATGTAACCGGCGACCGGTTTCACGCCGGGAACCACAGCACGAGATAGGCAGCCCGGATACCGAGCCCCATCAGCCACAGGCTGCCGAGCCCGTACAGCAAGTGCGGGCGGTCCTGCATGTAGCTGCGGTACGAAAAGATCATGCCGCATGACATGAACGCAACGAGTCCGTAGAGCAGGGGCTCGCCCGGCTCGATCGCATCCTGCGCCTGCGCAGCCACGGCGAAGACCACATGGGCGGCGATCGCCGCTTGAGCGACGCCGATGGCGTACCAGAGCGACCGATGGCGTAGCCGTTCCTCGAGATGGGCGAACAGCGCCCAGATCGCCACCACACCGTTCGCAATGATCCACGGCCAGACCGAGACCTCGTACAGGTCGAGCATCACCGCATCCATCCCCTCGATCTCGGCATCGCGTCAGTCGAGCACGGCGTAGATGTCGTCGAGGTAGGGCGCACCCTGCTGCGACGAGCCGTAGTGCACGTACCACTCCTGCCCGAAGGCCATGGCGAAGGCGTCGTCGGGCAACGTGAGGAAGATGGAGTCCTCGGTGATCTGAGACGCGTGGGCGGCCATCGCCGCCTTCTTCTCGGCGACGACGCCGGTGACGTCGACTGCGTGGGTGATGTCGGCGGCCGGTGTGCCGAGATCCTGCTCGAGAAATTCGTTGCGGTCAGCCTCGAGTTCGTCGGCCGACCGATCGGTGTCCTCGGCCATCTCGGCCCAGGCCGGATCTTCCCCGAACGACTTCATCTGCTCCCGGTTCATCGTCGACTCGAACACATGGGGCGTCCCGGCGAGTTCCGCAGCCCGCCTGCCGACCCGGTGAACCTGGATGTGATCGGGGTGGTTGTAGCCACCGATCGGGTCGTAGATCGTGACGATGTCGGCCTGCTCCTCGCGAAGGATCCGGGCGAGCCGCTCGGCCGCCTCCTCGACATCGGCCTGCCAGAAACAGTCGGGATCGTCGTTGGTCGGCGTGTTCTCCATCCCGGAGTCCCTGTAGCCGAGAAATTCGAGCCGGCTGACCGAGAGCTCATCGGCGGCCGCGGCCAACTCACGGGCCCGGACGTCAGCGAGGGTCTCGCCCTCGGGGATCATGTCGGGATGGGCCTCGCCCACCGCGCCGTCGGTTGCGCACACCAGCACGATGCGATGCCCGCGTCGGGCGCCGATCACCATCGTTCCGCCGGTGGCGATCGCCTCGTCGTCGGGGTGAGCGTGAAAGAAGACCGCGGTCGCCATCTACGCGACGCTACCGGCCTCGCGAAGCGCCGCGATCTCCTCGGCGGAGTACCCCAGATCGGCAAGCAGTTCATCGGTGTGCTGGCCGGCGTGAGCGGGCGGACGTTGAATCTCGGAATCGGTGCGAGAGAAGCGAGGCGCCGGCCGTGGCTGTGTCACACCGTTGCGCTCGACGAACGTGCCGCGGGCGATGTTGTGCGGGTGCTGCGGGGCCTCCGCCATCGATAACACCGGAGCAAAGCAGATGTCGGTGTGCTCCATGATCTCGCACCATTCGTCGCGGGTCTTCTCTTTGAAACGCGCCGCGAGTTCGGTTTTGAGTTCAGGCCACGCGGAGCGGCTCATCTGCTGATCCCAGGCGGGGTCGGTGAGCTCCATCTTCTCCCGCAGGACGGCGTAGAACTGCGGCTCGATCGAGCCGATCGAGACAAAGTTGCCATCGGCACACTCGTAGACGTCGT